>TARA_R110000822_G_scaffold106655_1_pt1 | contig 24417 bp, 18 predicted proteins | sample TARA_R110000822 | Tara Oceans TARA_R110000822 (sample SAMEA4397666) | marine metagenome | biome: Polar Biome; feature: [SRF] surface water layer (ENVO:00010504); material: water (ENVO:00002006), including particulate matter (ENVO:01000060) such as... | depth 5 m | reverse complement strand
GGCAGGATTTTCGGACTTCCCACGCCATTGGTGCTGTTTGTCGTGATTGCCGCCCTGATTGCCTTCATTCTGACGCGCACCACATTTGGCATGAATCTGATGCTGATTGGGACCAATCCCAAGGCGGCCCTGTTTGCCGGTTTGAAGCGTGAAAGAATGGTGATCTACAGCTATATGATGACCGGGGTTCTGGCGTCGGTTGCCGGGATCATCCTTTCGGGCAGAACCAATGCGGCGAAATCGGACTATGGGACTTCTTATTTGCTTCAGGCCGTGCTGATTGCGGTTCTGGGGGGTACTAATCCCGCAGGGGGAAGAGGCACTGTATTGGGCATTTCGATTGCCGTAATTGCTCTTATGCTGTTGTCCAGCGGTTTTCAAATTCTCAGATTCTCAAATCATCTGATTGATTTGATTTGGGGTGCGTTCTTATTGCTGGTGATTGCCCTTAATGCTTACCAGGGCCGCTCTTCCCGCTAGGCAAGACACAGGAAAGACCGATGACCACAACATTACAGCTGCGTGACAACTTCTTTGGCGAAGCCGAACGTCTTTTGGCTGACAGTCACGGTATGACGGCACACCTGTTTCGCTATGACAGCGGTATCGCGGCCTTGCGGCTGGGCAACCGGCGCGGCCATCTGGTTGTATTGCCGTTTGTCGGGCAAATGATCTGGGATGCGGTATTTGACGGCGTCGATCTGACCATGACCAACATGTTCAGTACCCCGCGCCCCGCCGATAGCATTGTCGGCACCTATGGTTGTTTCGCCTTTCATTCGGGATTGTTGCGCAATGGCTGCCCCGGACCGAAAGACAGCCATCCACTGCATGGTGAAATGCCCTGTGCCAAAATGGAAAGTGCGGGTCTTGAAATTGGCGAGGATGCCGAAGGCCCCTATATGGCGGTGATTGGGACATATGAGTATGTCATGGGCTTTGGCGACCATTATGTAGCCCGACCGCGCGTGGTTTTACGCCCCGACACAGCCCTGTTTGACATTGGCATGTCAGTTGAAAACCTGTCGGGTGCGGATATGGATCTGATGTATATGTGCCACGTCAATTTCGCCTTTTGCGATGGGGCACGGATCGTGCAGCCTGCGCCATTTACACCAGACGCCACTGTGGTCCGAACAGACGTCCCCGCCCATGTGCCACGCAACCCCGATTACGATGCGCTGCTTGAAAGTTTGGCAACCGATCCATCGGTGATGGAGGTGATAAATGAACCCCATCGCTATGATCCAGAGCAGGTATTTTATATCCGCTGCCTGAAAACCGGCACGGACGGCAAAACCGCCAGCCTGATGAAACGCCGCGAAGGGGATGGTTTTTACATCACCTATGATCCGGTTGATTTTCCTAAAACCGTCCGCTGGGTTCTGGCCAACAGCGATCAGAAGGTCTGCGCCTTTGCCTTGCCTGCGACCGCCGAGCCCGAAGGATATACCGCTGAAAAGGCCAAGGGAAATGTACAGCACCTGAAGGGAGGTGACGTACGGCATTTCTCGGTACGGCTGGGATATCTGCCCCCGGCTGAAGCCGATCTGGCTGAACGCGCAATAAAAGCATTTTAAGACGGAGGACGTTATGACCGGTAAAATCGCCATTGTTGGCAGTAATATGGTCGACCTGATCACCTATACGGACCGAATGCCGGTGCCCGGCGAAACCATCGAGGCCCCGCGCTTTGAAATGGGCTGTGGCGGCAAGGGGGCAAACCAGGCGATTGCAGCCGCCCGTTTAGGGGCAGATGTCATGATGGTGACCAAGGTCGGCGATGATATTTTTGCAGATAATACGATCCGTAACTTTGAGACATCGGGCATTGATACCCGCTTTGTTGACCGCGTACCTGGCACCTCAAGCGGCGTTGCGCCAATTTTTGTTGAACCGTCGGGTGAAAACAGCATCCTGATCATCAAAGGTGCAAACGCCACACTGTCTCCGGCTGATGTAGACCGCGCAGCCGATGCCTTGCGGGAATGCGACCTGATCGTCATGCAGCAGGAAATCCCGTTGGAAACGATCTATTACACCATTGCCTTTGGTGCACGTCACGGGATTGAAACCCTTTTTAATCCGGCGCCAGCCGATCCCGATCTTGATCCCCGTAAAATCGAAACTGTCACCTTTCTGGTTCCTAATCAGACTGAACTGGCAACGATTTCAGGGCAGAAAGTCGAAAATGACGAAGACGCCGAAAACGCGGCACGCGGTCTTATTGAACGTGGTATTCGTACCGTAATTGTTACGCTGGGCCCCCGTGGCGCATTGCTTGTAACCGCCAACGAACCAACCCGCCGGATTGCCCCCGTCAAAGTCACATCCGTCGATACGACAGGTGCAGGTGATGCCTTTATCGGCAGCTTTGCCCACTATTACCTTGAAAACCGAGATATTGACGCAGCCTTGCACAAAGCAGTGCGCTACGCTGCAGATAGCATAACCCGTCCCGGCACCCAGAAATCCTATGCCACAAAAAGCAAGTTTGAGGATTTTTGCAAAAATCACGAATAATGCCAACGCAGATGTTTAGTCACGGCCATGGATCCAATCAATCCTAAAATCTTCGGTAAATCGGGGGCTGCTGATAATCTTCTCCTTGTCTTCATTTCTAGTGGGCAAGGTGTCTACAAATCTAGCGCTATTCACCCGGCACTTGGAATCGTGTTAAGTCGACCTGAAATTCTTCCATTTTTGGAGTTTTGATGGTGAGCAGATTTCACTTACGCCATTAGCTCATGGCTCAGGTTCTGCCAAACAAGTCACCAAAAAAGATGCCGCAAAACAACACACTGGCAGCAAACAAAATTGCCTGCAATTACTTGACATACGCGCCGACGTTGATATTATTGTAGTGTAGTAATTGATTATTACGATAAGAAAATTGGGCCTATGAACGGGATTGCTTAGCAATGCGCCCCTCCGGCTTCTGTGAAAGCAAAAGCTACCCGCCCAAGAGCGGCTATAAAGTGAGCCTAGTTAAAAGAAGCCCTGCTTTCGAGCGGGGCTTTCTTATGTTCCGCCAAAACGTCATTTTCCAAATTTTTCTTTGTCGCAATGGGAGTGAGCCTAGCCCTTTGATGGCCTTGCTAACTCCACCATCGATTACTGGGAAGGAACCTGGCTGCACAACTATGGAGGCCTGAAGGTTTCGGTGGTAGACTGAACTAATCACAGACAAGAGCCTTATGAAGGCATCTCTTCGGGTTACTTCGGTGCCTTGGTCCTTGATGATTACCAGCACAGAAACGGCGCGACTTGCACTTCAGAAACAGAGTCAGAACCGATGTCCAGTAACGAACATTCTCCCCTTGTTTCAAGCGCCTTGGAGTTGTTTGGGAACCTGATAAAGGTCCGTCGGCTCGAACGTGGGATCACGCAAAAGGACTTGGCGCGATCTCTCAACATCTCTGCTCAGACTGTTCGATGTATCGAAACCGGTCAGGGTAACGTTAAGGTCGGAACAGTATTTGAGGTTGCAAACCATCTGGGGATTAACTTGTTTGAACTGGATGAAGTCTCCGTGCATGAGATGAACGAAGAACTTCGCGACCAGCTAACTGTTCTCCCCAAAAAGCTCCGACAACCCAGCAAGAGTGTATGTGTTGATTTCTGACCAAGGAACAACTGACAAACGTTATGTTTGGACTTGGCTTGCGGGCGAAACTGCCCCCGTCGTTGCTGGTGTTCTTGTAGCTGATGGTTATGTCGGCTATGGGCTGAGGGGGTCGAACACCGCTAAACATGCCTTCTATTATGGCAGAAGTTACCTCTCCAATTCGGCCGCTGTTCCACTGTCTATTCCGGACTTACCATTGAAGAACGGCCCGCTTTGGCCATACCGACGTCATGGCTTGCACGGTATCTTTCGTGATGCCCTCTCACAACGCGGCACGCTTACTGGCGAGTACAGGTCGCAAGACTTTGAAAGCCCTCAACTATTTGATTTCGCAAACAGTTATCCTGATCGAATTGGTGCGATAGACTTTCACCTCAGCCCAACCGAGTATATCAACAATGAACAACCGCCCCAAAAAGATTTGGCAACCTTGGTCAGATCCGCACGTGCAGGCGGCATGCCATTTTCCACGACTGGCGTCGGCGGTGCGCAACCTAAGTTTCTCTATGACACTGATGATCGAAAGCTAATCGTAAAGCTTTCCAACAAGAACCTAATGTCTCAGTACGATGTAAGGCTGGAGTATTTTGGCATAAAGCTCGCTAAATCTTGCGGCATTGAGTGCTCACGCATCGACCTTAAAAAGGTAGATCATCAACCAACATTGCTTGTTGAACGATTTGACCGTGAACAAACAGATAATGGTTGGCTGCGGCATCACATGGTTTCAGCTCAAACAGCGCTGGGATTGCATGATGATAACCTTCTCAAGGCCAGTTATGAGTCACTCGCGGAATTGCTTGGCAAGCGGGCGCGAGAACCTAAGAGGCAACTCAGAGAACTCTTCCGCCGTATGGTTTTCAATGTCCTGATCGGCAATACAGATGATCATGCAAGAAACCATTCACTGTTCTGCATAGGCGAAGAAGTCAAGCTGACACCAGCCTACGACATGGCTCCACAGATCAATCCCACTTCAGTACAATCCATGCGTATTGCGGGTCGAGACCCTCGAAGTACACTCAAGAATTGCTTGCTGGCAGCCGAGAGCTTCCAGTTGGCTCAGATTGAGGCGCAAAATGTGATCACCGAACTTAAAGAACGGGTTCTGAACCACATCCCTCGGATTGCTGAAAAGGCTAACCTGACATCACACGAACAAGGCCTCATTCAAAAACTAGTTCAACAACGCTGTCGAACTGGAGATTAACTTGCCGAGAGATGATAACGAGTTACTTGCCCTTTTGGAGCCACTCAAAGTGTCGGAGAGCTCCCGTTACAGGGCTGCTCTGATGGAGTTTGCCAACAAGCTGTCCGTTGCGTCTGAAAATTTGTCAGCACTTGCGTCCAATCACGAACTTGACAATGTGCGGCGCTCGGCCCTCATAGAAGATATTCACTTCAGCAATTTGATCGAGGGCCATCAAATTCCCTACGAACAAATTGAAACACTCCTTGCGGAACCAAAGAGTTCCGAAAGGAGTTCGGGTGAAGCTCAAATGTTGGCTGCCAATTACGTTGAAGCAGAAGTCTGGGCCAATTCTCTACCAGCTGAAACCGATCTACTTTCCGCTCAATCGCTTTGCTCGATACACGGGAAACTGTTTAGGTGCGGTGCCACTTACAGCACCTTTGTACCAGGTACGTTTAGAGAGGTCGATGTCATCGTTGGCAGCCACCTTCCCATCAGCCCCGGTGCAATACCACGCTTCGTTCAGCGGCTTTCTGAAGCCTATCGGCACGGGCCCCAGAAGGAAAGAATCCTTAACCTAGCGTTTGCACATCATCGGCTTGTTTGGGTCCATCCATTCGTCGACGGGAACGGCCGCGTTGCAAGGTTTGTCAGCACTCAGATGCTGGCGAACACCTTACCCGCGACCCGATATTGGTCACTGTCGAAAGCCCTTTATGAGAGCAAAGAAAGGTACTTCGAACTGCTTGCAGCATGTGACATGCCAAGGCAGGGAGATCGGGATGGCAGGGGAAATATGAGCGAGGCCGCTTTGGCAGAGTTCAGCAGTTTCGTTCTCAACTTGTGCTTCAGCAAGGTCAGAGAAACCACAGAAAATTTAGAATCAGCCTAACACTATTGCACCTTATTGTTATTCATCCCTGATAATGGGATTTTGAAAACGCTCTCAGAACACGAGACACTAAGACGCAAGACCAAATCAGAACATCAGAGTTCTTCAAGGTTCCACCAACCACAATGCAAGAGATATGAAATTACGCTCAACCTAAGCTCCGTCTCGCTATAATCTCCGACGCCGATTTGGTATCCTTGCAGGCACAGTAGGTTAAGGACATTGACAAAAATGCCGACAAGATCAGACGACTTGGAAAGGAAGCGGGTCTCAGCTCAATCCGCCTTTGGGAAAATCAGCAAAGCTTGGCTTTTGTCCGAAGAACAAGCGCTAGCACTTTCGGGGACGGCACCTGAAACTACAGAGAAAGACCAACTAGAACGCCTTACATGCATCATCAGTGTTTATGCCTGTCTTCAAGAATATTTCTCTCCGGAGATTGCCGATCAGTGGGTTCAACTGAAAAACGATGGTCCATTGTTTGAAGGTGAGAGACCAATAGACACGATGATCGAAGGCGGCGCTGATCAAATCAGGGAGATTGAGACTTATCTCAAAGCCTTGCTGCAAGGACTTTGATTGACGAGGTTACCTGCAGCCACTCCAAGTAGGAAACAGGTCATCAAACCAGGATCCACACTTTACAGGTTTGTTTGGATACGTCTATTTTTTGGCTGGAATGGTCGCCGCTAACTTTGTGATACAGCATTAGAAGCTTTCTCAAATTTCGTCATAAAGGCTCGTCTTGTGAAAGCGAGAAACGTGATGGATTTTTTGAAGACACAATAGCTTCGCGGGAACTTTTCTTATTCCACCTGCACGGGGTGAAACTAGTTATATCCAGCACATACTTTTGCACCTAAAGAGCACTTAAAGCATTCCTCATCTCTCTCAGTTGACTGCAAGAGGGTATATTCACCCCCGTCCTATTAAAGAAGCTTTCTGCGGATCATATACATAGTCGGCAATAGAGCCATCCTTGATCCGCTCGACAGCCTCCTCGATCACAAACAACGGTACAAGAAACCATTCACGCGGGATCACTGGTCGTCCGAAGCGGTCCTTGACCTCAATCTCAAGGCGCGCTGGTTCGAAGATGCGATGAATGAGGTTTTCCAACTTGGTACGGTTGATATTGTAGAGCTCGTAAGTCGCAACGATCTCTACTTTGTCCATCAGGAATGTTGGTTGAAGTTGTGCCCCTGCAATCCGTTTCTCAACACTCATGTTCGTGACGCCGATCTTGTGAACCAGATCGCGGTTCTCAGCAACGAGCGGGTGCTCTGACTTGCTCCTCAGTACATAAATTGTTCCGCTTGCCTCATCCCCATCGATTTTCTGATCAGAAAACAAGGGGCCTGCTGTTGGCTCAGTTATCCGTCGGCCTGCCTCATCCTTGTTCAGAGCACGCTGAAGCGAGCGCAAAAGCATATTGCTCTCAGTACCATTGTCAAAAATTACTCGCAGCCGTGCATCTGTTCGTCCCTGGTCCGTAAGCGTCGTTTCTCCCTTTTCGGCCACATATGCCTTCTGACCCCCAACAATGAAAAAGCGACCTTGCTCGATCTCTGCCTTCATCTCAAAAGGACGTGTTTCGCGCAGATCGGTATCAAGCTCTTTCTGAACCTGTTCAAAAAGGGGTTTGAATTTGTCGAAGTCTTCGCAACGGTCCCGGTTTGCGACTTCCTCAGCTGCACGTCGCTCTGCGGTCGAACGAACATGACGGAGCTCGGTGATCGGCGGCGTTTCCACGTCAATCCCGAGTTCCGCAAGAAGAGCATCATCATCGAGTTCATCTTCGGCAACGGCGTGCGCAGTACCTCCAACAGCTAGAAGCCCCTGATGATCGATTGCTTCAACCAAAGCTCGAGCATCTGCCTGCTCACGAATACGATCAAGGCGCACGGCATAGAGGCGCTCGAAGATGTCGCGGTCTTCACCGTGTTGCGGAGCCTGCCCATTTTCTTCAACAAACCGCTGGATTTCTTCGAAGCCCGCAATAATCCGCTCTTCGCGCGGGGTGCGGCTTACCACCTTCTTGGCTTCGACCTCAACGCCAAGCTCGGCAAGAAGAGCGTCGTCATCGTCCGTAAATGTCTTACCCATTAGCAGCTTCCTGCTTCATACGGGCAAGGAAGGCAACACCTTCGGCCATACGCTTTTCCCAAGCATCTGGAGATGTGATGGACGGAAGCCGCCCGCGCTCCTGCTTGAATTTCAGGGCGCGCTTGGCCAGATCGCGTGCTTCTTCAGGCGTAAGTTGAACCTTCTTCGCCGAAATCACGGCGGCGACCTGCTTCAGACTCTCTTCACTCATTGCCTTGGCGAGGATGGCATAGGCTTCGCTAAAGGGGTTGATACGATCGATCAGATCAATATCGAGTTCGCGCACATCCATTGCGAATTTTCTCACGCCCTGAATCAAAGCATTATTTCCCGTCTTGTCAGCAATATCGGACTCTAGCGCCGTTTCCTTGGCCTTCTGCGTAAGGTTGAGGGCCGCGATGGCGTGCTGGCGCACGGCTTCCTGATCGTGGTCATCAAGCTCTGGATACCGATCCTTGATGATCTTGCCCATACGTACTTGGGTAAGTTCCTCAGGCACAAGTTCCTCGTCAAAAAGGCCGCGCTCGACGGTTGGCTTGTCCTGTACGAAGGTGGCAATTACCTCGTTCAGGTCTTCCTGACAAATACGCTCGGCTTCCTTGGTCTTCGGCGCAGAAAGCCCCTTGATCTCGATCTGGAACTGGCCGCTATCCTCGTTAAAACCGACATTGCACTTGCTCGGGTCATACCCGCCTTCCCCGTAGTCGAAACCCTCCTGCGGGCCATTGGCCGCCGCCTTCGGGGTGAAGTTGAACCGCGGGGCGAGAACCTGCTCCATGAGCAAACTCGCGGCGATGGCCTTCAGCGTGTCGTTAACCGCCTCGGTCACTGCCTCTTCGGAAGCATCTGGTTCGGCAATCAGATTGGTGAAGCGGGCGCGGGTCTTGCCTTCGGCATCGCGTGTTGCGCGTCCGATGATTTGCACGATCTCGGTCAAGCTTGATCGATAGCCAACGGTCAATGCGTGTTCGCACCAAATCCAGTCAAAGCCCTCCTTGGCCATACCCAGGGCAATGATAATGTCCACATGATCGCGGTTGTTCTTCTGGGTGGGGTCTTTGAGTGCCGCTGATACCTTGTCGCGCTTGGCCGCATCATCATCCACCAGATCAGCAATGCGCAGCACGTAACCGTCAACGCGTTTGACAAGCTGAAAGCCCGTGATTGGGTCGGAGCCCTGCCACTCGCCAAGCTCTTCGATGATGTGCTCGACTTCTCTGATCTTGTCCTTCGTGCTTTCACGCGAATTGACGGATGGGATATGGATGATTGTCTTCTCGGTCGGATCGAGCACCTTCAGGATATCGTCAACATAAGAGCCCGTGTAGAAGAAATAGCCGATATCGAGTGCCTTCAGGTATTTGTAGCCATTGAGCTGCTCATAATAGGTGTAGGTTACGGTATCGAACTTCGCCTCCTCATGCGGCATCAGAACAGGCTCCGCGTCGCCCCTGAAATAGCTACCCGTCATCGCCAAGACATGAACCCTGTCACGGGCGATCAGCTCTGCCAACTGCACGCCTAGCTTGTTCGTAGGGTTGGCGGAGACGTGGTGGAACTCATCTATCGCAATCAGGCAATCATCGAAGGCTTCGATCCCGAATTTTTCGACAGCGTTTCGAAATGTGGCATGAGGACAAACAAGCACGCGATCCTCGCTATCGAGGAAGGTCTTCACCGCCCCCACTTTGCCCTCGTCCCCGCCTGGCGCGTTGCAAAGGTTCCACTTGGGCACCACCTGCCAATCCGTCCAAAAACCAAACTTCGATAGCGGCTCATCCGCAAAGCTAGATCCGATGGATTTTTCCGGCACAGTGATGATGGCCTTGCGAAGCCCCTGATTGTGTAACTTGTCGAGCGCGATGAACATCAGCGCACGGCTCTTGCCAGAGGCGGGCGGTGACTTTATCAAAAGATATTGCTCACCGCGCTTTTCATAGGCACGCTCCTGCATTGGACGCATGCCAAGTTCGTTCGCCTTGGTAGAATTGCCGATTTGAGCATATGTAACGGAAACCGACGGGACGTTCAGTTGTTCACTCATCAACCTTCTCACCATATTCAATCATCGGCTCTAAAACGGTCACAAGTTCCGAAAAGACAGGTTGGAGCCTCTGCAAAAGCTGGGAAATGCCCTTGCTTATCTCCTCGATATCCTGGACATCCTTGATTGCGAAGGTATTTTTTTTCAAAAATTTGGAGTATTTCTTGCCTTCGTTATCCGCTGTCTGCTGAAAAGCGATATCCAAATTTTTGCTGGCTGCTGTTTCCTTTATATTCTCAATCAATGACCTTCGCGCATCATAATTGCTTAGCGGTCCGACTTCTGCAAACAGCTTGAGAGTGCCTTTTCCCTCGTTCCCATCGTTAAACATCTGGAACCAACAGGCAACCGGATAACCTGACCACCACTTCTCGCATCCCTGCCAATTGTAGCCTTCATCTCCCAAGGCTTCGTACCACCCGAAGGGAAGAAAGCTAAACCGGTCTCCGCCATTCCAGAGGTGAACAATCGACTGCTTTCCAACCACAATTGTGTCTTTGTCCTCCCATCCCTCGCCAAAGGCATCGTCTAACGCCATCGAAAAGTTAGTCGAAGATCCATACTCTGAAATGAAGTCGAGTACTTTTTTGTGCTGACGGTAAAGTGAGCGTGCAAGTTGTTCGAATTGTTTGTGTTCGTCACTCATGCCAGCAGCCTCTTTTATGATCTCAATGTAGTGCGCCAGAAAGACACTAACCTCACGCCCCAAAGACTGACCTTCAGCCTGCACTGTGCGGCCAAGCAAGTCACAGATAGCATCGTAGCCAATCGTCGCGTAACTTGGTTCTTCTGGTTCCTCATCATGCAACGTAAGGAAGATACCCCGTATATCCAGCTCACCCTCCTCCTCCTCAAATGCGGCGCGGGCTTTCTGAATATATTTCGCAAGCTGCCCGTTGGATTGTGAAGCATGAAACTTGTTCTCGATTATGAACGCCCAATTGTTCCGACGAGAAAGCAGGAAGATGTCAATGTGCAGCCACTCTCGCCTCACTTCGATGTCTTGAAGATCTGCTTGCGTAATGTCCAGCGCCGAGGGGCAACCTTTCGAACTCTCACCGCGCAAGGCTTCTGAAAGAACAGCCTTAAGGAACCGATCGCCTAAACCGTGGCTTTCAAGCGGGTCAAGCAACCATGCCAGAATGTTTGAGTGCCTGAGCTCCATACCTTCCATCCGCATGACGCGAATTGGATTGAAACGGTTAAGATATGCGTCAAGCTGATCAAGGTCTGGATTGTTTACAAACAGACTTTCCAGCTCCTCAACATTCGGATTAGAGGGATGCTCAGTCATACCGCCCCCTTCTTGTTCATCTTGGTATACAATTCGAACAGCTTTTCCAGCCGTTCGGTGTCGTTGCGGAAGCGACGGCCGATATAGATGCGCTCCAAGGTTTCATCGTTGCGATCGTGTGCAGCACGCAAGTTGTCGGGCATACCATCGGGGTCGTAGAGATCGGCAATGGTCGCTGGGAAATGTGCCTCTCGTGCCAAGAGGATGTTCTCGGCGCAAAGGCTCAGATCCTTCTTGTTTTTCTCAGTGAGGTTAGGGACCGGAAAGGTATTCCATCCAAGAGTGTTAGAGTAACGGAAATCCGTTTTTATTTTACCACAAACTGCTGAAACCCAGGCCAAGTGCAACTTGGATGAGAAGATTGAGAAAGCCCAAGCTGGCGCGTCATATAATGCCATTGCGGCATCTGAGCAAATTGTGTCCTTGCCAACGAGATCTGCAGGCAAATAAGGTCTATTTTCGCTGGTGTGCCGTGGAATCAGAAATGCATGTGATTTTGAAGTAAATACTTGCTTGAACCGATGGGACCTAGGAGCAAGCTTCTCTGCAACATATTTGTCTGTGCTATTTAAGCGAACTTCACGAACCCTGTTTATTCTAGCCTTGATTTCTGGGATTTGAAGTGCATCATCTAAGTTTGAGTCTTCTATCCAAAGACAATAGCGTAACAATCCTTTTGTAACCTCTTGGGAACCTCTAAATGGTCGAATAAATTTACGCACCCTAGGATCAGCGGATAAAGTTCGAGCCTCCTCTGGAGACAGAATTAGATTGCCACCTTCAACAGGTTTATTGCCATAATCCATCACCGGTAGCCCAAACATTCTGTGTCTCGTACCTTCAACAAAAACATTGGGAGCTGCGACGAGATAAGCGTTAATATTCGATGCAAGTTGCGCATGCTCCCCATCAAAGAGCTGTCGAGGTTCGGGGGATTTTTTCCTAATACCCACAATTATGCAGATCACAGCTGCGTTGTTGGATGCGCTGTTTTTCCATTTGAAACTATGGTGCGCGAACCCAATCTCCAAGTCAGCCCCTAGAACGTGGGGCCAAAGGGCAGAAACAGAATATCCCTGACATACAGAATTGGTAGAAACAAACGCAGCCCTCGCTGGAGTAAGTCTCAAGTAAACCCCGGCCTTGAAAAACCAAGCCGAAACGTAGTCGAAAGCAGCGAAGCTGTTGATCGATCCCTTGAAAACGTGAGCCAAATCTGACTTTTGTTCCTTATCCTGGTAGGTCGATCCCAGAAACGGGGGATTTCCGCAAAGATAAGTCTCTCCACCTTCGTTCTCGAAGTCGATCTGCGCTTGCTTTATCGGTGAGTAAAACAGATCGTCGGCATGGTGCTTTACACCTGTCCCTGTGGGCGGGCAGATACTCAACCAATCTAGTCGCAAGGCGTTTCCACAAGTAATCCAGTTTTGCGCATCAAGCGGCAAGAACTCGGCAAGCGCTTCTTTCTGACCGCGATAGAGCACGTCGCACTGATACTCCGCAATGATCAGTGCCAAACGTGCGATTTCAGCTGGAAAATCGCGCAGCTCAATCCCGCGAAAATTCGTGAGCGGAATTTCGGTGCGACGATCAGCATCACCGCGCCGCTTGTTTATTTCGGCCTCGATCGCACGCATTTCCTTATATGCGATAACAAGGAAATTGCCCGATCCACAGGCAGGGTCGAAGACTCTGATCCGTGCCATGCGATTGCGCAGATTCCGGAGCTTTCGGGTATTGTCCCCCGCATCTTCCAGCTTCTCTCGCAGGTCATCAAGGAAAAGTGGGTTCAGCACCTTCAGAATATTCGGCACGCTGGTGTAATGCATGCCGAGCGCACCGCGTTCATCATCATCGGCCACGGCCTGGATCATCGAGCCGAAAATATCGGGATTAATCTGCTTCCAGTCCAGATTGCCGATATGAAGAAGATAGGACCGGGCAATCTTGGAAAAGCGCGGAACCTCTGTACTGCCCGAGAACAAGCCGCCATTCACATAGGGAAAGCCATCGACCCAGCGCGGCAGATTTGCCTTCGTCTTATCCTCGGTCTTCGTATTCATCGCACGGAAAATCTCGCCAATCACCTCATGGGTGTTGGAAGAATCGCGTGCGCTCATCCGTTCAACCGTACTGGTGAAGCCATAATTCGGATGAAGGATGTCCGTGTCCTCGGCGAAGAAGCAGAAGATCAACCGCGCCATGAAGTGGTTCATTTCCGGGCGGCGTTCGGCTGTGCCCCAGTCGGGGTTGTCCTTTAGCAGTTCAACATAAAGCCGGTTGAGACGGCTGGTCGCGCGGATGTCGAACGCACTTTCGCGGATTTGCTTGACGGTCGAGATGCCTGCGAGTGGCAGGAAAAAGCCGAAATGATCGGGAAAGTCGGGATAATCGCAGACGACGACTTCCCCGCTGAGCAAGTCTTCCGCCTGAAACTGAGCCCCATCGGAGGCAAGGACAAACTTGGCCTTTGCACGGGTGGTCGCGCCGCTTGCCCGAAGCGCGGCCAGAGTTTCAGTTACCTCGCCAGCGGCGCAGGTCTTTATATGGATGTTGCTGGTCTGAAGGACACCACCAAGGTCCGACTTGTTCGAGCTGCCCGCGCGCAGGCGCTTGATGGTCGTTGCCTTATTCCCGAAAGCTTCAAGGAAGGCGTACGGGAACTCGTCACCGTCAAACGGTGCTGCCGCGAGCGCGGAAATAGCTTCTTCAATCTCGACGGCGTTCATACACCTCTCCCCCGACGTTTTTTAACGTCTGTCATTTTTGCAGGGGATAACAGCAACTGCTCACCCCAGGTCGACCAACAGAATGTACTTCTCATCACGAATTCAATGACGCTATCCAACTTTCACACGCACAACGAATCATGCCCGTGAGTTCTAGCAAATCCGGACGCTGTTTGTCCTATTCCTTTGTCCATTGAGCATGGCACAGCCGTGCGAATAAGCAGAAAGGCCCCGCCGGGCTGTTTGCGAGGGTCCATCAAGCCTCCATTTGCAGAGTACAAGGTCGGGAATTTAAGACACATACGTTGATTTTAATCTGCGTGGCGCAAGCTCACGAAAGCTTGGTCTGTTCTGGTCATTTGTTCGACGATCAGGAATGATTGATCATATGTTACAAGGCGAGGCTTCACCTGCAATAAAATACCTTGGCAACATCTAGAAACGGCAAGTCCATCTCGATCATGTGCCCAGAAAGGAACGGATCACACAGTTAGCAATTTTTGATGATAAACTTTACCATTCAAAAAATTGTCCGCAGGTACGTCTCGAATGAATGCTTACGGTCTCAATGGCTGTTTATTGATTTTATGCCAGACAATTCCACTACTCGAAACATGAGTGCTAACCATATCATCATGATTGAACTGTGAATGGAGCTTCGTAAAACATGTGTGGATTTACCAAAAATGAATTAACGCGTTGATTCTGATTCGGTACGAGCATGGATTTATTGAGTACTTTTTGTTGTTTGCTGTTAGCAGAAAAGTATCAGAAAAAGAGTTTATTAGCGCCTTAACGCGGCTTCAGATCATTCTCACAACTACGTTCTTGGGGTTAACAGGCTTGGCCTCGAAAAACGTGCAGTAACAAGATTTCGAAACCTTGTTCTGCGATCCTAGTTAACTGAAATAAGTCCAAATCAGATCAAAACAAATTCACCCTTACTTTTAATTCTCCAAACGGCAAGTGAATAGCGTGCAAAATGGTTTCTGAAATTCGACATTTCAAAAACCAAGATTCTAGAAAAACCAAAGAATTCAATTACCAAGATCTTGGGGGTGAGGGCGCAATACCGCAAAGTTGTTGCAAAGCCATAAAACAACAGGCCGATTTTGACAATTTTGGACCTTCAAATGCGTAGACCTTGATGGCCTCTACCTGCATTCCATAATCGTTACTCGTTGTCGAACACGTCTTGGAACCACCAAACCCAGTAAAACAATTGAGAAACTTTTTGCCCTTGGGTCTGAAAAATGCCGAACCGCAATGATCAAAAAATCGCATAATGGTAGATTTCCGGTTTGTCGTGGAAAACACCAAAAACCCTTTTGCCCTAGCATTCTTGGCTGGACTAATTCGAAGGGTTTTCCTCACTAACCGTCAGATTAAAAATTGGCTTCAAGGTACACTTCAACGACAAGACAGAGTACGTCAAAACCGTTGCAGATCGGCAGTGGCAATCACGATAGAAAACACGATAGATTACACAAAGCCATTTAGTCAGCTTGATATATTCATGTCGATTTTCGTGCTCTAATGGCTCGCTGGTAGAGTGCCCCAAAAACAAAAATTCTCCTGCTGCAGTGTTTCGGTTTGGGCATCAGGATACGTGTTGCCAACTATCTAGCGCTGCCTGAAATGTATTTTTATCCGGCCTTGCACGCGTTATCCGAAACGTACCTTTTAACAGTTAGCCGTCTCGCCCATCGTTCAAATTTTTTCCACAAGCAGTACAACTCCGTTTCAGAAACGAAAGATGAATTCTGATTAGAAAACTTCAATGTCTTCTGTCAAATTTTCACGTATGCAGCCTGAATTGAGCAAATTCAAGAACATGGCTGAAAAGCAAAATCGATCTAAAAATATTCTCACTTTTTCTACTTGATGCCCATGCACAGGGACAATCTAAAGTAATTACATTTCAATGACTTATAAAAAAATCAATCAATTCGGCCTTGCTAAATACAGGTGTAAATTACTTCACAACCAATTGATATAATTAGATAAAATTTTAGAATGCTTGATTTTTGATACAATTCGTTTGGTGAGAAGGTCAGCTTGCCCCGTAGATTTCTTACTTTTACCCCGTAAATTTCTTATCCTAACCCGCACATTTCTTATTATTGCCCCGTAAATTTCTTATTATTCTCTCTGTAAGCAATTGAAAATATGGATTAAATTCCCTCCCGAACATAAAGAACACTTTAGAACATAAGAGAATCACTATTATTTCTTCGACACTTCGTGCCGAACATAAATTCTTTTTGTCTGGATTTGACTTCTCAAGTTTTGATCTCAAATAGATTCCTCACGCTACAACACGCTTGGTTATCCATTCAGAGGAACTAATGAACTTCTATATAACAAAACCTTTCAAAGTCGCCGCAAGCTCAGCATCTAGCAGCAGAGCATCGTCGAGCCTTTTCTTCCAGGCACGGCCTCTGGAATACGCATCTCTCCAAGCAAGATTGAGTGCATTGGGCCGGGTTTCCATCAAAACCTTACATAACAGTTTTGCCTGGCGAAGATCCTTCTCAGCCTTCCCGGCAACCGAGCCATGGCGGCGTGACGAAATAATCATCTTGTGAACTGCGTATCGCTCTGGTCGAGGGACACGTATGAGAAAAGATGCTCCATGCAAGACACAGACCCGCACACTGTCGACCAGCAGAAAGTTCAAGTGATGCAACGATTGAGCATCCAATGAGAAAGCCGGCAAAGACAAAACCTCTTCAGCTTCGGCAAAAGATGGTGTCAAAAACTCAACCAAATGTTCAGAACGCTTGCCTTTCGCCCAACGCCAGCACTTCTTCGGATCAAGCCCGCTCAACTGTATGTATCCGAGATTCTCCAGTAGCCCGGGCACCGATATCCGCTCAAATCTGGCTATCTCCGCTGAGAGCTTTTGAAAGCTTGCAATATCAACATCTCGGGTGAAATCCGCATAACCCGCATCAAACTTCACCCCCAAAAGAAGTTCATATGACCGGAAAGCATGCGTACCAACAAGAACCCCTCCCAAACGAAACACGCCATTTCTCGCCATTGCTTCCAGAAGCCTACCTGTCTCTTCTTCGGGCTCCAGCAGGCTTTCCTGCATCAAAATATTTAGATACCTGTCTTTGCGAGCTTCGATATCATCCGCACGAACCTGACCCGATTGGATCAACTTCAACCGCTCATTCAATTGGGGAGTTTCATTGCCAATGTAGCGCAGATCCCTTGCAACACCATTTTGTAAACCAGTCACGCAATGCACATTGCGGCCCACAAGATGTCGTTCGATGTTCTCTTTGCAGCCTAACAACTCCTCGAGCGCCAACGTTTCTGTCAGCCCCTCAGCCGCAGCACAAACATCATCCGGAAGCTTGCTTACATGCGAAGCCATCATTGAAGTCGTTCTTTCGTCCATGAGCTAATACCAAGCCATGAGCCTAAGCTGCTAACCTGCGCACACAAGAACTAATGCCGTTACAACACAAACTATTTTTTGTGTTGTAACGGCATCCATGGGCTTCTCTTTTTTTCAAAAGACCAAACCGACATCCGGTTTCCATACAGCAATGTATCTTTCTTGGTTTTCCTTTGGCTTAATCGCCTTCCAGCCGCCTGAAACCAGAACACACACTTGATGTTTCCGAGTTTGAAATCCAGGGTAGTTTAGCTTAAGGACCTATCTTCAGGACAGATTAAGAGAAAGCAATTTTTGAGCACTTTGAACCATGCAATCCATTGCCCCGCGCCAATTGAGCGAAGGCATATATGTTACTCTCTAATCAGACAGGCGAAATCAGAAGACGACCTTGCGGCCCCGATGGAACGCGTATTGGCCTGCTCTTTTCAACAGGCCAATACTATTAAGGGCGTCTAAACCTAGCTTCACCTTGAGCTATCAGGCCCAGTATCCAGCATAAGCATTGTTAACTACAAAGTCCGATCTGCACTTATCTTTCAACTCTTTCGTCACCGCGTCAAAAAGACTTGAAAACTCTCTGACGGTATCCCGATCAACGACCGGCATTTCATTCACCGCCAACCCGTAAGGCACTGTTTCACGGAACGCTTCCCGGCAACCGAGCTCCTGAACGAACTGAAAGTAGCGTTCATAGCCACCAATGACTTTATCGATATCACCTCTAATCTTGTAGATAAATTCCCGAGTGGCATCGTCAGCTATTTCATTAAGAAGAAAGCCCACACGCAAGTGGGGATTACAAGACATTGCCTGATCAAGCAGCTTCTTAAATCTGGGCAACGTTTCAACATCAAATGCCGAGAGCATCAGTGGTGAGACAATTAGATCTGCGATCTGCGAAACGCTGAATAGCTCCTCCTCCGAACGCGCTCCAACATCTATGATTATGACATCGAACTTGGGGATCAGACACTTCAAAGCCTCAATATCAAACCTCAACGGCGCGTCATTCAACGATTGCACATCAAAGTCGGGTGTAGAGCTCTGAAGTGCGTCACTCTCCCAGTAGCTGTAAACCTCTAGGTGGCACATCGTACGTCCTGTCTCTGCAACCAATAAGCGGCCTTCAGACGCACGAACCTTCCGCCATTTCAGCAAGACTTCTTGGGGATCAATTCCTACCAATGCAGTTCGGTATCCGAGTTGACGAAATTTAACAGCCATATTCGTTGCGATAGTTGTTCGACCGGTTCCGCCCTTCAAGCCACCAACTACAACCACAACTCCGTCCTTGCCCATATTCACCTCCATACAAATTATCCAATGAACCCAAAAATCGAGGGAATTAGAAGCAATAAAAATTAATAAAATGTAATCAAACACCTGAACAAGCAAATAAAATTCATAATAATTATTGATATTTATACAACTTTAATTTACAAAGAAAACAATAAAAAATTTTTAATAGAAAAATATAGAATATATTTACTTGTAATAGATATAAAAAATACAAATAATAAATAAGTTCAAATTATATTGAAGTACATAAACCTGTACAAGTAATAAAATAATATTTATTAATTCAAAAAATTCTGAACTATACTTATTTTTAAAAATTGAAATTATTGTGCGAATTATTAACAATCGCCCAATAACTTCAATTTTTTTAAGAGAAAGTTTTGTACAGAGAAAATCATGGCACTCCAGCTCCGAAGACCTCCCCCCAGAATCTTGAGGAGCTCCAAAATTTTATTGCCAACTCCCCACTCCCCCAGAGTCAACGCAAAAAACTAAGTAATGCCACCCAGTCTATAGGTGACTGGCTACAACGACCTCTTGTAGAGATCTCCACATCACCAAAGGAACTAAGTCTTGCGCTGATAGAGCTTAAACGCAGAAGGATACCAAGAATATCAAGCAAGCGTCGGACAAACGTAACAAGCAACTTGCGACAAGTGCTGGAAGTTTCCGGCATTTGCTCACGACTGAACAGTACCTCAATACCGAAAGGGCCTTGGACCAAGCTCTACACTGATTTCCTAGACTCACCTGAGAAATCAATACTCAGACCCTTTGCGAAATACTGTGCAGCGAACGACATCATCCCTTCAACCGTATCCTACGAAGTGTTTGAAGCTTGGTATCAATGGAAGGAGGAGAACCTGTTAAGGGTCACGTCCAACCACAAAAAATCAATGCTGCGCGCGATCAAATGCTGGAACGTTCTTGTTACACAGGCTGGCACATTTGAGTTGTGCCAAGTAGACACGCGCCGCAAGCGCCCACCTGCAGGTCTAATCAATCACCTTTTGCCTGCAAGCTTTCTGATCGACTTGGTCAATTTCAAGAATCTTCGAGGCGCGCAGATTACAAGGCCTTCTGAACCAATCAGCCGCTATCACGAAGCCTTTCAACGATCGAATGGCGCCCCGTTGTCGGCGACCAAGGTCGAGCATTGTGTTTCATCTGTGAAGCTTGCGGCAAAGACCGCCATTGCCTTGGGAATAAAACAAGCGGACGATCTCAGGACGTTATCTGATGTTCTAACTGTCGAAATAGCGAGCAAGACTGTCGAACAGGCAGAGAACCGAAATGGTCCCAGCGAATACCTTCTCTCCATTGCAAAAGACCTTAGATGTGTCGCCAAACGTTGGACATCATTGTCTCAGCTGCAGGAAACGCAATGGAAGGAGCTAATCGCAGGCATCAGCAATCACCTCGCTGTCTCGATCGGTCATCACCGGAACTTTATGACCGAGAAAAATCGAACGAAGCTGCTGAAAGTGCTGGAAGACAAAGCACTGGAGCGACTGATTTCATTCCCTAGGAAAACCTTGAATACAAACGAGGAATACCGGCTGAAACAGGGTACCGTCACATACAACATGGCGCTCGACGTTTGTTGTGCGGTTGCTGTGGCGATTTTATTAACGCTGCCTCTTCGCCGCGGAAATCTGTGCCGGTTGAAATGGAAGACCAATGTATCGACTGCAGCAGATGATGAAACTGGATTTTTAAGTATCCCAGGGAACGAAGTTAAGAACAAACGTCCCCTTACTGCCATCTTGCCAAAGCATGTTTGTCACCTGCTCTGGCTATATCGAGAACACTACTGGCCAGTTCTACACCCAAAGGATAGCTACTGCCCATTTCTATTCCCGACCCGAGACGGCCGTCATCGTGCTGCGCAGCCATTGGCAGACATGATTGCCCGCCGCATCAAAGAAGCAACCGATCTCGAAATCAACGTTCACTTGTTTCGCCATATCGTTGCGACACTTGCAATTCAAGAAGCGAGCAAAAGCGGAGAGATATCTCACGCGCGCTCAATCGTTGAAGGATTGCTAGGCTCATCTCCTGGCAGCAACGTTTCACATCGATATGCAGAACTGACAACGACAATTGCCGCTGACTGGTTTCAACGGAACGTGACTGCAAAGTTTCTTGAATAAATTAATTTCCGGATTTTTTTGGAGAAGCCATCAATTAATTAAGGCTTCTTCAAAAATTCAAGTAATTGATTTTATTGTAAAAATTTTAACTTAAGCAGAAAAATCATAATTTCATGAAGCTTCTTTGAACTCTTAAACTCAGATCGTTTGAAATTAATTCAACAAATAATTTCGGGAATCTGGAAACGAACTCAAATCGTCTTTAGCACAATTTGAAGACGAGAGTTTGATGCGATTACTGAACGCTAAAGAAGTTGCCTACCGTTTGGGCTACTCAACCTCCTGGTTCCATAAAAACCGTATAACGCTCTATCACAACGGCTTTCCGTTCCCCCGCCCCGGAACCAAACGTTGGGATCCAGTCGCTGTCAGCAACTGGATGCACGAAGGCGAGAGCAATCCATCATCCTCCCGCAATGTTTCCGCAAGCCGGCAGGCCTTGAACCAGCTGTAATCAGCACTTCTTGAAGGAATTACCAATGAAAAGAAAAACGGCGAAACGCCGCAACCCTCGTTACATGACCTCCAAAACACTCGGCGATGGAAACTTGTCGTATTATTACGAGCCACCAAAAGACGCGATTTTGGCAAAAATCGCTGAGCGCCATGCATTGGGTCAAGATTGGGAAAGGGCCGCGACACGTGTAATGGAACTGAACCAACGCGTCGATGAATGGCGAAAGCAAGAAAAGGGAAACCCTTGCCTTCGAGAGACTTTTGGTCAATTCAGCGTCAAAGCACTTTGCGAAGCGTACCTTGAAAGCAATAACTTTCAGCGACTGAAAGACAATACGAAAAGAGACTATCGCTCAAAGATTAATGAGATCATCGCACTCCCAATAGGCAACAGCAAAATGAGTCTTGGGCAAGTTAACTTTCATGAAATCAAGGTAAGTGACGCCGACAAGATTTATTCTTCACTCAAGATTGGTAAAAAGGGACAACCTCGCATCACACACGCTAACGGAATCATGCGTGTTCTCCGACTGATCTTTAACCTGGCGAAAAGATGGCACGACCTACCACAAAACCCGTTTGAAAATCCTGCCCTTGAAAGCCGAAAACCAAGAAAGATCATCTGGAGCAATGAGCAACTTGTATTGTTCTGCGAAACGGCTTTGGACATGGGTTTGATTTCAATCTACCTGGCAGCAATGATCGGACGAGAAACAGGGCTACGTGTTACCGACATCAGAAACTTGAAATGGGGAGACATAGGCGAAGATTTCATCGAGATCTCAGCTAGCAAAACCGATGCTTCGCTATCGATCCCAATTACCTCCACGCTGAAGAACGCACTTTCAGAGCACCGCTCTGAGGATGATGAATTTGTCTTGCTTACCGATGGAAAGAAGCTTCCCTACACAGAAATGCGATTGTCGCAGAAGTTCACAACGGTCAGAAGAGAAGCTGGATTACCTGAGCATCTTCAGTTGCGGGATTTCCGCAGTACACTGCTAAATGAACTCGCTGATGCCGGTGCGACTGAGGACGAAGTGATGGCAGTTTCAGGTCACGCGGATCGAGCAACATTGAAGCACTACGTTAAACCTACAAAACGGCGAGCTAGTCCAGCATACACAAAGCTGCTAAGTCAACGTAACTCCGGTTGAAAACCATCACTGACATTTGAAGCAATACCATGAACGTCAGCAAAAAAGTGAACGTGTACGAGTCCAGGGGGCACCTTCAAATCGGTGAGCTAACAATCACAGATGAAGGCCATCGAAGGTACTCTGTATTCGATTACGCAGATGAATGGGTTGCCTCTGAAAATGCATTTCCCATCTGCCCGGAGATGGAACTGCGTGGCGGACCCTTTTTCCGCTCGAGTAACCTTCCCCGCGACTCAATCCACCAAGTATTTCAGGATGCCACCCCAGACAGCTGGGGCAGAAAGCTTCTTGAGAGAGCATTCTCATGCAAGTTCTCGGAGCACGACTTCCTTCTTAATGCACCATCTGAAACTTGCATCGGATCCCTATCCTTTTTTGAGAATCAAGAGCACCATGAAACTAAATTCAGAGGCCCTGTTATACCGGACCTTTCGGATTTAGATCGCCTGTCAAAACTGATTGACCGCTATCTCGCCGAAGACTCTCTCAAGCCTGTAGAACTGACGGATCTGGTAAACGCTACCGCTACGCTAGGTGGAGCTCGACCAAAAGTGAATGTTCTAGATAATGGCACTCTATGGATTGCAAAGTTCACTTCGCCCAATGACAAACTTCCCATTGAGCGGATGGAAATCGCGACATTGAAGTTGGCTCGACTTTGCGGAATTGACACACCTGACGCACGACTATTGGAAAATCATGGACGATCGCCGATCGCACTCATCAAGCGCTTCGACCGACGTGATCAAAATCGTGTTCCATACATTTCTGCTCGCACAGCACTTGGAAAAGAAGGACGTGCCCAAGGAAATTATATCGAGATCGCGGAATTCATAAGGGCATCATGTGAAGATGCGTCACATGATCTTCATCAGCTTTTTCTAAGAATGGTTTTTAGCATCCTTGTTACAAACAAAGACAATCACCTAAAGAACCATGGGTTCCTTCACTATGGGGGGAACAAGTGGCACTTGGCGCCAGCGTTCGACATCAACCCCGTTCCGGAACTACATGCACGATTAGAAACACCAGTTTCTTCGATAGCCACCAACAATCCGTTGATCATAGATGCTCTGGATAATTGCTCTTATTTTGAACTCACTGAATCCAAAGCAAGCGCTTTAATAAAGCGCACAGCTCATATCATTCATGCACAATGGCTAGAAATTGCAAATCAGGTCGGCATTACCAGTAGTGACGCGAGAAAATACAAACCCGCAATTGATACTATTGAGATGTCAACCGCTCTAACAATGTAGTCATACCTTGACGTACCATGTTGAAGCCTCTCCTACATTCACATTCCACATCAATTTGGCCATTACAGTCTTTTACACTAGTGAATAGTTAAGGCTGAACAGGTTGCACAGGCATAACAGGCCCTACAGGTTTCACCGAGACTACCTAAAATCAACGCCCACACGGTACTGGACTTTTGTCGCGCAACTCCACAAATCCTGCCTAATCCAACACTTGGACTCTTGTCGCGCTCTGCACAGAAAACGTCTGGAACCAACGAGCGCACGGTATTGGACTTTTGTCGCGCAACTCCACAAATCCTGCCTAATCCAACACTTGGACTCTTGTCGCGCTCTGCACAGAAAACGTCTGGAACCAACGAGCGCACGGTATTGGACTTTTGTCGCGCAACTCCCCAAAGCCTGCTTAATCCAACACTTGGACTCTTGTCGCGCTCAGCACCGGAAACGCCTGAAACCAACGAGAACGCGGTATTGGACTTTTGTCGCGCAGCGCTGAAATCGTACTTATGAAAATCCGATGATGAGCTGGCGTTAAATTAAGTCATCGCTTCGAAGCCAAAGTTTTGCCGCGAAGAAACGACCATAGCCCGTCCCAAAAAAATGGGGATAATCAATCCAGAGTATAAAATACGTCCCCCAAACAGCGGCGTAAAAAGCGTCAATTCGAAGTCGCAAAACCAGTTTGCGGACAGCGTTCCGAAACGCGTTTACGGAATGGGCCGCTTTGAAAATCCGGAATGAGATTTTTTGGCGCGATTATCAAATCGCTGAAAGCAAGGAAAAGTGT
>TARA_R110000822_G_scaffold187752_27_pt1 | contig 24443 bp, 20 predicted proteins | sample TARA_R110000822 | Tara Oceans TARA_R110000822 (sample SAMEA4397666) | marine metagenome | biome: Polar Biome; feature: [SRF] surface water layer (ENVO:00010504); material: water (ENVO:00002006), including particulate matter (ENVO:01000060) such as... | depth 5 m | reverse complement strand
TCAGAAAAAAAGCCCTGTAAATAGGTCTTTCGAGGCTTTTGACAACCTATTCCTCAGCGATCAATTACTATCGCATGCTCTTCAATTTTAGCTTTCCAGATTTGCGGCCCTGTCTGATGAACCGATTCACCCCTAGAATCGACTGCTACCGTGACAGGCATATCCACTATCTCAAATTCATAAATCGCTTCCATACCAAGGTCTTCAAATGCCACCACCTCAGCATGTGTTATCGCTTTTGACACCAAATAGGCGGCACCGCCTACGGCCATCAGATAAACCGCTTCATTGTCCCGGATCGCCTCAATAGCCACAGGCCCTCGTTCAGCCTTGCCTATCATGCCAATTAAACCCGTCTGCTCCAACATGGTACGAGTAAACTTATCCATACGAGTAGCCGTGGTGGGCCCGGCGGGCCCAACAACCTCATCCCGTACTGGGTCAACTGGACCCACGTAGTAAATAAAACGTCCGGTCATATCTACCGGCAACTCTTCGCCCTTCGCCAGCATATCTATCATTCGCTTATGCGCGGCATCTCGACCGGTTAGTATCTTTCCGGACAGCAGCACAGTTTCTCCTGGCTTCCAGTCTTTAATATCGTCACTGGTAACGGTATCAAGATTCACTCGTCGTACGCTGTCTCCCACTTCCCATGTGATCTCCGGCCAGTCGTCCAAGCTTGGCGGCACTTGTTTAGCCGGACCGGAGCCATCAAGTATGAAATGCGTGTGACGGGTCGCAGCACAATTGGGAATTAGGGCTACGGCCTTATTGGCTGCATGAGCGGGAAAATCCTTCACCTTTACATCAAGAACCGTCGTCAAACCACCCAGGCCTTGAGCGCCAATGCCAAGATTGTTCACTTTTTCATACAGCTCGAGACGAAGCTCCTCCGCACGATTTGAGGCTCCTCTTGCCTGTAGCTCCTGAATATCAATTGAATCCATCAACGATTCTTTGGCTGAGAGCATTGCTTTTTCAGCCGTACCGCCAATACCAATACCCAACATACCCGGGGGGCACCAACCCGCACCCATTTTAGGCAGCTGCTCGAGCACCCAGTCCACAACAGAATCAGAGGGGTTGAGCATGGCAAATTTAGACTTAGCCTCTGAACCACCACCTTTGGCGGCCACATCAACTTCTACCGTATCCCCAAGAACAATTTCATAATTGATGACAGCCGGTGTATTGTCTCCGGTATTCCTGCGCGCTCCATCAGGATCAGCCAATACCGATGCACGGAGCACGTTGTCGGGATGCTTGTAGGCGCGGCGCACGCCTTCATTGATCATATCGGTGACACTCATATCACCCTGCCACTGTACATTCATGCCAACTTTGACGAACACATTAACAATACCGGTATCCTGACACAGAGGCCTACGCCCCATGGCACACATCCGTGAATTAATCAGTATTTGTGCCATTGCATCTTTGGCGGCCTGAGACTCTTCCCGTTCATAGGCTTCGTGTACAGCCTTAATAAAATCCACAGGGTGGTAATAGGAGATAAATTGGAGCGCATCAGCAATGCTATCAATTACATCTTGTTGTTGAATTACAGTCATTTATTCTCTCCGAAGTAAGACACTAGGTACGACTAAACTCATTACCGAGCAATTGGAGGAGCACCCAGCTGTTGTTTAATTTGTTGGATATCACGATTGACCTGACGGCGGTAGGCATCAATCGCATTAATCGCATCCTCATTACTGGCGACCCGAGTGTTCAAATCCTGCTGTGATGTTTTTAAGCTTTTCTCAAGACTATTGAGCTGGTCCACTAATTCCTGAGACCTGTTCACCATATCGTTAACTTCAAGCTTTGAAGCCAATGAGGCGCTGGCCATGGTGTCGACTGATTTACCCGTCTTGGTCAGCTTACCTGTCAGACTAGCCACTTCCTTCTTACGTGCCGCCATGGAAGCCTGTAGACCCTTTATAGTTTTTTCGTGACTTTCTATTTGCTTGCGATTTCGATCATTGGAGACACCCCACAGCTTCTTAATTTCAGACCAGTGCTTATCCAAGGTCTCTTCCTGATTCTTCAACTTAACAGAAAGCACAACCCCTGATTGATTGAAAGATTCATCTGTGGAAACAATCTTGGTTTCCAACTCATTAAAACGACTTTGCAACAGAGCACGGCGCTCGGTTTCTTGCACCAAAAGATAACCTAGCCCACCAAAACCTAACAAGAGGACCAGCAGCAGCACTTTCCAGAACCAACCAATCCCACCATCGGACCGTGATGGCCCACCTGGCGCAATTTTTTTGCGCTCTTTAGTTGGACGTCCAACTCGGCCCTCATCCCGACCAATACGCTCGTCACTTTCAGGTACTATCGGATCAAGCCTATTAAAATCCCTATCCGTCATGATGAGTTAAACCTTTAGTTAAGAATAATCTTTTTTATTTTCGCCGAAAGATAGCATTGCGTGTTTTGCAACAGCGCAAATATTATACGTCATAGACGTAAAAAAACCGGCCCATGGGCCGGTTTTTTGGCTTGTCGCAAACATTACAGGTAATAAAGAGCACCGAATAATACAACTGTCAGCGCCAGACTAGAGTGAATCACGCCTTTTACCGTTGTCATGGGACCCTGCTTACCGACTAGGGCGTTAACTTCCAATGCAGCAATAATCACCAAGCAAGTAATCAGACCAATACCGCCAATACTTGACCCGTAACCACTTCCACCCCATTGAGAAGCATGAGGGCTCGCCAACATACCAAACACCATGGGAGCAGAGAACAAAGTATTGGTTCTGGACGCCAGCAGCGCTTTAGCACCACTGGCAGGGCCATCACCCTCTTTCATACCAAGAGCAACTTGCTGGGCTGGCCAAATAACCAACCAAACATTGAGGAACATTAAGGTCCCCATAGTCGCACCAATCAGTATGGAATTGTTGAATTGGTGATTGTGGGAAAGACCGCCCAGTAATACTACACCAGTAATAAAAGTAAACATGGCGCTCCAACGGAACCACCACAATGCGCTTGGCGCCAGTTTAGCCTTGGCATCAGCCAAACCTTCAGGACTTGCCTGTTTAAAGTAGCCTCCTTGTATAAAATTGAAATAGTACAAAATGCCGATCCAGGTAATCCCGAACAGCAAGTGCCCCCAACGGATTAAAAAATTAATGAACTCGTGTGACATAGTTATCTCCTTAGCAGCGAGATGTTATTTTTGTAATAGTTAAGTTGTTACAACCAATTTAGCCTTCAGGGCCAATGCAAATCCTTTGCAGGCAAAACACCTTATAACCTTATAGCTTTATAACTTTAAAAAATAAAGGGTTTTAGATATTCCTGTTGGTGGGTGATTCTGTCACAAACCACCCACAAATAAAAAGCCCCGAATAATCGGGGCTTTATTATTACACTGGTGAAACAGGCTTACATCATGCCGCCCATGCCACCCATACCGCCCATACCGCCCATATCTGACATTCCAGAACCACCTTCTGCAGGCGATTCAGCCACCATAGCTTCAGTAGTAATCATGAGACCAGCAATAGATCCGGCAGCCTGAAGGGCTGTACGGGTCACTTTAGCTGGATCAAGAATACCCATGGCAATCATGTCGCCATATTCGTTGGTAGCCGCGTTATAGCCAAAGTTGCCTTTACCCGCCTTCACTTTGTCGACGACAACCGAGCCTTCTCCTCCGGCATTGGTAACAATTTGACGTAATGGTGACTCCATCGCACGACGAAGCAAGTTGATGCCAACTGTTTGGTCTTCATTGTCACCCGTCAGACCTTCAATCGCTTGAAGGGCGCGAATTAAGGCAACACCACCACCAGGCACCACACCTTCTTCAACCGCAGCACGGGTAGCGTGCAGGGCGTCATCAACGCGTGCTTTCTTCTCTTTCATTTCCACTTCAGTAGCAGCGCCCACCTTGATAACAGCAACACCACCAGCCAGTTTAGCCATACGCTCTTGAAGCTTCTCGCGATCGTAGTCTGATGACGTCTCCTCTATCTGTGCACGAACCTGGTTAACACGACTTTCAATATCCGCGTGTTCACCAGCGCCATCCACAATTGTGGTGTTCTCTTTAGTCATGCTGATACGCTTAGCTGTACCCAAGTGCTCCAACGTGGCAGATTCTAGATCCATGCCGACTTCTTCTGAAATGACGGTACCACCAGTGAGAACAGCAATATCTTCCAGCATCGCTTTACGACGGTCACCAAAACCTGGCGCCTTACAAGCAGCAACTTTTACAATACCGCGTAGGTTGTTAACAACCAGTGTCGCCAATGCTTCACCTTCCACGTCCTCGGCAATAATCATCAATGGTCGGCCGGCTTTAGCGACACTTTCCAACAGGGGAAGTAATTCACGGATATTAGAAATTTTCTTATCGAAAAGGAGGATGAATGGCGATTCGTGCTCAACACTCATGGTTTCCTGATTATTGATGAAGTAGGGAGAGAGATAACCGCGATCAAACTGCATACCTTCTACGATATCCAGTTCATTCTCCAATCCAGAACCATCTTCAACAGTAATAACCCCTTCCTTGCCTACTTTGTCCATGGCTTCAGCAATGATATCGCCGACTTGGGAGTCGCTGTTGGCAGAGATCGTACCCACTTGAGCAATTTCTTTAGTGTCACCACAAGGCTTAGCAATTCTGGCAATTTCTTCAACGGCCGCGGCAACCGCTTTGTCGATTCCACGTTTCAGGTCCATGGGATTCATACCCGCAGCCACAGACTTCAATCCTTCATTGACAATCGATTGAGCCAGCACAGTAGCTGTAGTGGTGCCATCACCCGCTTCATCGGAAGACTTGGAGGCAACCTCTCTTACCATTTGGGCACCCATATTTTCGAACCTATCTTTCAGTTCGATTTCTTTCGCCACAGAAACACCATCTTTGGTGACCGTTGGTGCACCAAAAGATTTTTCCAACACCACATTGCGACCTTTTGGGCCCAAGGTTACCTTGACCGCATCTGCCAAAATATTCACGCCATTCAACATAGGGTTACGGGCGCTATCTCCAAATCTCACATCTTTAGCTGACATAATTCACCTTCCTTAAACAGTTCGTTCTTACTAGGTGGAATGAGTTACCTGTTATCAGGCTTCAACCACAGCTTTAATATCGCTTTCGCTGAGGATAACCAATTCCTGGCCGTCAACCTCAATAGTATCGCTGCCCGCATACTTACCGAAAACAACGATATCACCTACATTTACGTCTACGGGGCGAACGTCGCCGTTATCCAAAACTCGGCCAGAACCCACAGCAACCACTTCACCTTCATTGGGCTTTTCCTTCGCAGAACCGGGGAGCAGAATACCACCGGCAGTTTTTTCTTCTTCTTCCTTGCGACGAACTAAGATACGGTCGTGTAGGGGACGAATTTTCATTGTGTTTTCTCCAACATTTATGTTTTACCCTGTTAAGCTCAACCTTAATAAATTCAACCTTGGCAATACAGAATACAGTTGAAATTATGCTGAACACTATCTGGTGGCGCTTCAACGTATTTCAAGGGAAGGGGGTCAAAAAAATTACCCATCCCCGCCTAAATTAATCATTACTTCTCGCTGGAACTATTCTCATCCTCTCGCCAAGACTCCCCTTCCAATGTTCGGGAATCTGCATCAAAGGTATCGCCATGGTCGCGGGAGTGTACTTCATACTCACGGTAATTCACCACATTCATTTGTGTTACCCACCGCGAAACAACCCCTCGTCTTATGCCAGGGATAAGACCAGCGAAACCGATAACGTCAGTGACAAAGCCCGGCGTCATTAGCAAAGCACCACACACGGCAAGAATGATTGCTTCAACCATCTCTATAGCAGGCAGTTCTCCAGCATCCATCTTCTGCCGCGCACGAAACAAGGTAGCGAAACCCTGCTGCCGCAACAGAGAAAACCCCACCGCGGCGGTTAACAATACTAGCCCTATGGTAGGAAATGCCCCGATCTCGCGTCCCACTGTAATCAACAGCCACATTTCGACAATAGGCATCACAACAAAAAGTAGCAGTAGATATCTCAACTAACACACCTCACAACAAGCACTCCAAACTGGCGTACGCATTACATTGGGTTGGAGAGACATAATTTCAAGGTTAATAGTGGACGCTGTCTATTGGCCGCCAATATGATGGGGCATGGATAACGAGCCCAAAGAGAAGATATACAGCACCCTTATGGCCATCCCCAGAGGCCGAGTCACCAGCTACGGCAAGGTGGCTGAATACGCTCAATTACCTCACGGCGCTCGATTAGTTGGCCGAATCCTCAGCCAACTCCCAAAAGATACCACTCTACCTTGGCACCGCGTACTTAAGGCCAACGGTCAGATTGCCTTCCCACCCGGAAGTGCGGCCTATACTCGACAAAAAAAATTATTGGAATTAGAAGACATCATCATCCGTAATGGCAGAGTCAAACTATCGGCATTTCGTTGGCAACCCTAGCGTCTGAAATCATGGCACTTGGAACCAGAGTACCGGCAATTCTAAGTCGCGCGACTGGCGTGCCGCCAGAGTAACCATGACAGAAAAATAGCGGGCAAACCCATTAGGGCCGCATACACAAAAAACACCTGGTAACTACTAGCATCAACAATCACACCGGAAAAACCACTGAAAAATTTACCCGGCAATGTCATTAACGAACTGAACAGAGCATATTGCGTCGCTGTATAAGCCCTGCTTGTCATGCTAGACAGGTAGGCAATAAAGGCTGTATTGGAAAACCCCCCACTGAGGTTATCGGCACTAATGACCAGCGTTAACCAGCCCAGATCCGCCCCTACATTTGCCAATTGAGCGAATAGCAAGGTGGTTAACGCCACCATCACTGCCCCAGCAAGCAATGGGCGAAAAATGCCGTAGCGCACCACCATCAGGCCACCCAAAAACGACCCCGCAAGCGTCATAAAAAAGCCGAACAACTTGCCAATCTTGGCTATCTCTGTTTTGCTAAAACCCAGATCTAAGTAAAAGGGATTCGCCATAATACCCATGGTGATATCGCTAAGCCGGTACAGTGCAATAAATGCCAAAATCAGTAGAGCCCAAGAACTATTGCGCTTAAAAAACTCCAAAAATGGCGCCATTACGGCCCCCACAAACCAAGCTTCCAAGCGATGCCACAACCCAGGCTCATCTGCATGAAGGCGATGCTTCAATCCCGATTCCATTTCAATGGTACTAAGCGGTATTTGACGCTCTGGCTCTGACACCAACAAGACAGTGACCACACCCACCAACATCAGTATTGCCACGGTGATATAGGCCATATCCCACCCGGCGCCATCTGCAATATATAAAGCCCCAGCCCCAGCCACCAACAGTGCCAAGCGGTAACCAAAAATATAGCTCGCTGACATAGCCCCCTGATATTCATCAGCCGCTGACTCGATACGAAAAGCATCGATAGCTATATCCTGAGTGGAGGAAGAGAAGGCGACCAATACAGCACAGACCGCGATACTGGTTAGGGAAACCTGTGGATCAGCCAGCACCATGGCGACCAAACCCACCATAACTCCGAACTGCCCTACCAGCATCCAGCTGCGACGCTGACCTAGAAGATTAGTTAACACCGGCAATTTAAGTCGGTCTACCACCGGCGCCCAGAGGACTTTAATCGAATAGGTAATACCGACCCAGCCAAAAAACCCGATGGTGCTGCGGCTAATATCTAGATCACTCAGCCAGGCGCTCAGCGTTGAAAAAACCATGAGCAATGGCAACCCTGCCGCAAAGCCCAGAAATAGCATGGTGATCACTTGGGGGCGAGAGTAAACCCGCAGCGCCTCCCCCCAACTCACAGTGCCATTTTGTAGCGTCATAAACTCCCCCAAGAAGGCCGATACCCTAACAGATAATCATCTGGATGCTATACACTTAGCCGCTATGACAGCCATTCTTGAAGTAAGAAATTTGACCAAATCATTCCGCTCTCTAAAAGCGGTAGATGACATCTCGTTCTCCATTCCTCGGGGGGTATGCTTTGGGTTACTTGGCCCCAATGGCGCGGGAAAAACGACCACCATTGAAATCATCGAAGATATAAAGAAACCCTCATCCGGAGAGATACTCTACAAAGGGAAACCACGGGACCGCGAATTTTCAAAGCAAACAGGCATTCAATTTCAGTCCACATCATTAATGGACTACCTAAAGACTCGTGAAGTACTAGCGCTATTTGCGAAACTCTACCCTCAGAGCCAACCTATCGATCATTTAATCGAGCTATGTCAGCTAGAAGAGTTTCTTGATACCTATGCCACGCGACTGTCCGGAGGACAGCGCCAGCGACTACTGCTAGCTGTAGCACTGGTTAACGACCCTGAAGTTTTGTTTCTTGACGAACCCACTACGGGCCTCGACCCTCAATCACGACGTAATTTCTGGTCATTGATTCGCGAGATTAAATCCCGCGGTAAAACGGTGTTGCTGACCACTCACTACATGGAAGAAGCCGAGCTATTGTGTGATCAGCTGGTCATCATGGATAAAGGGAAAATCATCGCCGATGGCTCACCCGACGCACTATTACGAGAGCATTTTAACCACAGTTATGTCTGCATCGACCGACCGGACTTTAATTGCGAGATGAGCTCCATCAGCAGCCCCATTGAAGAGAGAGAAGACTGTATTGCTATTGCCACCAGTGCCGTGGAAAAAACCTTATCGGAATTGGTTTCTCTCAATATTAATCTACGCTCTCTTCGCGTCAGAAATCCGTCTCTCGACGACCTGTTTTTAAAACTTACCGGCCATAGACTAAGGGAGTAATAACGCATCATGAAAGAAATACTCGCCTTATGGATGGCTCGCAACCGCGAATATTATCGGGATAAAGGTTCTCTATTCTGGTCGTTCGTGGCAACCCCATTTATTGTAATTGTGCTGGCTGTTGCCTTTTCATCTGAAAGTCAGGCAATTTTTCGCGCTGGACTACTGGTCACCAAGAACACACAGCAAACGAACATTTTTTCTGGAGAACCCGCCATACAGTTGATTGAATATACCGATCAGCAAGAAGCCCTTCGTCGAGTACAGTTTCACCAACTGGATATTCTCATCACGACTGAGGCCTCACCACACTACTGGGTAAACCCAGAGTCAGCGAAAGGGCGATTGTTAGAAAAACTGCTGATAACCGATACCACCAAGTCGTGGCAGCGAGAAGAAATAAAAGGCCAGCCGATACGCTATATCGACTGGGTTATTCCCGGAATTTTGGCTATGAACATGATGTTCAGCGGCCTGTGGGGAATTGGCTATGTGATTGTCCGCTATCGAAAAAATGGGGTTCTTAAACGACTGAAAGCAACACCATTAAGAGCCTGGCAATTTCTAGCTTCTCAAGCGTTATCGCGACTGTTTATCATGCTCTCTGTCACGATACTGGTATTTGTTGCCTGCGACATGTTTCTTGATTTTATGATGATAGGCAGCTATCTGCTGCTATTACTGGTAGCCATGGTCGGTAATTTAGCCATCATTAGCATGTCACTGTTAATGGCAACACGAACATCCAGCGAAGAGTTAGCCAATGGCCTGCTGAATCTTATCAGCGTTCCTATGTTGCTACTCTCGGAGTTGTGGTTTTCACTGGATGATGCGCCGCAATGGCTTCAGGATTTTTCACTGATGCTGCCTTTAACACACTTGGTCAAGGCTGCCCGAGGCGTGATGCTGGAAGGTGCGGGATTTACAGACATCGCTCCCCAGTTAGGCATTCTGATCATAATGACACTGCTTTTTGTCACATTAGCAGGTACGCTATTTCGCTGGTATAACGACTAACACTATCACCTCAGATCAATCTCACAACAACATCATCAGCAATCCGATCATGCATAGCGAAAATACTAGGGTCCGCGAAAACAGCGCACTGATTTCACTCACTTCTAACTCTCGGGAGGGAGGACTGTCTACCTCAGCTCTATCTACCTCAGTGCTATCTATCTTTGTGCTACCAGCCGGCAGCGCAGCCAACACATAGCTAGCCACTACATCAACGGTACTATCAGACATCGAAAATAGTGAGTTTCGTAAACATTCAAGGCAAGCTGTAAAATTACCCACAAAGGCTAGAGATACACCCATCAACCTAACGGGCAACCACTCCATCAACTGCAACCAGCGGCCAACCATGGATTTATCAGCGGCATCATCCAAAGCCATATCGGAATGTAATACCGACAACCGGTAAAGTATCGCCCCAGGAGCGCCTGCCAACATAAACCAAAATATCACTGCAAAATACCGCTCAAAATAACGATAGGACATGGCACCTAATGCCTCAGCGTGTAACTGGCTCCAGTTTTCTGAAGTGCCCTCTTCATGGGCTGGATTAAAGTCTGCCGCGTCACGATAAGCCGCCTCTAAGTCATCCCTTTTTAAGTCATCTCGGTACCCTTCAACCTGTTCTTCCAAGTCGCCGCGGCCCAAGGAGTAAAGGAAGAGCAGTAGGCTCAACAAAAACTGTGGCAACCCAAACCAGTGGTCATCCAAAACCATCAATAACAGCGCGACCAATAAGACCGGCAGCAATAACGAAAGAATCAATGACCCATGAGGGACAACCTTTAACCAGCGCTGGCCATCCAACCGAATCATCCATCCTCTATACCAGTTATCGCGCTGTAGACTAGGCAACGAACCCGCACGGTTCAGAATGAACAAACCAATGACGATGACAATAAATTCCATATCAGACTCCCGTGGCCAAAAAATACCGCGACCAATCAAATGTCGAACCTGGGTCTGTTTTTCTACCAGGTGCTATATCGCTGTGCCCAACAATTCGTCTTTCTGTCATTGTAGGATAGTGTTCCAATAAAGACCGTGTCACTGCAGCTAAAACATCGTACTGATGATCACTGTAGGGCGTATCATCAGTACCCTCCAGCTCTATTCCCACGGAATAATCATTACAATTGCTCGTACTTTCGTAGCAAGACTCACCAGCATGCCACGCGCGGTCGTCAAAGGACACAAATTGGGTAACGCCACCCTCACGGTCTATCAACAGGTGCGCAGATACCTGCAAATTTGCTATTTCTTCAAAATAGGGGTGACAACTTGCATCAAGACCGTTGGTGAAAAAATCACAGATATAAGGCCCGCCAAATTGACCGGGCGGCAAACTGATACTATGGATAACGAGTAGAGAAATGTCGGCTTGGTCAGGCCGACTATTAAAGTTTGGGGAAGGTACTCTGCGTGCCTGCGACAACCAACCTTGTTGATCTACAGTGAAATACTTAATCACCCCTATCCCCTATTACTGAGTTGTAACCTTTCCTCAGGATACTAGGGAACCTAAAGAGTATTGTCTATCAGGTGACGAAAAGCAGCATTATCGATTGAGATACTGGGTACGAAAAAATGGCTTATTGTCTAGACCTGTGTTGACGTATATCAGCCACCACGCCTTCAAGTGCTCGATCAAATAACCGGGTTTTCTCCAATGGCTTGATTTTCTCATTCTGTAAACCCAGCGCAACAGCATTACGGTGTTTTTCAGACACTTTGAACCCCTGCCGGTTAACGAACACAAATTTCCCGGAAGGTGAAATGATACCTGCCACTTTGCAGCGGCGCATTGAGGGTTCTTCCCCCTCTAACTCAACCCAAGAACCACGAGTCAGGCTATCTGCCTGTCGCAGAAACTGGTCATCAATAGTTTCGGCCAGATATTCATTCCCGCTCTGGCTTTCTTCTGGAGACGGGGACTGCCCAGGAATATCAGTTCTTAGGGCGTCGACCAACACCTCCTTCAACAGATTCTCAGAGGTTTCGCCCAACGATGACTCTTCTCCACTCTCAGGTTCGTGTTTTTCTCCTCTGAAATATTGCTCCATAGCCCCCACCAACCGCCCTAGATCGTATGGGTCATAGGAAATATCCTCAAGATGCTGCCGAAGATGTCCCACCAAGACACGTATACTTTCCTCACTGGCCGCCTCTTTAACCTGCCCGCTGACAACCTCAAGCAGCTGATCGAGCAACTGGATTCGAGTATTCCACGCTTCGGAGTCCGCCCCAGACTTCAGATACGCCAAGAACAACACTTTGCACCAAGCATCTTCAGCAAAACTCACCAGAAATCTAGGTAGTGTTTTACCCTGTATTCTTTCGATCAGCACCTTAACCACGGCCTGATGAGCCTGATTGACCTTTTCAGTGGCCGCCACTTCTTCGAGTAATCTCTGCTCCAATGCAGTGACACGTCGGCGCTCTTTCTCTACTAATTCAATAAAATTCAGCAGCAATTGGGTCAATGCCGTGTTATCCAGCTGGTTCTCGTTATAAAGCGCCTCTGAAACCTGAGCAATTGCTTTTGCCACTGGGTCTTGATGAACATCCACACCATCAACATAACCAATCGCTGCCTCGGCTATCTCGTTCAGCAATCGTCTCGCAGGATGTTTTTCTCGGTCAAAAAATGTGGCGTCCTTAAGTGCAACCTGAAAAATAGGTAATTCCAGCTTGCGAAATTCCCGCGCTATTTCTTCTGCTGCAATGGCTTGCGTATTTACCTTCGCAAACAGTTGATCCAGCAAGTCGACCATACCTCGCTCTGTAGTACCGAGCGCGCCATCACCCTGACGACCAAGGCTTTCTTCTATTAGTGCCAGTAAGCCTTTGTCTGACTGGAGCGGATCATTCGCCTGTTCGCGCCATTCGCTCTGAATGTCAGCCACCTTTGAAACCAATTGCAACGTATCTAACACTGTTCTTGACTCACCGCCCTCGGTCAAACTTGACGACGTATTACTGGTCTCCCACTGCATGATATTTTTCAATTGTGAAATTAATTGACCATATCTTCGACGACCCGTCTGGCGAACCCCGGACGTACCTGATTGAGACCGATCTATCCCTTTTTGCGAAGACTGATAGCTTTGTGAAGACTGATGGTTTTGTGAAGACTGGCGATCGCCGGAATGCTCATGGGCTTCATCACTTTTTTTCGGTTTTTGATCGACAACAGGCTTTTTCACCTGCGCTTTGCGCCGAAGCTCTAAGTCAGGCAATACACCCATTTCCTTGAGATGCCGATTATTCTGAACCAGAAACGCCTTTATAGGCGTCATCACATGCCGGTCAAACAACTTATAAAATACGAGCTTGGCAGGAACACTCAACTCAAGATGGGCTACGGCCGAATTAAATGCCTCACAGATGGTATCCGGACCGATGGGGTTGTTTTTAGCTGAAATCATCGCTGGCACAAGAGAGTCAATGCGAAAGCTTAAGGTTTCCAACTCTGCCTTACAGAGTTCTGACGTCTTGGATACCAGGGTATCCAAGGCAATAATTTCTTCCAGATCGTCATTATCAATCAGCTCAAGACCTTGCCCCTTTTTTGAGGACATTGAGTCTCCCCGGTATTTCTCATCACCCAGTCGCTGAAAATTACTTGCTAGCGTATTAAAGAAATGATGTTCGATAGCCCGACGTTCAACACGAATCAAACGCATCGCATCAAAATACATCGTTTGGTTTCGGTTATTGTCGGCCTGATCGGCAAGATCAAAAAAGGTGTCATCTACATGGTCAAACATCGTTGCCAACTGAGAACCAAGGAACGTTTTTGCATTTTCCTGCAAGGCGAGCAAAGCGTGCGGCAGCTTAAATGAGCTCCGCTTGAGCTTTTCAGCATCGATGACAGTAAAACGGTTGTCCCTCATCCAACAGTAATCCTGTTATGTTTATAGCTGCTGGCAACCTGTCGCCTCACCCAACCCCAAAAATTCTGAATGAGATTCCTAATAATTTCAATTATATTCCCATTGTATAGGATAAACAGCATTAACTATTGAGACTAATGCTCAAGAATTGAACTCTGACCTTACGGCCCGTTAAAAATGTGAACCCTTTCTCAGCATAACCACACGGCCAGAGACCCAATACGCACCTACACGCCAGCATCACGACTGATATAATGCCCTCAACTCAGACGGACTACTTCCATGTTAAACGACCCTCTGCTAGTAAAAGACATACAAACTGTGGTGAAACACGCTCTGGAAGAAGATATCCGCGATGGAGATATCACGGCCATGCTGATTCCGGAAAGTAATCAAGCTGAAGCCACGGTTATCACCCGAGAACGCGCTATTATTTGTGGTCAGCCATGGGTTGATGAAGTGTTCCGCCAGTTGGATCCCAATGTAGAGATTGAATGGCTAGTAAAAGATGGCGATGAAATCCAACCCGGCCAAACCCTCTTCAAACTCAAAGGATCTGCCCGAAGCCTACTGACCGGCGAGCGTACTGCCCTCAACTTTTTGCAAACCCTGTCGGGGACTGCCACCACGGCCCATCAATATTCCAAACTGGTGGAAGGTACGGATATTAAAATCCTCGACACCCGGAAAACCATACCAGGACTTAGGCTGGCGCAAAAATATGCTGTCAAAGTAGGTGGTTGTCACAACCACCGCATTGGTCTTTATGATGCTTTCTTGATAAAGGAGAACCATATTTCGGCTTGCGGAGGGATTGCGGCAGCAGTGAATAAGGCCAGACAAATTTCCCCCGGTAAGCCAGTGGAGGTGGAAGTAGAAAGCCTGGAGGAATTACAACAAGCGCTCAATGCCAATGCTGACATTGTTATGTTGGATAATTTTGATGCCAAAAGCATAGAAGCGGCGGTAGAAGCCAATCAGGGAAGAGCGAAACTAGAAGTTTCTGGCAATCTCGAAGCTGGAAACCTAACCCAAAAAGCCATTACTGGAATTCACTATTTGTCTTCGGGAAGCCTAACAAAACATTGTCATGCTGTAGATTTTTCTATGCGACTGAACCTCCTCCCATGCCACATCTAACATTAAACTAGTCAAGAGGCTCATCGCCTTCCTTTTGCTGCTTCTTTTGAAACAAACTTGCCAACCGGTACCACCATGATTTAATTGTTAACAAACCAAATGCCACGCTAGCAATTATTGCCTGCAAGATCATACTGCCGGTACCTGGATCTAAATAGGCATTAGCAGAACTACTCACAAACATAAGCAAGGCCAGAACGGTCAATGACTGCCAAACTCTATACATAAGAAACACCTCATCTATCCTAACCAGACCAATTAATTATGGCGGATGCACAGTATATTTTCATCACTTTCATCACTTTCATCACATATTGGATGCAATACTTTTTAAATTCTACATTCTTTGGTTAACATAACCGTCTAACATAGATATTGTTTTCTGTAACAAAATCTACCGATTCAAAAATAGATTCACTATACAGGGCTCGATAATGACAGCACAGACATTACCTTCATCATTCAGAGACCCCTCCGGCTATCTATATCGAGATAATGGGCAGCTTTACAGAAGGATTACAAACATAGGAATAGCCTCCTACCAAAAACTTTTAAGTTCGGGGTTTTACGATGCATTAGTAAAAAACCAATTACTAATCCAACATATCGAAACCTCGCATACAGACCAGTCAATTGTAATCAAGCCCGATGAAATACCGTATATATCCTACCCATACGAATGGTGCTTTAGCCAACTTAAGGATGCAGCATTACTCACACTAAAGATTCAGAAGATGGCCTTGGCACACAATATGTCTCTCAAAGATGCAAGTGCATTTAACGTCCAGTTTCATCATGGCAAGCCCATATTTATTGACACTCTTTCATTCGAAGATTTTACCCCAGGCCCCTGGGTAGCCTACAAGCAGTTTTGTCAGCACTTTCTAGCACCACTATCTCTGATAGCTTATAAAGATAGAAGGTTTAACAAAACTACGGCTAACCACATTGATGGTTTACCCCTAGATCTAACAAGCAAGCTTTTGCCTTGGAAGTCTTATATAAACCTCGGCCTTCTCCTCCATATCCACCTACATGCTAAGTATCAAGACAAACACAGTAACGACAGCGAATGCTCCACCAACAACAAACCATCTATCAGCAAAGAAAAGATGATGGCTATGATCGGTCAGATAGAATCCACTATCAAAAAATTAGAGTGGGGAGGAGCAGATACAGAATGGAGAGACTATTACTCAAAAACCAATTATCAACCAGCCGCAATGAAACAAAAAAGAGAGCTCGTCGAGGCTTATTTGAAAACTATAGAACCATCGCCTCAAAAAATTCTTGATCTCGGCGCAAATAATGGGGAGTTTAGCCACCTAGCTGCCAAATCTGGATGTTATGTAGTATCCCAAGATATAGATGAATCCGCAGTAGAGGCTAACTATCTACATTGTAAGAACTCAGGGATAAACAATGTTCTTCCTCTCATCCAAGATTTAACAAACCCTACCCCCGCCATTGGCTGGGAGCACAATGAAAGAATGTCCCTGCTAGAGAGATGCAATGCAGATGCTTGTCTGGCACTAGCTCTTATCCACCACTTGGCCATATCCAACAATCTACCTCTAACTAAAATTGCTTCATTTTTCTCTCGGGCGACCAATTACCTAATCATAGAATTTGTACCAAAAACAGATTCGCAGGTTAGGCGCTTGCTTAAAACAAGAGAAGACATTTTCTCAAACTACAATCAAGAACAGTTTGAACACAGTTTTAGGGAATATTTCACCATTTGCTCAAAAGACACTATTAGCAATTCTGACAGAATCATGTATCTAATGAAACGACTGGCTGTCGAAAAAGCCGAATAACGACCACAAAGACGAATCACATGCCTTTTGGTTGCAAGGACAGCGTATTGTAACCCCTGAACTCTAGATGATTAAGCAAACCACTATATATTTCATCTGGGGGTGGGATTTTCGATGAATCACAATCCCCAGTATGGCCATTAATATTTTCTACAGAAAGATTAAATTTATGATTAACATCTAAATGGAACATTTTGTCGCAATAAATCGCACTAATAATACCAAGCGTGTAGAACGGGGGCTTTGGTGATGCAATTTGCCTCCAACCATTAACATCTGAGGATTGCGCACGATTCACCACATAAATAGGCTTCATATCATTCCGCCCCTCATCCAGCAGCGACTCTCCTTCCATCCAATCAGGAATAGGTATGCCCAAAAAGCCAAGAACGGTATGTGGAATATCAATTCTCTGCGTGTTGTACTTTCTTACTCCTTGATACTCACCATCAGGAAAACGAAATACCAAGGGAAGTGATGAGGACACACCCCAACGAAACCCATGATCAGAGTTAATTACCAGAAGAGTGTTTTCATAAAGGCCCTCTTTTTTTAGTAATGCTACAACCTCTTCAATATATCGGTCATATTGCAATATGGCATCATCATAATGATCTTTAGACCAAGGGACTGACTGGTCTTCCATCGCAAAGCGGGGGGCTTCTGAATAAAAATGTGGCCCATGACTTCCTAATAAATGTACATGAGCAAAGAAAGGTCCATTAGCTTTAAGAATAAACTCCTTCAATCCATCTATTCGCTCCCTATCGAGAGATTCGTATTCGTATGTAGATGGATTGGTAGCAATCATGTAAGGGTTATACATGGTACGGACATTCAATGAATGTAATATACGGCCAGAAATTCTATCGTAAATCTGATTTAAAAAATGTGTAGTATTAGGCCAATAATAGTTAATAAATGATAATGATGAGCTTTTACTATTTAACTTTCTCCCATTTGCATAATCAAATCCTTGGAGTAAATTTAGATCAAAAGGATCTACATAGTAGCGAACACTAAAATCTGCATTTGTGTAACCATATTGTTTTAATATCCCTGGTAAATGCTCATAAGAATCAACACCTGTAAAGATGTCTGGTCTATAGATAACACGCGTACTAGCCGGATACTTACCACTTAAAAGAGAACCAACTGACCCCGTTGTTTTTCCTGCGTTAGTGAAGTGATTTTCAAAAACAAGCAACTCACTTTCAATAGAGTTTAAAAACGGGGTTGTCTCCCTATTGTAGCCATAGAGAGACATTCGGCTACTATCAATACCATCTGCAAAGAGGAAAAGAACATTGATATCCGGAGCTTCGGCACTTGAAATCGAATCCAGCTCAGCACTGCTAGGTATAGAACGCCCCACTACCGCATCTACCCCAAAAAAAACTACGCCCAACACTAATAAAAAACTTGCAACTCCAGAAAAAGATTTTCTATTAACTATACCATTAACATCCGACATTTGAATCATCAGAAAACGAACACTACATAATATTAAAGCTACATACACGGGCAGGTATAAAAACCTCATACCATTGATGTTACCAAAAGATGCGACACCAAAAAAAGTATACGTAAAATTATCAATCAATAGAAATAATGCGAGAGAAATCAGCAACCCCGGCACAAGGCAACGAAGACCTAAAGAAAGCCTTATCTTGCCGATTTTTGCAGAAAATATAGATACCGGAAAAAACACCAGAACATGAAAACAAATTGAAACAACTACCAGAAATAAAAAACTTATAAAAAGAACTGTCAGCTGATCACCAAATTCTAAACCAGCAAGAACAGAGGGCTTGGTAATAAAAAACAACCACTCCATAAACACATAAAAAAAACTGGCTACGACTGCCAGCACCACTGTCTTTCCTATTTGCACATCAATTCCTTTAATACCCAATATAATTATCTGTTAATTTATATACCTAGGAATTTAGTTCCTCATGACAACTTTTTCACGGCTTTTCACATAAAACTCACATGCACCATCCGAATCAAACCCTTCGTCATCCTTATAATGTCCGCATAGTGACTTTAGCATCCCATGAACATCTGCCTCACCCTCATACTGAGCCAAGGGCCACCACCTTTTTTCAGCAATATTCGTCAGCACCATGTGTTTACCCATACCGGGAATCAATGAAAGCTGCCAGTCACCCTGTATAATAGATCTATGCTTTGCCTTAAGAATATGCTCATACCAGAAATCCCCAACCACCAACTTACCGGCCTTATCGACGGTGTATATCTTAAGAGTTTCTTTCAATAAATCTTTAATTGTAATTTCATCGGCCGTCACCTCCAGTGCGGCGAATCCACTTTCAAGATAGAGGAACCTTTTCTGACGAAGCTCTCTTGATTCATTCAACAACGAGAGGCCATCCAACTTCTCGCTACTAACATCCAGGTTAAGTAATTCTCTAACCGTGGGCGCTACATCCATAAGAGATGCATTACCCTCCACCACACCCGATTTAAATAGGTCGTCACGATAACTCCTTGCGGCCAATACGATTCGCGACTGCCCCAAGTTAAGATTATTAGTCGCATGACCACGTGTATCTGTTTCTATATCAAAAGGAGCATCATCTATTGCCGGTGATAAAATATCCTTCTCAAACTTAAAACCATCACCATGATCTGACAGCAAAAACACATACGCATTATTTAAGAGGCCAGTACTCTCAAGCCCTTTAATAAAATCACCAAATTGTCTATCTACCTGCTTCAACATTACACGATACTGAAATGCTGTTACCTTCTCAGGCGCATCCGGCTTTGGAAACTTATCTAACGCCTCACTATCCCGGGATAACCATGGGTAGTGCGGCAGCAGAAAATGCGCGCTCAGGAAAATGGGAGAGGTTGTATCTTCTTCCACCTCATCTATCAGTGCCTGACTGTATCTCTCTGGATCATAGTTAGCCGTACGACCTCGATTCAAATACATTTCAGGGAACAGGTATTTGCCAATTTTTGTATTACATAGCAGGTTAATTATTGGATGGTCATATTGGGCAAGTACAAAACCTAAGGCACTTTGCTTCGGACCAACCACAGAGTCGTACCCAAATGTTTCATCAATACTATTGAACCGTCGCTCATCAAACCCATAAATAGCCCTGTACCCTTGCCCCTTCAACCACCAACCAATAGTTTCCTGTTTGTCTAGGAGCGAGTGATCAATCAGGTTAAACCGCCCCTTATGGTTTACTGGTTCTTTACCCGTGAGAAGGCTCATCCACGCAGGGAATGTTCTGGCAAAGGGGGTATAGGCATTTGAATATACACGACTTTGTGAAAGAAACTGGTCAATGTTTGGCGTTAAATCACCATCACTCCCAAAAAAACCGGTTTCATCCGGGCGCAGGGAATCTATGCCCAGAATAATAATATTGGGCGGAGTATCACCATCCACCGCGCTCAATTTTGCATTAGATATAGGAATTTCACCGCTCACCCAACCCCCTAGCGCCATTGCACAGGTGGCAACCAGACCGACCATTACATTTCTCGCTCTAGAGCTGCAGAGCAGGTACAAACTGGCTACAAAAGATATTGCGATACCAACACTGAGAAAATAAAAAGCGACATCAGAAATCAATAATTCATTATGTTTTATAAACCCACTGGGCATGTTTGGATATCGCCTGGCATTCCAGATTAAAACCCAGGTACATACCCCTAAGAAATACCCAAATACCCCCAAACTGAACTGTCGTGCAGGCATCTCAAATTTCGTCATCCAGCCGGCTGAGCCAAGCCACAGAATCAAAATAAAAACAATGTGGACGACCAAAATTGATAAGACAAACCACATTAGGTCATATAAAAAACCGGGGCTTGAAAACATCGCCGAAGTAAATTCTTCCATCCCGACGGTATCGGGCGTTAACAGTAGGATTTGGTAAAAATTAACAGCACTGATAACCAGTAAAAGCAGCAATACAAGAACCGAATATCGACTAAATATATTTTTCTTTACTGGCTGAGGGATCATGCTGTTAGACATATGAATACTCAAGGTTAGCTGTCAAATAAGCGACAAATCACACTGAAAAAAAAGCCCCACAATGCGGGGCTTTTCTACATAAAGTTACACCACCTTACTTACATGATCCGGGTAAGTATTTAGAGATATCTGTTGCGGAACCGCTCTCACACTTGAATTTATAGACCTGCTCGCCCCTGTCGGTAGCTATCGCCATCTCGGTTGTTGAACTGACAAATGGCGTCAAAGTAATAGTTGCGGTATCTACGGCAGAGTCAATATTTTGAACCGCAGCAAAAATTATACCATTGGAGTCGGTGGTAATTGAGCTAACATATTTTGTAACACTACCGTCCGAGTCTTCGCAGCCCCAACCACCGGCCCCAGGTGCTGAACTAGAAGTGTCAATGGTTTGATACACTTCTGACACTGCTGTACGACATTGGCTAGTGGCCATAATCACTTCTGACATTTTAGATTTAATAACATAGGTTTGGTATGCAGGCAGTGCGATTGCGGCCAAAATACCGATAATCGCTACTACGATCATCAATTCGATCAGGGTAAAACCCTTTTGCATTTGTTGTTTCATTATCTTGCTCCATTAAACGAGTTAATTACTTTTTAAGACAATAATATAAAAAGCAATTTATATGCCAAATATCATATCGCCAGATAAAACCAGACATTCACGCCTAACCACTGACAATAAATGTCATTTTCAGTCTGCTCTTGCTGTTAATTATGAACCAATAAGTTAATCCTCTAGCCCACAAGCCGCTGGTGTATTACCATCACAGATTATGCCATCACAAGCAACGACAGGTAGTCAGCTTCACATGAACATGCCCAATGCTCTAAAAGGACTGCCAAAACGCCTGGTTTCAGATGGCTTACTTGAGGAGACAGTCGCCTTACAAGCCATAGCAGAGTGTGAGAGCGAGAAGATCAATTTTGTTCACTATCTTACTCACAATAACCTACTACCGGCTCACCTGGTTGCTTCTGTCGCCGCTAACGAATTTGGCATCCCACTCTATGACATTGATGCCCACGACTTAGGATTAAGCCCAAAAAACAAGGTCAATAAAAAGCTAATCCAAAAACACCAAGTATTACCTCTTTACAGCCGGGGGAATCGACTGTTTATCGCTCAAAGTGACCCTACTAACCATCATGCTGTCACTGAGGTTCGTTTCCAAACGGGTGCTTCTGTGGAAACGGTCCTCGTTGAGCACGACAAACTGGAAGCGGCAATAGACCGGTTTCTCAACGTTCAAAATGAAGATATCGAAGACTCACTGGGCACCATGGACGATGTTCATCTGGATGATCTGGATATAGAGACCGTTGATGAGGACGATAGAGGCAATGATGATATATCAGACACGGATGACGCACCGATTGTACGGTTTATTAACAAGCTGTTGATTGATGCCATTAAGCAAGGTTGTTCAGATATTCACTTTGAGCCTTATGAGAAAACTTACCGTGTTCGCTTCCGAACTGACGGCATTCTTAAAGAGGTCACTAAACCACCAGTAAACCTGGCGCCTCGACTCGCAGCTCGACTTAAAGTTATGTCTCAGCTGGACATTTCCGAACGAAGGATACCCCAGGATGGCCGAATAAAACTAAGAATCTCAAAAAATCGGGCCATCGACTTCCGTGTCAACACACTACCCACCCAGTATGGTGAAAAGATTGTCTTACGTATTCTTGACCCCACCAGTGCTCAAGTGGGAATTGAATCACTCGGCTACGAGGATGACCAGAAACAAGCTTATATGGAGACCCTGCACCAACCTCAGGGTATGATTTTGGTTACAGGCCCCACTGGTAGCGGTAAAACGGTTTCGCTCTACACCGGCTTGAACATTCTTAATACCACCGAACGCAATATTTCTACCGCAGAAGATCCCGTAGAAATCAATATGCCGGGGATAAACCAGGTACAAATCAGAGAGAGAGTAGGACTAACATTCCCGGAAGCGTTGCGGGCCTTTCTACGACAGGATCCCGATGTCATTATGGTCGGCGAAATTCGTGATCTAGAAACGGCTGAAATAGCCATTAAGGCAGCGCAGACTGGGCACATGGTGTTATCTACGCTACACACGAACAGTGCGCCAGAAACTTTGAACCGGCTATTAAACATGGGGGTTCCCGCATTTAATGTGGCCACGTCGGTCAATCTTATTATCGCCCAACGTCTCGCTAGGCGATTGTGCACCCATTGCAAAAAGCTAGCTGACGACATCCCTGAGCAGATCCTTAAAAAAGAGGGGTTTGATGGAATCGACATACCTCTAGACCAGATACAGCTCTACCATCCTCAAGGCTGCCCCAAATGCACCAATGGCTATAAAGGCAGGATTGGCATTTATGAAGTACTAAAAGTGACACCAGCAATATCTCAAATTATTATGGAAGGAGGGAACTCTCTGGAGATTGCTCGCAAAGGTGTAGAGGAAGGTTTCAGAACTTTGCGCCAATCGGCACTTCGTCGTGCCGCTGCAGGTATAATAAGCTTGGAAGAAGCAAACCGAGTAACCAAGGATTAATCCATGGCAAACGCACAAGCACGCATATTTGTTTATAAAGGGAAAGACAAAAAAGGCAAAGCCACCCAAGGAGAAATCAAGGGTACCAGCTTGATGCTAGTTAAAGCTCAGCTGCGCAAGCAGGGAGTGACTCCCACCTCGGTAAAGAAAAAGTCAAAACCTTTATTTAGCTCCAAACCGATCAAACCTTCGGATATCTGTGCCTTTACCCGGCAAATGGCCACCATGATGAAGGCAGGTGTGCCACTGGTTCAGAGTTTCGATATTGTAGCGGAAGGTGCCGACAAGGAATCTCTGCGTGAACTGATCTCTGCCGTCCGTGACGATGTCGCATCCGGTCTTAGCTTTGGGGGGTCGTTAAGAAAACACCCTAAATATTTTGACGATCTCTTTTGTAGTTTGGTGGAAGCGGGTGAACAAGCGGGGGCATTGGAAACTATGCTGGACCGCATCGCCACCTATAAGGAAAAAACCGAATCACTGAAAGCTAAAATCAAAAAAGCCCTAACATATCCAACAACAGTCGTTATCGTAGCTGTAATCGTCACAGCCATTTTGCTGATAAAAGTTGTTCCTGTCTTTGCTGAAACATTTAGCAACTTCGGGGCAGACCTCCCCGCATTCACCCAATTTGTCTTGGGTATTTCCGAAGCGGCACAAGAGTGGTGGCTAGTGTGGCTGGGAAGTATCATTGCCGCCATTTTCATCATTCGTGAGCTCCACCGACGCTCGCCAGCATTTGAAGCCGCCATCGACAAATATTCACTAAAAATTCCAGTGATAGGAAATGTTCTGTACCACGCTATCATCGCCCGTTTTGCCAGAACACTGTCAACCACCTTTGCTGCAGGTGTGCCACTTGTTGACGCATTGAATTCTGTCGCAGGCGCATCAGGTAATGCCGTTTACCGTGCTGCAATTCATAAAGTTCGCGATGACGTAACCACGGGCATCCAGCTTCACATGGCACTACGTGCCACCAAGAAATTTCCTGTTTTACTGCTTCAAATGGCTGCTATCGGCGAAGAATCAGGCGCCCTTGATGACATGCTGGAAAAAGCGGCACTTCACTATGAAGAGGCCGTTGATAATGCCGTTGATAACTTGACGACACTGCTTGAACCTTTAATCATGTCTGTTCTTGGTGTGCTGGTAGGTGGCTTATTGATTGCGATGTACCTGCCAATCTTCAAACTAGG
>TARA_R110000822_G_scaffold97549_1_pt1 | contig 24550 bp, 22 predicted proteins | sample TARA_R110000822 | Tara Oceans TARA_R110000822 (sample SAMEA4397666) | marine metagenome | biome: Polar Biome; feature: [SRF] surface water layer (ENVO:00010504); material: water (ENVO:00002006), including particulate matter (ENVO:01000060) such as... | depth 5 m | reverse complement strand
GAGCCCCTGCCGCCGCTGGCCGAGCACGAGCGCGGCGAATACGTGGCCGGCGCCTGGGCAGGGCAGATTGCGACGCTGGCCGTCAATGGCCTGAACCTGGGCACTGCGGCGCTCACCGCTGAGCTGCCGGCGCGGGGCCAGATGGCGCTGGATTTGGCACTGAGTGGCGACGGCGCCCTGGTCGGTGCCGGCTCGTTCTCGGCCGATGGCAGCCTGCGCGGCAGTCGGGGTCGCTTCGAGACCGACCGGCCGCAACCGGTGATGGCGGCCTTGGGCATCGAAGCCCCGCTGGAAGCGGACCGGGCCGGCATCTCCTGGGATCTGGCGTGGCCGGCCAGCGGCACCCGCCTGTCGATTCCCACGGCCGAGGGCGATCTCAAGGTCTGGGCGCGCCAGGGCCAGTTGCGCGCCATTGACCCGGGCGCCGGGCGGCTGCTGGGCCTGTTCAGCTTTTATCAACTGCCGCGCCGGCTGCTGTTCGATTTTCGCGATGTCACCGATGACGGGCTGCACTTCGACAGCCTCGATGCCGACCTGCGTCTGGAATACGGCCGGGTCGTCACCGACGACCTGACCCTGCGCGCGCCGTCGCTGCGCATGGCGGTCAAGGGAGAGACGCATCTGCTCACCCGGCGTCTCGATCAGCGCGTCACGGTTTACCCTGACTACGCCAGCGGCGTGAGCATTGGCGCGGCACTGCTGGGCGGCCCTGCCGCAGGCGTGCTGGTACTGCTGGCGCAGACCCTGCTCGACAAGCCGCTGGAGGCCGTGGGGCAGTTTGGTTACCGCATTCGCGGCACCTGGGACGACCCTGAAATCGAAAAGCTGGACGCCGCCAGCGGCAACAACGCCGCTGCCCGTGCCGATCTGGAGACCCAACCATGAAAATTGCAGCCGTTCAATTCACCTCGGGCGATGAGGTTGCCGACAATCTGCGCACCGCCCAGCGCATGATCGCCGCCGCAGCCGATGACGGCGCGCGGGTGATCGTGTTACCCGAAAACCTTGCGCTGATGAGCGCGCACGAGCGCGACAAGCTGGCGATTGCCGAAACCAAAGATCGCGAACCCTTGCAGTCGTGGCTCAAGCACCTGGCGGTCAAGCACGGGGTCTACCTGATTGGCGGCACCCTGCCGCTGGCCGGCGACGACCCCGACCGCATCCGCGCCGCCTGCCTGGTGGTCGGCCCGGACGGTGAATTGCTGGCGCGTTACGACAAGATTCATTTGTTCGACGTTGAAACCACGCGCGGAGGACGCAAAGAGTCCTATCGGGAATCACGCAGCATCGAGCCTGGCCCGCCGGCCCCGGTCATCGTCGACATCGACGGCTGGCGATTCGGCTTGTCGGTGTGCTACGACCTGCGGTTTCCCGAGCTGTACCGCGCCCTGGCCACCGCCGGTGCCGAGGTGTTGTGCGTGCCCTCGGCCTTCACTGCACAGACCGGGGCCGCACACTGGTCTACCCTGCTCAGGGCCCGCGCCATCGAAAACACCTGTTACGTGGTGGCCCCCAACCAGTGCGGCACCCACCCCGGCGGCCGCCAGACCTGGGGGCATTCCTGCATCCTCAGCCCCTGGGGTGACACCCTGGCCGAACTGGGCGGCGAGCCCGGCAACGCCGTCGCCACGCTGGAGCGTGACAAGCTGGTGCAGTTGCGCGGCGCGTTTCCCTGTCTTCAGCACCGCCGCCTTTAGTCCACTTTCAAGATGATCCGAGCTGCTTCATGACCGATGCCCTGAGTTTTGCCCGTCCCCTGTTTCTCGATCCGGCTGCGCTGGACGAAGGCGCCCTGCTGCGTGTCATGGGCACCGTGCTGGGCCCAGGCGTCACCGGCGGCGACCTGTATTTTCAGCAACGTGTGACCCGCAGCTGGGCGCTGGAAGACGGGTTGGTGAAATCCGGCAGCCATGACCGCGAACGCGGCGTCGGCATTCGCGCGATCTGCGGTGATCGGCAGGGTCTGGCCTACGCCGACGACATCGAATTCAAGGCAATGATCGAGGCCGCCAAGGCGTCGCGCGCCATCGTCGCCGAGGGCGCCAGCGCCGCCGTTCCGGTGGGGGTGCGGCCGCAATCGGCCAAGGCGCTGTACCCCGGCGAAGATCCGCTGTCGGGCATCACCGCCGAGCAGCAACTCGACCTGCTGCGGCGCGCCGATGCGGCCGCGCGTGCCGCCGATCCACGCGTGTATCAGGTGATGGTGCGGCTGGCCGCGCAGCACGACACCATCATGGTGCTCGATGCCCAGGGCCAGCTCAGCGCCGACGTGCGGCCCCTGCTGCGGCTGGACGTGACGGTGATGGTCGAAAGCGGCACGCGGCGTGAGCAGGCCCACGCGGGCGGCGGCGGACGTGATCATTTCTCCGGCCTGCTGGGCACCGGCACCCTGCCGGAAGACATCGCCCGCGAAGCGGTGCGCCAGGCCGTGGTGCTGCTTGACGCGGTGGCCGCGCCGGCCGGCAGCCTGCCGGTGGTGCTGGGGCCGGGCTGGCCCGGCATTCTGTTGCACGAAGCGGTGGGGCATGGCCTGGAAGGCGACTTCAATCGCAAAGGCAGCTCGGTGTTCTCGGGCCGCGTCGGCCAAACCGTGGCCTCGCCCCACTGCACGATCGTCGATGACGGCACCCTGCCCGGGCGGCGCGGCTCCTTGTCGATTGACGACGAGGGCACGCCCACCCACTGCACGGTGCTGATCGAAAACGGCGTTCTCAAAGGCTACATGCAGGACCGTCTCAATGCCGGCCTGATGGGCGTTGCGCCCACCGGCAACGGGCGTCGCGAGTCTTACGCGCACCTGCCCATGCCGCGCATGACCAACACCTACATGCGCGCCGGCCCGCACGACCCGGCCGAAATCATCGCCTCGGTCAACAAGGGGCTGTACGCGGTCAGCTTCGGCGGCGGGCAGGTCGACATCACCTCCGGCAACTTCGTGTTCTCGGCGTCTGAGGCCTACCTGATCGAAAACGGCAAGGTCACACGGCCGGTCAAGGGCGCCACCCTCATCGGCAACGGCCCCGACACCCTGCCGCGCATGAGCCTGATCGGCAACGACCTGGCGCTGGATGGCGGGGTCGGCATTTGCGGCAAGGACGGCCAGAGCGTGCCGGTGGGCGTGGGCCAGCCCACCGTGCGGGTGGACGCGCTGACCATCGGCGGCACCCAGGCCGGATGAAGCCGCGTCGCCGCTGGCGCAAGGCCTGAAAGGGCCGGGCGCCGGCGGATGGTGTCGCTCCGCTTCCGGAGCGGGGGGACTCGACTGCCTCCGCCGAATCGCGCGGCACCGCACGCAGCAACGCCCTGATCTCACGGATTGGCCCTGCGCTGACCTTTCCGGGTGGTGATCGGTGGGCCTCACGCACGGCCCCGGCCGAGGCCCGGCCGGGCTCAGGCGGCGCGGCTGCTCTGGTTCGCCCCCTCGGCGCGCGCGCGGATGGGGCCCAGCAGATACCCGGCGTCTTTGCCGACGTCGGCGAAGCGCCCGGAGCCCCAGGTGTTCTGCCAGCTCAGCCCCAGGAAGTAGACGCCCGCCAGCGGCGTGACGCCGCGGTGGTGCACTGGGTGTCCGCGGCCGTCGAACACGGGTAGTTGCGCCCAGGCGTAGTCGGGCCGGAAGCCAATGGCCCAGACCACGCTGCGGATGCCGGCGTTGACGAAGTCGATTTCGGGGGTTTCAGCCGCCGGCGTCCACGGCGGGGTGTAGGGCGGCTCCGGCGGCGCGTCGATGCCGGCCTCGGCGATGTACTGATCGACCAGCGCGCGAATGCCGTTGTACGAGGCGTCGGCGCGGTCGAGGTGCGCGCTGAGGTCGGGCGCAAAGTGCAGGCGCGTGCCGCTGACGTTGCGGAAGCTGCCGTAGAGCTTCATGCCTTCCAGCGCCCGTTGGCGCAGGTCGATCTCGCGCCCGCCGTCGCGGCCGGTCAGGTAGTGATTGGTCTTGTCGCGCACCGCCTCGCCCTGCGGATGACGCGCCAGCGGAATGTCGTAGTAGCCGGAGTCGGTGAGCCAGTCGGTGACCTCGCGTCCGCGATACACCCGCGGCGAACGCGGCGCACTGCCGACGCACAGATGCACCGCACGCCCGGCGATGTGCAGGTCTTCGGCAATCTGGCAACCCGACTGGCCACTGCCGACGACCAAAATGGCGCCGTCTGGCATGGACTGCGGATTGCGGTAGTTCGACGAATGCAGTTGCAGCATGTCGGCGGGCAGACGTTCGGCGGCGCGCGGAATCACCGGGGTGGCGTAGACGCCGTTGGCGATCACCACCTGCCCGGCCAGCCAGTCGCCGGCGCGGGTGTGCACGGCAAACGCGCCGTCGGGCGTCTGGCGCACCGACAGCACTTCGACGCCTTCGCGCAGCGGCGGGTCGAAGCTGGCGCGATAGGCGTCGAGGTATTCGATGATCTGGTCCTTGGGCATGAAGCCGTGGGGGTCGGTGCCGCCGTAGGGGCCGTCGTAGGTGAAGCCCGGCAGGCGGCATTGCCAGTTGGGCGTGACCAGGCAGAACGAATCCCAGCGCGCGTCGCGCCACTGGCTGAAGCAGCGCTCGCGCTCGAACACCACGTGCTCGATACCGGCCTGCTGCAGATGCCAGCTCATCGACAGGCCGGCCTGGCCGCCGCCGATGATCACCACGTCAATGCGGCGCGGGCCGACGAAGCAGGCGTCGGCCGCATCCAGGGCCGCTGTGTTCCAGGTTCTCGGCATGGTTCTAGTCCTCGAAGTGCTCGACGGTGATCCGCGCATCCGGATCGTCCATGAAGGGTCTGGCGCGGCTTTGGATCACCGTGATCTGCGCCAGCGCCTGGCCGCAGCCCATGCCGTACTTCTGGGCCACCCGCGCGCTGGCGTGCTCCAGCGCGGCGGTGCAGCGCTGGACGAACTCGCTGACGCCGTAGGGATGATTCAGCCGCAGCGCGTCCTTGATGGTGCTCGACGGTGAGTAGCACAGGGTCTGCTGCTGGTCGGGCCAGCGCACGCGGAATCGAACCTCAGGCACAGCGTTTCTCCGCCACGTTTGCACGGCCCGCGGGCGCGCAGCCGGTCAGCGGCTGGCGCGCAAAATCCCAGGCCGTGCGGCTGCCTGCACCCTGCCGCAGCACCAGTTGCCGCGTGTCGTCGCAGCGGCCAATCGCGGCGCAGGCAATGCCGCGGTCGGCAAAGCCCTGCGCCACCAAGGCGCGATGCTCAGGCGCCACCGCCAGCACGTAGCCGAAGCTGGGAAAGGTGGCGGTCAGCCAGCGCAAGGGATCGACGCCGTCGGGGTGCGGCACCGCGGCGACGTCGAGCTCGGCGCCGACGCCGGAGCATTCGAGCAGCATCAGCACGGTGCCGAGCACGCCGGCCTGGGAGATGTCCTTGGCGCTGCGGCACAGGCCATGCTCGGCCAGCATGGGCAGCCGTTCCAGATCGCCGCGCAGCCGCTCCGGATCGACGCCGGTGGTGCAGTTCCAGTGCGCAAATGGCGCGCGATAGGCACCGCGCAGATCGATCGCCGCCATCAGCACATCGCCCGGCTGCGCATCGAAGCTGCTCAACAGGCGCTTGGCGCGGCCGAGAATCGCCACCGCCAGCTGCGCGCCGTCGCAGCGCAGATTGCTGTGCCCGCCGACCACCGGCACCTGGTAGCACTGCGCCGCCGCGCGCATGCCGTCCAGCAGCGCCTGCGTCGCGGCACCGCTGCGGCTCCACAGCGCGTTGACGATGGCCAGCGGCCGCCCGCCCATGGCGTAGATGTCGGAGACATTGACCATCACGCCGCACCAGCCGGCGAACCAGGGATCGCGCTCCACGAAGGCCGGGATGAAGCCTTCGATTGCCAGCAGCAGATGCCCCTGGCCGTGCGGCTCGGCGATGGCCGCGCAGTCGTCGCCCACCGCCACCGCGCTGTCGCCGCCGATGCCGAGTGCTTCGACCACGTCGGCGATGTCGCGCTTGTGCGCGACGCCGCTGCCGGCCTGCAGGGCCTGCACCAGCGCATCGAGATCGACTGGAGCGCTCATGCCGCCGCCCGTGCCTGCACCGCCAGACGCAGTTCGTCCTCGACCCGCGGCGGACAGTGCGCAAGGTTTGCCTGCATCAGTACGTGCGGCCGCCCCTCCACCCGGATTGCCTGCAGCGACTGCCAGTGCAGACGCTCGAACAGGCGCAGGTTTTGCACCTGCACTTGCGCCAGAAAGCGCGTGCAGCCGCGGGCCCGCGCGGTGCCCACCGCATGTTGGATCAACTGCGTGCCCAGCCACGCCGCGCCGCGACAGTCGCGATGCACCGCCAGCCGCGAGCCCCACCACAGGCCCGGCTCGGCCTGATGAATGCGCACGGTGCCGACCACCTGCTCGGGCATGCCGGCAACGCAGGCGATCGCTGCGATCGGCAGCGCCGTGTCGTCGAGCGCGTCGCCATCATCGGACTCGAAGATCGCCTGCTCGTCGCAGAACACCGCGCGCCGCAACGCCAGGCAGCCTTGCCGTTCCCAGCCGGCGGTGACGTGCTTGATGCAGTACGCGCCCGAGATGAACGCGAACGCGGTGCGGTCGGCCGGTGCGAACGGCAGCATGTTCAGGTCTCGAATGCCGACAGCGACGAGCACGCGCCGCAGCGCCCGCAGCCGGCCTTGATGTGGGCCGAGCGCAGCCCGCCGTCGACCAGCATCCGGCCCAGCGGCTGCAGGATGGAACGCATGAACGCGGCGCTCGGCGGCGGGTGTGCGGCCAGCGGCGTGCCGGCGTTGGGCACGAACGGCACCACGAACGGATACACGCCGAGGGCGATCAGGCGTTCGCACATCGCCAGAATGGCCTCGCGCGTGTCGCCGAGGCCGGCAAGGATGTAGGTGCTGACCTGACCGCGGCCGAAGACCTTCACCGCGTCGGCGAAGGCGGTCATGTACTGCTCGATGCTGACGCCGGCCTTGCCCGGCATGATGCGCTGCCGCACCTCCGGCGTGACCGCTTCGAGGTGCATGCCAAGGCTGTCGACGCCGGCGGCCCTGAGGCGCCCGAACCAGACCGGATCGTCCGGCGGTTCGCACTGCGCCTGAATCGGCAGATCGACCGCGGCCTTCACCGCTGCCGCCGACGCGCACAGGATCGCGGCGCCACGGTCGGTGAAGTTGGGCGTGCCGGTGGTCATCACCATGTGTTTGACGCCGTCCAGCTCGACCGCGGCCTTCGCAACCTCGGCCAGATGCGCCGGCGTCTTGCGGTTGATCGTGCGTCCGGCCGCCAGCGACTCGCCGATCGAACAGAACTGGCACGAGGTTTCGCGGCGGCCGTAGCGGATGCAGGTTTGCAGCACCGTGGTCGCCAGCACGTCGCGACCGTGCAGTTGCGCAATGTGGCCGTAGGGCACGCCGTCGGCGGTGTGCAGTTGGGTGAACTTTGGCTGCGGTGCGAACGAGATGGTCGCGACGGCGATGCCGTCGCGTTTCAGCGCCACCGCGTCGGCAGTGCCGGAGCGTTCGGTCTCGAACGGTGACTGCGCAGCGGCGCCGGTGTGCACCGGCACCATGATCGTGTGGCCGTCGACGACGACGGCCTTGTGGTCCGACGGCCCCGCGCCGCCGCGGCGGCTCGGCGCGCCGAGGTCGGGATCAGCCAGTCGCAGTCCGTGCGATTGCAGGTCCGAGATCAACGCGTGGTTCAGGCTCATCGGGGAAGGCATCGGTTTGCCCATGGCGCGTGCTCCGTTGCGGCGTATCGGTGGGTGCGGCAGACGCCGCCTCGGCGCGCATCGGCGTCGCGGCACGGGCGTCCAGATTCAGCGACAGCAGTTCCGGTCGCGCGTAATGCCCGACCGAGTCCATCATCCGTTTGCGCTTGGTGATGAGCGCGAAATCCAGGTCGGCGACGATCAGGCCCTCGCCTTCGCGCAGCGGCGCGCACAGATGCCTGCCGTCGGGCGAGATGATGGCGGTGTAGCAGCCGCCGCGCATCGCCTTCTGCAGCGTCGGGTCGGGCGTCACCTGGGCAATCTGCGCCTCGCTCAGCCAGCCGGTGGCGTTGACGACGAAGCAGCCGGACTCAAGCGCGTGGTGGCGCATCGTCACTTCCATCTGCTCGGCAAAGATCGGCCCGACCAGCGATCCGGGGAATTGGGCGCAGTGAATCTGCTCGTGCTGCGCCATCAGGCTGTAGCGCGCCAGCGGGTTGTAATGCTCCCAGCACGCCAGCGCGCCGAGCCGGCCAACGGCGGTGTCGACCGTTTTCAGGCCGCTGCCGTCGCCCTGGCCCCAGACCATGCGCTCGTGATAGGTCGGCGTGATCTTGCGGCGCTTCAGCACCAGCGCGCCGTCGGCGTCGAACACCAGCTGGGTGTTGTAGAGGGTGCCGTGGTCGCGCTCGTTGACCCCGAGCACGACCACCACGCCGTGTTCCCGCGCTGCCGCGGCCACCGCATGGGTGGTGGCGCCCGGCACCGTCACCGCCTGCTCGTACAGCGTCAGGTGCGCCGGCCCCATGGCAACCGCCGGCGTGATGAACGAGAAGTACGGGTAGTACGGCACCACCGTTTCGGGGAACACCAGCAGCTCGGCACCCTGCCGCGCGGCCTCGGCGATCGCGGCCACGACCTTGGCGACCGTGCCTTCGCGACTGCCGAGCACCGGCGACAACTGCACCGCGGCGGCCTTGACGATGCGGGACATGACGGCGCGCTACAGCGTCCAGGTGTCGAGAATGAACGCGCCGTCCTTGCGGTGCAGCAGCACCAGGTCGAGCACGTCCAGCGGGTTGATCGGGCGGATGCCCGGCAGCAGCGACGGTTCGCCGTGCCCGTACAGCGCCTGCAGCGCAAACCGGCAGGCGTAGATCTTGCCGCCCTCGTCCATGATCGCCTTCATCTGGTTGGCGAAATTCTGATGCCCGGGGAAGGCTTCGTCGCCCAGGGTGGGGAAGCCGCGTTGCAGGCCCAGGGTGACGCCCGGGCCGTACAGCAGCACCGAGGTCTCGAAGCCCTTGCGGATGAGGCGCTTGGCCTGCAGCAGATTGACCAGGCCGATGGAGCCTTCGAACGCCACCGTGTGAAAGGTGATCAGCGCCTTTTCGCCGGGCGCGGCTTTGACGTCCTCGAAAACCTTCTCTTCGTAATCGACGAAGAAATCGCCGCTCTTGTGCGCGGGTGTGGTCACTGTGGGCATGGTTGTCTCTCCGGTTGCGGTGGTCTGCCGCCACCTGTGCGGCGGCGATGGGAGTCAAGGCGCAACGGATGTGCCAATCGATCGGGTGATGGTCGTGATCAGGCCCGATCAATGCGAGACATCGATGATTGGCAAACGAATATTCCCTGAGCCTGCGGCGCGTCTGCCTGAACCGCGACCATGCCGCGACAGAAGCCGCCACAGTCGGTGCACCAAAGCCCCGCGCAACAGCACGCAACAAGTGCAGCAATCGGCCGGCGTGGTGCAACAATTGATCTGTCGGCATGCGATCAATCTGCATCGCGCGGGGCATTCAATGGCCTGATGGGACTGGATTCGGCTCGGGTCCCGGCCCGTCAGCCAGCGCAATCCGATCATGCGGCGGCAGGTGGCACGTTCATTGATTGCATCAAGTCGCCATCAATCCGCCCACCACGCACGATCGGAAACCCATGTCGAACGAAGCCAGCCGCTGGGCCGCCGCGGTCCGCAGCAGCGCCAGGCCTGCGTACCTGGCGCTGGCCGACGCGCTGGCGGACGACATCCAGTCGGGCAAGCTTGCCGCCAACCAGCGCCTGCCGACCCTGCGCGCGCTGGCCGGCGCGCTGGGCCTGAACTTCACCACCGTCGCCCGGGGTTATGCCGAGGCGCAGCAGCGCGGCCTGATCGACGCGCAGGCCGGGCGCGGCACCTTCGTCCGCGAGTGGGTCAAGGCCGGCCCGGTGCGGCGCAGCCCGCCGCTGAGCATGATCGACATGACGATGAATATGCCGCCGGAGCCGCAGGACGCCGCGCTGCTGCAGCACCTGCGCCAGGGCATCGCCGATCTGGCACAGGAGGCCGATCTGCACACGCTGCTGCGCTATCACGAGTTCGGCGGCACGCACGAGGAACGCGAGGCCGGCGCACAGTGGCTGTCGCGTCATGTGCCGAACCTTGACGCCTCGCGCGTGCTGGTCTGCCCCGGCGTGCAGGGTGCGCTGCTGGCCTTGTTCACGGTCCTGGCCCGCGCTGGCGACTCGATTGCCTGCGAAGCGGTGACCTATGCGGGGATCAAGGGGCTGGCGGCGCAGCTGGGCATCCGGCTGGTCGGCCTGCCGGCCGATGACGACGGCCTGGACCCCGACGCCTTCGGCGCGCTGTGTGCGGCGGATCTGCCCAAGGCGCTGTATCTGAATCCGACCCTGAACAATCCCACCACGGCGATCATGTCGCGCGCGCGGCGCGAAGCGGTCGCCGAGATCGCGCGGCGCTACAGCGTGCCGATCATCGAGGACGATCCCTACGCCGAGCTGCCAGAGCAGCCGGCGCTGTCGCTGGCCGCGCTGGCACCAGAGCTGACCTTCTACGTCAGCGGGTTCGCCAAGTGTGTGGGCGCCGGGCTGCGCATCGGCTATCTGGCCGCGCCGAATGCACGCTATGTGGCGCGGCTGGCTGCAACGCTGCGCACGACCACGGTGATGGCCTCGCCGTTCATGACGCGGCTGGCCACGCGCTGGATCAACGACGGCACCGTGCAGGAGGCGACGCTGGCGATCCGCGAGGAATCCCGCGCACGCCAGCAGATCGCGCGGCAGGTGCTGCGCCGCGCCGACTACGCGACCAAGCCGGAAGCCTTTCACCTGTGGCTGCAGGTGCCGCAGCCCTGGAGCCGCATCGAGTTCGCCACGCACCTGCGCGCACACGGCGTCGGCGTCGTGGTGGCCGACACCTTCACGATCAGCGGCCCGGTCCCCGAAGCGGTGCGCGTCTGCCTCGGCGGCCCCGCCAGCCGCGCCGAATGCCGCCACACGCTGGAAATCATCGAAGACGCCGTCGAGCAGTCGCCCGCAGTCGCATCGCGCGTGATGTGACCGCACCGCAGACCGAGGTCGCGCGCCGCGTCCTCGGTGAGAACGACCGTGCCGCTCACGCGGCCTTCTGGTTTTAGCCCCTTGCCCGGTCAAAGGCTTCTTCCAAGCTCATGACCTTGCCATCGGCGACCTGTTGCGGGCCGAGGGCCAGAAGCTTCAGCAGGGCCAAAGTTTTCTGGGTTTGTGCGTAGGAGTGAACGCCCTGAAGCACCGCTTTGGCGTGCCCGTTCTGGGTGATGACCATGGGCGCGCCGCTTTCGCCCAAGGACCTCACGATTTGGGCCGCGTGCGGTGAGATCCAGTGATTCTGCCGCTGTCCCTGACCTGCTGCGTGCCGCTGGAAAGCAGGCTCTCGGCTTAGACCTCTGCCCGCAAGGCGCGCAGGACGTTTGTCGGGTCTGCTTGGATGGCACGAAGCAGGGCTTTCGCTGGACCCGTCGGATTGCGACGGCCTTGCTCCCAGTTGCGCAGGGTTCCCACGTCCACCTGCAGCACGGCGGCAAATTTCGCCTGGCTTAGCTTGGTGATCGCACGGACCTCCTTGACCTTGGCCGCGTCGACGAAAAACTCACGCGACGGCTGGCGCTCGCCACGCACGATTTCATCGGCCTGCTGCACGCTTTCAAGCAGTTGATTGAATAACGTCTTCTTCATCACCAATTCTCCACGATCGAACGGAGGTGCTTCTTCTGTGCCGGTGAAAGGTCATCGGCCTCGGATTTCGCATAGACCAGCAGCAAGAGGATTTGAGCCTCGGCCACTCGCCAGCAATAGATCACCCGGACGCCGTTACGCTTGCCTGTGCCCGGCAGCTTCCACCGAATTTTCCGAAGTCCACCGGTCCTTTCGAGGATGTCGCCAGCATCCGGCTGCTCAATCAGAAAGTTCTGTAGCTGCCGATACAGGTCGTCATCCATTAATTCCTTGATGAGCCTTGTGAAGACCGGCGTATCCTGAAAGATCATGCTTCATTGTGTGTCAATGACGCACGTATGTCGATGACGTAGATATGGGGATCCACCGGGATCCATTTGAAGCGGCGAAGCGCCACTGCGTCAGACTTTGTTCACTCTTCTTGAAATGAGCCGGGCGACCAACGAGCAATCAATGCCATGCCGCCGATAAACAGGGCCAGATAGAGGGCGTAGCAAAGAACCTGCGGCCGCACATGGGGAGCAGAGTGGCCTACGAGTCTCGGGCGAGTCGTCATGGTTTGTGCGCAATGTGAACAAGCAAGCACGATCGTAATACGTCTTCCCGTGAGGTTAGGCACTCACTGTGATGAGGTCTTGCAAAGGCGTCAGTTCCGAGTTGTGACACATTAGTGCTACGATCTGTCCATTGCTGTCAGGAGCCTCGCACGTGTCCACCACCACCATTCGCTTGTCAGAGGACTTGAAGGCGCGTGTCCAGAGGGCGGCCAAGTCCCAAGGCCTCACGCCACACGCTTTGATTCTGGAGGCCATCGCCGAGAAAGCCGAGAGTAGCGAGCGGCGCGCTGCGTTCTACGACATGGCCGAAACACGCCTGACTCATCTCGCTGAATCGGGCAAGTCGGTGAGTTGGGATGACATGCGTGGCTACCTCAAGGCCCGCATCAACGGAGGTCCTGCGAAACGGCCTAAGTCGCGGAAGATCGCGGGTCCGCGTGACTAGGATCGAGCTTGCACCCGAGATCACCGCCGACCTTGACGGCATCGTGCAACACCTTCTCGACCATGATGCTGACCTGCCTGCGGAACGAATCGACGCCATCATCGCGGCGCTAGATCTGTTGGCTTCAAGCCGGCTCATCGGCAGACCCTGTCGTCAGTCGCTAAGAGAGTTGATCATCGGGCGGGGTGCTCAGGGCTACGTGGCGCTCTACCACTACGCACCCGCAATAGACACCGTTTTCGTCCTTGCCATCAGATCGCAGCGCGAGGCAGGGTATGGGCGAGATTTCGATGGCGATGACGGGTAGCGAGGATTGGACGGACGCCAACACCAAACCCTCATTTGTGCCCGGATGAAGAAAAGGGTCAGCCCCACATACATGGACTGACCCTTTGCTTTTCGAAGAAACGACTCAGCGGGGCGATTTGAGAGTCGTAAGTCCTTGATTTGTTGTGCCCGACAGGATGAAAGTCAGAACTGTTGGCGTGCAGTGTGCTGGTTTTGAACGGCACCTTGCGGAGCATCAACCGAGCAGTCGCCGCTCCAAAAGTTGCCGCATGTCTCTGCGCCCATCGGCGATCAGCATCACGACGACCATCGTGTCCAGCACTTGGTAGACGGCCCGGTAAGGCTTGTAGTGGACTTGCCGGAATTGCTTGATGCCCAACGCCGAAAGCTCCGGCGGATACTCGCCCCGCGTTGGAAAATCGCTGAGCTTGGCCAGTACGCCCCTTAGGCCATCCAGAAGGCGATCTGCTTTGATGCGGCCATCTTGTTTCTCAACATAATCTTGAATCTCACCGAGGTCGCGCGCGGCGTCCTCGGTGAGAACGACCGTGACGCTCACGCGGCGTTCCGGCGCTTGCCCCGTGCCCGGTCAAAGGCCTCATCCAGGCCCATGACCTTGCCATCGGCAACCTGCTGCTGACCGAGGGCTAGTATCTTGAGCAGGGCCAGCGTTTCCTGAGTTTGCTCGTAAGAATGCACGTCTTGAAGCACCGCTTTGGCGTGTCCGTTCTGGGTGATGACCATGGGCGCTCCGCTTTCGCCCAAGGACCGCACGATCTCGGCAGCGTGGGCCTTCAAATAGCTGATGGGGCGGATGTGGCTCTCAAGTTTCATTGGGCACCTCGTTCACTGCGACCTAAATTCGGTTCGATTATAGGTCGAAGTGTGAGCGCCGTCATGCGTGTGACAAGACGACATCTCGGCAACTCGCAGTCTGTGGCAGGCATCTTCCCGGAGCGCAGCCGCGAGGTTGGTGCATCCTGCCGAAGCGAAGGAGCGGCAGCTATGCGGCTGAGCCAAAGTTCTCGGCCCCAAGGCACGAAGGAAAAGGTCAAATTTCGCCGTCCCCAAAATGCTGGGCATTTCTTGGGCACTGTGTGGGCATTAATGCCCAAACCCTCATTTGTGCCCGGATGAAGAAAAGGGTCAGCACCACATACATGGACTGACCCTTTGCTTTTTGAAGAAACGACTCATCGGGGCGATTGGTTTCGGAAGGCACTTCTGAACAATGATAGTAAGCGCTTTGACGTCACTTCGATCGTCCTCAAGCGCCCCAAATCTTCAGGCTGAATTCAGCCATAAGGTCACTATACGCCTGTTTTCGTTGCGTAAATCCCGGCTACACGCACAAAATCAGCCCTAAAACAGCCAATCACTGGGGAAAGCTCAGTCTATTCTCATTTCATCGCACTTCGTCAATTTTTTGATGATGGGCAGTTTGACGTGAGCATCATGTCCGAAAATTTGACCTTATCCCTGTAGCAGAGGTACTGTGGATCGCCCACTTTCGGGCGGTCATAAGTAGTTAAAGGGGTGCCATCTGAACCCCAGGGATGCTCTGGCGATCGATGCAGTCGCGGACTCAGTTCGCGATGCCGTTGGGGGAGGCAACCAACTTCCCACCGTGTTCCGGCGCCTTTTGGTAGCCCGGATGGACCTGGTCCCCTGGGCCTCCAAGAGGCTGTGTGCTGTTTCTTCGACCACCCCATGGTTTCTTCCGGCCATCGATCCCGAAGGTTGGGTCGTGTCTGAAGCGGCTCTGGTCTCAATGGCAGGTCGTCCACTCACCTTCCCGAACTTCACTGGCAAGACCAAAAACGTGGCTGAGTTGGCCACCCTCTCTGATGGAGGTGTCGGAAAGGTAGGTCTTGACCCCCTGCGCGGCGTCTATCTACTTGGCCTTACGGCTCGTCGGAGCAGTAAGGTCTTAAAGACTGTGCATCTCAAGGTCCTCGCTGAACACATCCGTGGGTTGCAGCGTCAGCGCCACAGCAACCCAGCCACCGTCATTCCTCAGATCGCCGAGTTGACTAACTTGCGTGAGGTGACAACCGCGCTCGATAAACACTGGGCGTCCGGAGATCAGCCTGTCGCAAGGGCCTGGCGAGACGGATGGAGTCCGTGGCTTTCTAACTTTTCCAAGCAACTGGAAAGCCATGAAATCGATGAGGTTGCGGACCGACCAGCAGTCATAGGCTTGTCAACGCAACCAATTCCTGGGGACGACTACGGCACCTGCAGCTCTTCAGATCCTGAAGTGCACACCATCTTTGTTCCCCCTCCAGAACTGACTCCAAAGGGAGTAAATCCTGCGCCGCGTCCGTTCGTTGCCCTCTTCGCCCATCAAGCGATTCGTTCCTCGAACTCACTTCTGTTGAAGCAACACATCACCGTGGCCAGTGATCCTGAGGTAGAGACTGTTCTCCGGCACTGTCGTGCATATCCGTTTGCAACCGGGAGTCTGGCGTCCGCGGTCGATCTGGCCACCTTGCAATTGCAGATTGCAACGGGTCGGAACCTCGCCTCGCTGCTTGATGCAAGCATCGCCTCGGAGGAGTCAACGGATGCGTCGAAGTTGACACTCAATCTCCAGAAGGGCGTTCTGACTCAGCCACTCCTAAAGCCTCCAAACGCGTTCACGCCGGCAGCCGGCGCTACCCATGCTTTTGAGATGCCGTGCTCTCAGTTGCAACTCGATTTGCCACCTAAGCTCATTAAAGTACTCAGGACCGTTCATTCCCGGCATGGAACCAAAGCGCGTCGACTTCTGGACTGGTTTGATGGGCGATCTCCCGACGAAGCGATTCGGATCGCCCTAAGGGGTGTCCCTGGACTAACCCCAATCGGACGAATCCCGTCCCGGCACCGGCGATGGCTGGCATCTCAGCTCCAGGAAAAGGGGAGGGATCTAGTCCAGACAATGCTTCTGTGTGGGGACACGCATGGACGATGTGTTGCGCCCCTCTACTACCATTCCCCGACGCCTGAGTCTCTGACGGCTTTGTACAAAAAGTCGGTTTGGCCGTTGTTTAACGATGACCCGACTGGTCTACCTCCTCAGGATACTGGTGAGCGGGTTGGGCCGGCGCACCTGCCGAAAATTGCATTGTCTAGAGCCGGAGTTCGTCGACTCGCCCACCGGTTGAACGAGAGCGCCGACGCCGTCGTCGAGGCGGGGCCGCTGAGGATCGCGGAATTCCACAACCGTTTTGTGGACTACCTAACCCATCACATCTGCATCATCACATCGCATCGACCATCCAAGGCGCTGTATGCGCTGACACGCAATGCATTCGACTTGGAGCGTCACATTTGTGTGTTATCGGATAAGCGTGTCGACTTGGCTCATGTCACGAGGCTATGCAGCATGACCCCACGGCTCTCGGCTCAGATCCGCGGTTACATGGGGCATCTTGAGGCCCTCGCAGGGTTGAGTTTCTCCCCCGATGAGTTGGTTCGGCACATCAAAAAAATTCTCAGTGGGAAAGCCCCACTGCTGGCCTATCTTGAGGCCGACCTCACGCCGCGGTTGGGCACCGAAATCGAGTGGAAGAGATCGCGCCCAAAGGAGTGGGTGAGCCTCCCTGATAACTGGTACCGAAGCTTCGTCGCCGCGAAACTGAGGGAAATGGGCGTGCCTGCCGACGCGGTTTTTTGTCAGTTAGGTCACCTTGAATCAGCGGGCCAGCCGTTCGGTCCGGACAGCCCGCTAAGTCCCATTCTTTTAATGCGCAGCCTTCGGGAGGGCCTCGGCAAAATTGAAGATGTTCTCGGCGTCCGGGTCTTGAAAGGCCTCGCCAGCGCCGATTACCAAGAGGCCCTGCCCCCGCTGCAGACCTGGGATCACCTCATTCGACAGCATGAGGATCAGGAACGGGCGGCTCGCCGATCAGAGCTTGAAAAGCTGCGCGCTACGATGAAGGAGAGCAGGGTCCGAGCAGTTGAATGGCTTCATCATCATCTGCCCGAAGTGGCGCCGTCCGCCGAAGGGGCTCTGATGTGGATCAGCAGGCACCGTCGCGGGTCGGGGAGTGAGACACCCTTCTGGCGGGCGAAAATCTCACCGGACGAGGTTCGCAGCCTGAACAACCTAGCTAAAGACGAATTTTCAGAGGACCCTTCAGTTCAGGTTGCCATCCACAATCAATTGTGTAGGTGGTTGCGAGGAGCTGTGGAGCGCCTCCAGGTCGATGCCCAAGACATCGGTCTGATCACCCCACGACCCATTGCTGAGTTATCCCCGTTTCTTAAAGATAACTGCTTGGCGACCCAGCAGATGGCGGCCGCCCGCAAGTACCTTGCCGAGCAAGCAAAGCGTGGGGTTGTGATCCCGAATCCTGCTAGGGCGGCACTAGCTTTGATCCTCTACGGGTACGTGACTGATCCTGACTTGGTGCTGCAGTTGCTGTCGAAACCTGCCACTAAAGGAAGTGTTCCCCCTCATGACGGCGATCTGCTGATCTGGCAACACGACCAAGGCGAGCCACAGGGCTTCTGCGACTTGGCATCAATCGCACTTTCATTGCTGGAGGAGCCCGTCGTTGGACTATGCATTGAGGGTTTAAGTCGAGCGATCGCTTTGCATCTACCTGAAAGCTTGGTGGGCAGCGCGCCGGAAATGACGCTTGCGCGACTCTGCGAAACGGCTCAGGTAGCCGCGAGGATCGAATACTCGAGCGTTGCTAGAGCGGCGATCGCTGACTCCACGGATGCCACGCCATCTCATCAAGCGGCGTTTTTCGCCAGACAGCTCCCTCAATCTGGGCGGCTGGTAGTCGGCCAAGGCACTGACCAGATCGATTTGGCGGACGGCGACTCCGGGGCGGTCGATGATCCCGATCCTCGTGAGCGTGCTGAAGTTGGATGCTGGAAACATTGGGGACCATTGCGGCGAACGGTGTCCGATCCTAAAGGGGTGATAGCGAGACAGGCGTCACCCCGTTCCCGCACGAACTCGAAGGGGCTAACCCATTCGAGGCTCGATATTCGGCGCGCCTTGGATATCGCCTTCCCGGAGCCGAATGATCCCAAGGGTTGCAAGCTGTCGATCATCCAAGCGCTTGCCACCTTCGCAAGGGACATGGCCATCAACGGGACAACACAGAAGGCAGACCCGGCGGGCTCCACGATATCAACCTACTTCAGTGTCATCGGGCCCAGCCTGGTTCAGTGTTTCGCAGGCGTTGATCTGCGAGATCTTGATCCGGATGATTTCGAGGATGGCTATCGACTCGTTCTGGAAGCTGCGTCAACTGCGAGGTCTCGTCAGCGGGCTGCGCTGCAGGCCAAGCATTTTCATGCGGTCATCCAGCGTGTCCATGCAATTGGTTCGATAGAGTGGGCGTGGCTCAACGAGTACGACCTTGAAAGCGAAAGTCGAGTTAAGCCCGAGCTGATCTCGGAGGCTGAATATCAACTCGCGATCGATTGGCTGCGTCAGCAACTTGATGCTTCTGCGCTTCATGCTGCCGACCACACCGGCTGGCGTCGACATTGCTTTGCGACACTGATTATCTTGATGCTGCTGAGACGTACTGGCGCGCGCATCAGCGAGATCGTGAGGTTGAGGCATGACGACCTACTCGATTTTGGCGACCATATCGCGCTCATCATTCGACCATCGCGGTTCAGAGCGCTCAAGACCAAGGCGGCCAGACGCCTCGTTGATCTGACCACGCGACTGACGGCCGATGAGCGAACACTGCTTCGTCAGTGGGTCAATGTGATGGAAGGCTGCCGTGCGCCAAATAAGGGTGGCATGCACCCTTTATTTGGCACGCTAGATGACGGAAGCCAGTTCGTTGCGACCGATACGGTCCGGAAAACCATACAAGCCGCATTTCAAGCGGGCGCTGGTCGGGAGATGTGGCCGCACTTGCTTCGCCATGCGTGGGTTTCCGAGGAATACCCTAAAGCTGCGGGGGTTGATCTTGAGGCCCTGAATATTGATGGCGTGCGGTCATTTCACAACGTCATGACCGAAGCGGGACACGCCCGCGCAAAGACTGGTATCGGCAGTTATCTCCACACCGGTTGGAGGTTTCGCAGTCAATCCATCGACGCCTTGGTGGAAGACGAGTCCATGCGGTGGATCCTGAGGTGGGTGTCAGGCCTGAGCGTTGATCATGTAGACAAAATATGGCACCGGGCAAAGTCCAATATTTCCGATGGACCTAGGCCAGATAGGTGGATTAATGCAGTTGCCATCAAGGCGGCGCCCGTCCGGATTGCTGTTAGGGAAAAAGCTGTCACTGATTCAAGTCTGAGCGTCGTGCCTAGGGGCGGTCACCTCACCCTCGTGCAACTTGATCGCTTATTGGAGCTCGCTGGTGATGAAGCGGAGGTGCGCCGGCTTGCACCGGGGTTCGGTATTTCCGCAGCGAGAGTCGAGTACCTAATCGGTGCATGTCAGTGGCTTGCCCAAGATGCAAGCTACCGGCTGCTTTCGAGCAAAACCAGACGCAACACCAGCGGCCGCGAGCCCTTGCCGAGACTCATTGGTTTCGACTTCGTGGGGCAGGTCAGCGTGAAGGAGTGGCATCGCCACGCCGGCGAAATGTCCCAACTTTTTGTTCGCTGCTACTCCCCTTATGAAGCCAGAAAAGATCGCTTGGTCGGGGCTGCGCACGACATTGCGCGGCTGCATGGCCTGATGATTGATGTCGGCGTGCCGGGCTCTCTATTAAATCTTGAGGGGGCGGGGCCTCAGGGTGTGCTGAAAGTTGGCCAAGGCGGGAAGATATCTGGTTTCCACCGAATGACTCGGTTGTTGGCCTTAATTTCGATCTGGCCACGAATTTGGGTGCGCATTCCGACGAAGTCGGCCACTGATTCCGATTGATGCCGGCCGGGTATTCCGGGGGATGTCGGCCGCCTGAGTGGGGCGGTGTAGCGGGTGGATGGATTATGCGCTGGGGATGCTGGGTGTGGTGATTTTGGCGGCGGCACGCTTGCGCATGGATTCGCCGGTGAGCGTCAGTCGATGGCTGTTGTGTACCAGGCGATCGAGCATGGCATCGGCCAGCGTCGGATCACCGAGATAGGTGTGCCATTGATCAATCGGTAGCTGACTGGTGATCAGCGTCGATTTCTTCGCGTAACGGTCATCGAGTATTTCCAGCAGATCACGCTGGGTGCTATCGGCCATTGGGGTCAGACCGAAGTCGTCGAGCACGATCAGGTCGACTTTGGCCAGATTGCGGAAGAAGCCTGAGCGGTTGTTCATGGCATGGGCTTTGGCCAAGTCATCTACCAGTCGCGGCAGGCGGAAGCAGCGCACCGTGTAGTCCGCACGACATGCTGCATGGGCAATGGCGCTGGCCAGATAACTTTTGCCGACGCCGGTGGGGCCGGTGATCAGCACATTCAGGTGCTCCTCGATCCAGCCCAGGCTACGGACTGTCGCCAGCGTGCTGCGGTCCAGACCGCGCGCGATCTTGGTATCGAGGTCTTCCACGCAGGCTGCCTGTGGCAGCTTGGCGATACGTAGCCGTTGTTGCAGACGCAGCGATTCTCGCTCGGCCCGCTCGCGCTGTATCAACAGCCCAAGTCGATCTTCAAATGTCAGGGCAGCGATGTCGGGGGTGACGCACTGGTGTTCGAGGGCAGAGGCCATGCCGCGCAGGCGCAAGCCGTGGAGTTCCTGGATCAGGGGGTGATGCAGCATCGTCATGACTCCTTCAAGAGATTGATCAGCGGAAGTAATCCGGTCCACGCAGGTTTTCGTGGTCCGGGAGACAGAGGCGTAACTCGGTCTGCGGCGTCGGGGAACGCACCGATGGATTCAGGATCAGGGCGCGGATGGCGGTGTAGCTGTGCGCCTTCAAGGCGATGGCCCGGCGGCACGCCGCTTCGAGTTGCTCGGGTGAGAAGTCCTTGGCCAGTCGCATGATGCCGAGGCTCGCCCGCAGGGCGTAATCGGGATGCTTGCGGGCGTGGATTTGTGCCTTGAGCACCGCGCCGGTGGCAGGGCCAATGGCATCGGCCTGCTGGATCAGACGCTCGTGCGAGCGATCCAGGTGATGCCGGTGCCGCTCTGGTCGATGCGCCTCCAGCGTGGTGAAGCTCCCACGGCCCGGTGCCCGTGCATGTGCGGCAACACGCTGTCCACGATGGATCAACTCCACCGTCGAATCGGTGAGCCGTACCTCCACCGTCTTGCCGATCAGGCCATGCGGAACCGAGTAATACCGATGATCGATCTCGACGTGATAATCGAGATGGACTTTGGCCTTCTTCCAGATGGCATGCTCGTAGCGAGCGGCGGGCGGCGGATGCAAGCTCGATTGCTCTTCGACGAACCATGACGCCCTGCTGCCATCGAGCTTCTGGAAGGGACGCTGATTCAGCGCGACCATACCCTCGGCCAGCGCGCGATTGAGGCTGGCCAGAGAGAAGAAACGCTGGTGGCGCAGCGGCGCCAGGATGTGGCGCTCAACGATCTGCACACCGGTCTCGACCTTGGCCTTGTCGCGTGGCTTGCGGACCCGGGCTGGTAGCACCGTGACCCGATAGGCCAGTGCGAAGTCCTGGTAGCTGGGGTTCAGATCGGGCTGGTAGCGGCAGGATTTGGTGACGCCGGACTTCAGGTTATCCGGGACGATGGCGGCAGGGACGCCGCCGAGGTGTTCAAGTGCGCGGACATGCGCGCCGATCCAGTCGGCGACGGACTGTGTCCACGTCGCCTCGACGTAGGTGTAATTCGAGTAGCCCAATACCGCCACGAAGATCTGCGCGGTGCGGATCTCGCCGGTGGCTGGATCCACCACTTCGACGGTCTGGCCAGCGTAATCGACAAAGAGCTTGTCGCCAGGCGCATGGGGCTGACGCAGCACGGCGTCCTGCGTACCGACCCAGGCCCGATAGAGATCGCAGAAGCGGCTGTAGCGATAGCCATCCGGATCGGAGGCGCGGTATTCCTGCCACAGCAGGTGCAAGGTCACGCCCTTACGGCGCAACTCGGTCTGAACCCGCGCAAAGTCTGGCAGTGGGCGCTGCACAGATACAGCCACTGGTGGTGGATACAGCCGTAACTCCAACGCCTCATCATCAAGATCCGTCGGTAGCGGCCAAGACACACCCGCCGCCTCAGCTCGCCGCAGGCACTCACCCACCGTGCTGCGCGCGGCGCCAATCACCAATGCCATCTGACGACCAGACAGGCCCGATGCCGATAGTCGCAACACTTCTCGAATCTTTCGCACGGACAACCTCGATTGCGGCACTAAAGCCCTCCTGTCCACAAGACAAAAGAGGCGATCATGCCCTTGGGTTATCCCGCTACATCGAGCCCCTCAGGGGGTGGCCGACATCCGTCGGAATGGGTGGCCGGCTTGGCTCGGAATCACTGGCCGGCTTGCGTCGGAATACGCATTTGGGCGGGCACCGCACCGAAAGCCCCCTTTATGAGGGGGCTTTCGGTGCGGTGCTAACCGCAACTAGCGCCACCATGAGGCTCGACCACAGCGAGACTCAAGATGGAAAAAAGTACCGAAGAGCTGGCAGATTTAGCGATCAAGCAGGGGCTGTATTTTTCCCTTGAGTGGTCGCTCAGGTCCCAAATGAATCCCGAGCAGACCGGTAGCAATTACATACCATCTGATGCAATAGCCCCGATCGGCGAGGAGATCAAAGCCCTCCGGGCGCTGGCCCAAAAAAATGATTTCGACCTGCCTTACGCCGCGCCGTCACGCACAGGGGTGCTGTTGCCCGCAATCGCCAAGGAGTGGACCGGAATGCAGCATCAACTCCAGGACTTTGGGGTTGAAAAATCACGCTTTGACTTTATGACCAAGCGCCTGAGCGACGCATCGTTCGATGTGTGCCAGCAAGGCCCGGAGGATGCTACTGGACTCGCAGGCGATGCAACGCTACGGAGCCCCCCTGTCGCCCGCGACGAAAAAGGGGTGAAGTGTTCGGCGCCGAGAAAAGCTTCTTCTTTCGAAAGCAGAGTCCTTAATGCCCTTGCCAAATCCAAAATTGCTTTGCGCGTGCCCGCGCCCGATGGTGCCATGTGCAAAATCGACGCGCCTTCGCTTTTGACACTCACTCAACCTCTGGCAACGCCCAAGCTTACCAAGATCATCACGGTCTCCGGCATGGTGACGGGGTTGACTCCGCTGTTTGGCACGGCCATCGTCGCTGACAAATTTTTCGTCAGAGGCATGAACGCACCCGGCCTTGAGATCGGTCACCTCGTCAACCTTCGGGTCAGAACAACATTTGACTCGTTAAAGCTGGACATTGTTGATTGGCAGCCTCCCGAGGGCAGCGACGACCATCAGTAAGAGCGGGCCCAGCGGCTATCGGCTTCTGATCCAAAATTGGTGTCGAATCGCACCTCTTCAGCTACATCTGAACTCTTATATGGAGCAGTGTGGCCTCCGCTCCATCATTTGTTGGTCAGACCTCATCCGCGATGAACAACAATCCAACTTGTTGTTGACGAAAGAACCTCAAGTAGGCTTGTTGCTCATGATGATGGAATTCTTGACGACAAACTTGCTTGTTGATCGTCGGCGTGAACAGTAGAACGACTTGGTCGCCTCCATGAGAATTGGAACGTACGTTCCAACGCTTGCCGACCATCAGGTCGGGTGGACAACCACCATCGTCATAGGCGTCATAGCTATCGACTGATCCCGGCGATCCTCACCAATCGTTTGAGCCATAGACGTCGTCATCAAAGGAGCTGTGCGAATCGAAATCAGAATCACCGTTGCCCGAAAAGCCATAGGGGTTCCCATCGGTGTCGAACGCACCCAACATCAGAAGACCGGTTGCCGGATTGATGATGTCGGCTTCCATCGACCCTATGCCGCCGACATCCATTGGGTCATCCACATCGAAAACTGTAGCGTCGGATTCGGGTGTCGAGGTCGACGTCGATGCAGTAGCCCAATCACTATCAGCATGCGATGAACTGGATGGACCGGCATCGACGTCATCCTCACTCAACCCGCTTGCTAGCACATTGCCCATCAATCCATGGGCAGTGGCAATGCCTGCACCGACCCCCCAGAAGCCACTTGATCCGGCCCAGCTTCGGTGAGGCTGAGTTGTCATGCCGGGCGCCGTCCTGCGAGAGCCGGCTCCCGTATGGAAGTGAGATCCGCCATCGCCGCGTTGCGGTGATCCGATAAAGGGGGAACGACGATTGCCCGCCGTTCGGCGCTTCCGAGTCAAAACCGGCGGCAGCATATTCACCACGAATCGAATCAGAAATGCCAGCAGCGTTAGTCCCACCAGGACCGTGGGCATGGTTGGCGGCCAGGCCACGGCAGTGCTGCCCAGAAGGTATTTGAAACAAATCCAGACGGTGATCAGAGCGCCCGCAATTACCGTACTTCGAAGAATCCGGAACTGATCAGCGGGAACCGGTGCGGTGAAGAGGTAGCAGGCGCCCGCGATGAGCATCAGAAAAAACATGCTCTCGCTCAACGTGCTCGCAAGTGCCAACACGCCGATCAGCAGCAGATAACGAATCCGAACCATCGAGCCCCCTGTACTGAGCGGCGAGTGCTGATGACGTCAGCACTCTCAAAGATTCATGTTGGTCCAGAAAGCCCAAGTTCGACACTTCCCGCCGATAAGTCATTGATTCTGCGTG
>TARA_R110000822_G_scaffold139730_3_pt1 | contig 24638 bp, 17 predicted proteins | sample TARA_R110000822 | Tara Oceans TARA_R110000822 (sample SAMEA4397666) | marine metagenome | biome: Polar Biome; feature: [SRF] surface water layer (ENVO:00010504); material: water (ENVO:00002006), including particulate matter (ENVO:01000060) such as... | depth 5 m | reverse complement strand
TTAACCCGCTCACTAAAGGAGAATATCTATGAGCAATGCCCTTACTCTTGCCAACGTGCAAGTCCCCGCCCACCTCGCACAACGTGTTGGTGTTCCATCTATCCTAGCCCAGTCATTGGCAGGTGGTATCAGTAGTGGTGAAACCACTGCACGTATCTCTATCAAAGGCTCTCGCTTCCGTATTGCCGAAGGCGGTACTGAGACTGTGCTTGATACAACAAACCTTGACGTGGTTGTTGTAGGTGCTAACCCTAGGTTGTCTAAGACTTGGTACGCCAAGGCATGGACTCCTGAGAGTGAACCATCTAGCCCTGACTGTTTCTCTTTGGATGGTGTCGGCCCTGATGTGCAAGCCACTGAGCCACAGAATGACCTGTGTGCATCTTGCCCACAGAACGCATGGGGTAGCAAAGTAACTCCACAAGGCAAACAAATCAAAGCCTGTTCTGACCAAAAGCGTTTAGCAGTTGTGTCTGCGGATGACCCAACAGGCCCAATCTACCTGTTGCAAGTTACCCCTGCCGCATTGCAAGGCTTAGGTAAGTATCAGAAAGAGTTGTCTCTGCGTGGTATCCCTGCTGAGATTGTCCGTACTCGTGTGTCGTTTGACACCGATGCCTCGTTCCCCAAATTGAAGTTTGACTTTGGTGGTTTCTTAGATGCTGACACACAACAAGAAGTTGACAAGTTGTTTGGCACTGAGGAAGTACGTCAGATTACTGGTGAGTTGCGCACATCTGCTGTCCCAGCAGTGCCGAAGATTGCCTCACCACAACAAGTTGCACCGAAGCCTGCACCCGTAGCGGCTCAACCTCAACCTGCTCCTACCCCCGTGGCAGAAGAACCTGCCGCTCCGAAGCGTGGTTTTGGTGCATCTAAAAAGGTAGCCACTCCTAGCCCTGCACCACAGGCTAAGGCTACTGCGTCTGCCCCATCTGCCGCATCATTGGCTGATGAGATTGCCGCACTTGTTGGTGAGGTGAACGCAGATGACGCCTAATCCGCTCGACTTTGTAAAGGTCGAAGCGTTACGGAAGCACATGATGTTGACAAACAATGACATGGCTTCCTTGTTTGGTGTCAGTCGTATGACGTATTATGGTTGGGTGCGGGGGAAGATTATCCGCAAAGCCAACGATGGCACAGTCAGGACTGTCCTCAAACAGTTGCTCTCCATCATGGTGGATGACAAATGGCCTACGCCTGATGTCATTGCTATGGAACAGAAGCAACGGAAAGAACGCCTAGACGAATTGATGAAGCGTTTTAATTGAGGTACTGGGGGGCTAACCACCCCCCACTAACGGGGAAACAAATGGACACGCTGAGATTCTTTCAGCGAGTACTACCAAGTGAAGGCTTATATTGCATAGCTAGTTTTGAAGGTGACAATCCTGCACCAAGACATGGCTACTTTGATTCGGTAGAAAAACTCGCACAAGTTGCACTCGCCCTGAACAGCAGAGGGCAAAACACGTACTACGGCATCTCCACCTTCACGGAGAAACGTAGGAAGCAGGAGTTCGTTGAGCGCACGAAGGTGCTTGCTATAGACGTTGACTGCGGTATCGGTAAGAACGGAAAGCCAAAGCCGTTCGTTGATGCAAGCGAAGGGGCCAAGGCTCTGATTGCTTTCGTTAAAGATGTTGGGCTACCCATGCCGATGATTGTTTCGTCGGGCAATGGGCTACACGTTTACTGGATTCTTGATACGGCGATTGCGCCTGAGCAGTGGAAGCCATTGGCTAATGCACTGAAGGCGGCTTGCTTAGATAGAGGGTTCACGCCTGACATTGGTGTGACTGGGGATAGCGCACGTATTCTTAGACCGATTGGGTGTGTGAACCCCAAGGGTGGCAAGACTGCGGTGTTGTTGCGTGATGCAGAGGATGTAACCTACAACCAGTTGTGGTCAGTACTCGAACCGTTTACTCATGGCTCATCCTATGAGCTACCTGCACAACCAACACGTAACAGTACGTTGCTAGATAACCTAGCAGTCAAGCATGAGTATCAGCCTGCTAATGCAGAGCGAGTAATCGCAGGATGCCAGCAAATTAAATGGGCGGTTGAGAATCAGAACGATGCACTAGAACCCATGTGGTGGAAAGTCATGGGGGTTGCCGCCTACTGCCAAGACCCAGTAGCCACTGCGATTTCATGGAGTAAAGACTACGTACACTTTAATGAGAGTGAAGTAATCGCCAAGATTGAGAACTGGAAGAATGGCGCAACAGGCCCAACACTGTGCGAGAAGTTTATGCTTGAGCGACCCGAGGGTTGTAAAGGTTGTAAGTTCAAGGACAAGATTGGTAGCCCTGCAAGATTGGGTACACAACTAGCTGAAGTCAAATCAATGGCGGCTTTGGTTGACCCACTTGCCGCAGTTGTACCAGTACCGAAACCATTTAAACGTACCACTGATGGTATGAAGATGGTGATTGATGAGACAGACATTGACGTATGCAAGTTCGACCTGTACCCAGTGGGCTACGGCAAGGATGAAGGACTTGGCTATGAGGTTGTTCGTTTCATGTGGAATCGTCCACACGTTGGATGGACTGAGTTGGTAATGCGCCAAGCTAATTTGGCACAAGGTAGCCGTGACTTCTCTACCACAATTGCAGACCAAGGCATCCTTCTTTTCAACAAGTCACAAACGGAAAACTTCCAAATGCTTCTACGTTCATATATGGAGGAGTTAAAGCAACGACGAGGACTAACAAACTTGTATGCGTCAATGGGTTGGAAATCAAACTACAACGAGTTTGTCATTGGCAGTTCGCTTATTCGCCGGGACTCCAACGGCACAATCACCACCGAGCAAGTCAACCTAGCCCAAGGCGTAGGCAAAATCTCTGAGGATATGTATGGGATTAAAGGAGAACTCCAAGAGTGGGTTAACTTCACTCGCATCCTAGACTCTGCTGATTTAAAACTACATAAGTTCCTGATTGGCTTTTCGTTTGCAACACCACTGCTCAAGGTCAGTGGCTTGAAGGGTTTGATTCTTTCCCTGTACGGCAAGACTGGTGGCGGTAAGACACTGGGTCAGTACATGATGCAGTCTATATGGGGCAACCCTGACCAACTCCACTTCGGTGGTAAGTTCACACAGAACAGTTTGTTCTCACGTCTTGCACTGCATGGCAATCTACCCATGACAGTAGACGAACTGACAATGCTTGACCGTGAAGAAGCAGGTGACCTAATCTACTGGACATCACAGGGTAGAGACAAGGCACGATTGAACCGCAGTGCAGAGGAACGAGCGACTAAAGAGTGGGCAACCACCATGACTGTATCGACCAACGAATCACTACACAGTATGTTGTACGCAGGTGGTCACGCTACGGACGCCAAGCTCGCTCGACTGCTTGAGTTCAATGTTGCACCGCACCCATTGTTTACCAAGGGTAGCCAAGTAGGTCGGCAGATACATGCCTTCCTGATGAACAACTATGGTACGGCAGGGCAAGAGTTTGTCAGACACCTAATGCCATTGGGCGTAGATGGTTTGAAGGCAATGCTCGACCATGCTATCAATGAGTTTCCCAAGAAGTATGGCGTTAGCTTTAGTGGTGACGAACGCTTTTGGGAGATTGGTGTTGTGCTTGCAGACTTGGGCAACCAGTTGGCTAAAGAGTATGGGCTTATCCAGTACGACTACGAGGACGCAACCGAGTGGGCACTGAGTGAACTGAAGTCCATGAAGGTATCTGCGGCAACCAATCGTATGGATGCCTTCGATGCGCTGGGCGAGTTCATCAACGAGAACATGGATGCAACTTTGACTGTGATGCACACCCCCGGACAGAAGCCAATGCGGGACAACAACCGTCCGTATATTGCAGACATCCTTGTACGCTACGACTTGTTCCGTAAAACCTACGATGGCAAGTTCGAGAGTGGCACAGTGCTTGTTGAGAGAACCAAGTTACGCAAGTGGCTTAGCACCCGTGGCTATGACTACAAAGCGTTTGTCCAAGAGTTTGAATTGGAAGGCATCATTGCCACACCGAAATCACAGAAGGCGTACTTCGGTAAAGATGTTGGCATTAAGATTCCGCAGTGCTACGTTGTCGGCATCAACCTCAATCACCCACGCTTGTTGGGAATCTTGGATGATGCTGAGCAAGCAGTAACAGACCTAACCTACGGACAACTCAAAGCGGTTTAGTCAGGGATTCCCGAAAGGGTTTCCTCGTCTACGCCGTACATACGTAGCATCTGTTTAGCTTCTTCCCTACCACCTTTCGCTGATGACTTGAGGCTACGCAATGCGAGTGGCTTCTTGGCTTCACGGAAGGCTTGGTTCAAGCCCTTGTCAAAGTTGCGAATCTCCAAGCGTGTACCCTGAGTGGATTCATTCCATGTCTTGATGTATTCCTTCACATCCTTCTCAGCATCAGCATCGCCTGACAACCTAGCGGCAACTGCCTGACGTGTAGCTTCAGTCTTAATCATGGACATGTAGGCTTGCTCTTGTGAATCAGACATGAGCCAATCCATCTGAGCCTGAGCACGGGCAGGATACCAACCCAATGCCTTGCCAAGTATTTCCCAAGTAGTTGCGTTCTGCGCTACAACATACCCCTTGGTATCAACAATCGCACCAGTGTCGTAGAACTTAAACGCAGTACCCAAGTTCTTGATAGCCGTTGCTGGACTATCTGTCAGCAAAGCAGTGGCACTCCTACGTCCAGCCGCTACGGCAGGCAAGGTATTGAAGGCATACTCAAACGCACCCGCCAAGAAAGATGTCGGTGCACCCGCAATGTTTACCACCTCACGCAGAATCTCTTGCTTGGTAGCCGATGGTTTAAGCAGACCAGTTCCGGGGATTATGTCGCCAAGACCTAAGCGGTTAGAGAACGACAGACCAGTGAAGTGGTCAAGCAAACCACGCATCATGATGGGGTTAATCTCAGCCGCCAACTCATCACCGAATACGTTGCGGGTTAGACGAGCAAACTCTTTTTCAACTGAGCCAACCTTTAAGCCAAGGCGCTGTGCAATACCATCAACAATGTCCAAGATGTCGTCAGAACCCGGTATGCCACGCACACCGGACAGGAGTAGCAACGAACCAAGCATGATGATGCGACCTTCATAGTTCATGTTTTTCAACAACTGAACCATTATGATTGGGTACTGCTTGTACATATAGATGAACGACTGCAAACCACCACGGAAGAAAGCAGGGCGGTTGTACTGAGCGTAGTCACCTTGGGTTGCATCAACGGCACGAGATGCTACTGTACGAGCGGCAACATCAGCTTGGTTGTGGTCAAACCCAGAAGCGCGTTGTCGGTCATACTCACCACGATATGCTGCCAGTAGAGTGACACGGCGGTTGAACTGCTCGGAGTAACTAAACGGGAACATCCACACCTGAATAAATTTCTGTGCGGTTGGGTTGCCAGTAATCTTACGACCACGGCTAGTACCAGTCAGGGCGTTGAACTGTGCCGCATCAAGGCGTTGTTCCTCAGTCATGGTGTAGAGGAAGTTAAGTTCGGCAAACGTCAAGCCGTCTTTATTGCGGTCTTTACCACTGTCTTGGAGTTCTTTAATCTGTTGGTCGATGTACTCTAGCTTAGCGTAGCGGAAGTTACCTGCTTTGCGACCATAGTCCATCAACAGGGTAGCCGCACGAGCCGCACCCAGACCAACACCAAAGCCGTTCTTTGGATTGAACGAAGCAAGGTAAGCCCATGAGTTGGTCGGCAATGAAATAATCTGCGTCACACCAGTAGCAATCGAGCCACCTAGTTGAGCAAGAGCCGCCCACGTACGAGCACCAACAGACCACTCATTGTTTGTCCAAATGTCATCAGCATGAACGATGTCCCCTGTGGATTCTTTCCAGTCGAGCAATGACTTGGCACGTTCTTTGTACCAGTTGCCACGTTCTACACGCTTACCATCAATAACCTCAACGGCGTTGTCGTAGTAGAACTTCTCTTGGAAATACTCACGGGCTGCAATCTCTTTGGCCTGACCAGTTGCGCCATCCCACGTAACCCGCAGTTCTTCCAAGCGGGTAGGGTCGCCTTGCCAGTTATATGGATTCTCTAGGACTTCATCGTACTGGTGACGGAACTCTTTGTTGGCTGCAACGTAGGCCTGCTGCTCCAGATAGGCAGACGCACTTTTGACAACATCTTTGTCCCAGCCCGGTACACCCGAACGCTTGAGGTTTGAACGGGCACGAGTGTTCTGTGCCTGTGTTTTCTTCACAAGAATCTCACGAGTCTCAGGCGTTAACTGGATACCAAGACGAGACAAGGAGTAGATAACTTCATCGTAGTGCAAGATGTCTACAAGGGCAGGGGTCTGCTCTGCCACAGACACAATCGCACGTAGCTTGACACTCTGAACATTGTTGTCAGCGTCACGCATGTCGTGGTCGCCAGTAAAGATGGTGTCGAGTTCTGCCTGCAAATCCATTGCATCAGACTGCGATGAGGCTTTGCCATAGAACAATGAGTCCTGCTGACCTGCCCGTAACTTAATAGGAACATCTCGTCCGTTGACTTGCTTGTACGCTTGCAAACGAATCTGCCAGTCACCTTCACGGATGAGAGGGACATACGAGCCAGCGATGGTACGCTTGGCGTAGAACTGGTCATCGTTAATGGTCGCAGTAAACATCGCACGTTCTTCAATGCGGCGAATCAAAGACCAAATGGAACTGTCGTTCACGTTGTCAATGTCAGGGTCAACCTTGTTGCGCAACTTCTTACGCATACCAAGCACAAGCGTTTCAACTTCTTCTTTGGTGTAGCCCTTAATCATCGGGGCTAAATCTTTAAGTGCCAAGTCGGTATAGAACGAACGACCAAACTTGCGGTTCAACCATTCGTCAGCATCCTCTTGACTAGCTTCGCTTGTAACGAAACGGTTGTCCTTGTAGCCGGAATCTTTGAGGCGCATCAGGTCGTACTGCTCAGTCACCGCTTCGATGAACTGAGTTTCTTGTGCAGTCAACGACTGATTAAAGGCAGAACCAACACCACTACTGATTGCGCTTTGTTGCTCATGGATTGCACCAAGATACTTACCGACTAGCACATCGGTAGCAGACTTGGAGATGGCATCATGGAACTGTAAGTACACTTGGTACTCAATGCTATTACCTGTATAGCTGATTGTGCCGTCATCGTTCTCAATCAGTTCACCATCAACATCTTTAAACCACTCAGGTGTATCGTTCATACGAGCAGCTTCGTATGTCTTCTCAGCCATCCGCTTGGTGTATGCCCGCTTAGTAGTTTCAAGGTTGCGGTCGTACTTGCCTGTGACCTTAGCAATACGTAGTTGGAACTCTAGCTTGGCTTCTTCGTTAGTTGCTTCAGCCAGCTTCTTGTTCAAGCGTTTGAGTTCTCGTTCTTTGCCAGCTTCCATCATGGCAATATCTTTGTCACGCTCTGCCTCTAGCTGAGCTAAGTACTCAGGAGTCATTGGGCGTTCTTCAGTACCTTGTCCTACTTTAAAGCGGCTACGGAACTCAGCGGGGGTTACACGGCCTAGTTCTTTAAGGGCTTCAAAGGCTTCAGGGTTCAGCTTAGGAATTGGTTCAAGGTTCTTAGGGTCATAGAACACAACATTGTCCATACCCGCAAGGCGAGTATCCGACACTTGGTTCATCTTCAACAGCGTAGCGTATGCCATCAGTTCACCAGCACGAACGCTTTGCTCAGGAGTCAGACCCTCACCAAAGCCAAGGAACTTAGCCTCGTGTGCAATCTTGGTTATCTCAGCGTACTGAGTCTTCAGTTCGGTTTGACGGGCAGCTTGGTCTTGCAAGCGTGTAAAAATCTTGTAGTAGCCTTTGCTCTTACGAGCCATGTTGTCCTGTGTTTGGATACCATCAAGGACTTTCTGAACCACGTTACCTACGTTGCGGAGTACACCTGTACCCTGCTTGCGCATCTCAGCAGCCTTCTGTGAAGCACCAACAATGTCTTGGATGCTACGAGAGATACCACCATAGATGGCAAAGTTGCGGTTGGTAAAGTTCTGTGCAAAGTAAGCAGAGCCTTGAGCGGCGGTCTGTGCAAAGCGCAAGACTTCCATATCGGACTGCTCGGTAGCCAGTGCCTCAGTGATTTCTTTAAAGAGACCAGAGGTATTTACTTCGCTACGACCAACACCCTGACGGATGTACTTGCGTGATAGGCTAATCAGATAGCGTGCTGCATCATCATTGAACGACAAGCCAATCTTGTTCAGTTGGTCTTTTAACCAGTTCCAAAAGCGGAGGACTGTGTTATTGTCAATAGCAGCAGCACGGTCTGCCAACACCTCCTCGACTGCTTCGAGGAATGGGATACCTTTGCCGTTCGCATATACGATTGCCTCTTGCGTGAGGTGTGGGTCAGCATCAGCAACGAACTGGAGAATCTTGTTAAGTGCTTGATTACTAAACAAACCACGGAAGCCAACGTGACCAAGAGTCTCGTGAGCAATGATGAATCGGGCATGTTCCTCAGAGTGGATGAGGTCAGCAAACAAGACTACGTTATCACCCCAAGCCATACCTGCGGCGTTGACTGCTTCGATGTCACCATCTCTACGAGCCTTTGCTGCCGCTTCAAACAAGGCAGGGTTGCTACGCTTCATGTCTTGGATGTTGGCGAACACAGCCACTCGTGGTTTACGAGCGTACTGGGAAATCACACGGGCTACGAACAAGCGTAGTGGGCCAGCCTTCATAGGATTCAGAGGCTTACCATCAGAACGGAAAGCACGCCAGTCATCATCGCTGTTAGGCTTGCGGTCATAGAGCGGGTCAAACTGGAGGTCATCCAGTGTGGTTTGATTCTCGGTATCTTCTAGGTCACGTAGTTCTTTACGGGCTGCTTCGTGTTTTGCAACGAAGTCAGTGGTCGTTGCGGCTTCTTCAGCCACTGTGTTAGGGATAAAGTAAGAAGTGCCAGCAGGTTGAGTCACCAATGGATTGCCATCAGCATCGAAGAAATCTTTGATTTGTCCACGCTTACCGACTGCAAAGGTGTCATCGTCAACCAGTGCGTATAGCTTCTTCAGCTTCGCAACAAGTTTCTTTTTATCGTAGTACTGTGTGTTGTTGTCAATGAAGTTGGCAAGGCGTTCTTCAGGAGAAATCTCAGCGTTTACACCAACTTCTTCTCCGACCACTGCTTCTTGCGCTGCCTTACCACCGGGCACACGCACCTTAGCTACTACGTTGACATCGTTCAACAAGCCAGCATCAGCAAGCAGACCATACAGGCGTGACTTCGGAGAGATGGATTCTTCATCCAATGCAACTTCTCGCAATGCACCAACGTAATCACCCTTGGATATACCGCCGTCTTCAGCCGACAAGAAGTTGGTAGATGTCTTACGTAAGTACGTACGGTCGGCAGAGGTGACATACGCAGACACAATATCAAACAGAGCCTCAGCATATGCCGCAGCGTTCTTAGTAGTCTCAGCCGTTTCGATGGCTGTGTCGAGTTCTTCATTAGACGCAACTGTTTCGGCACTAGCTTCTTGTGCACCACGTTTAGGTTGGCTTTCAACCACTGCTGGTTGTGTGCTTGTACCAAGGATTTGCCCCACCATTGCTGCCAGACCACTTGGGCCTTTCTGCAACTGGGCTGCTTTGGGTGCAGGCTGAGCCTTAGCCTCAGTCTTTTTTGCTGGGGCTTTCTTTAATGACTTACCCCCCTTAGGAGGTGGGGGTAGAGGTGTTTCCTCAGGAGTTACTTTTGTTTCACCCTTTGGCGCACCGTAAAAATCAAAAGCACCAGCCGCATTACGAGCTTCTTGTCGGCTACGAACAGTTCCTGTTTTTACTTCTTGCTTCGCCCCGCGCTTGAGAGACTTGCCGCCACCGCCTGTTTCAGTGCCGCCGCCTTGGTCTTGGGTCTTGGGCTGGTTCCCAGCTTGCCCCCCGTCTTGTACTCCCGCATTATCTTGCTGACGTTTTGACTGACGACCTTGTTGCTGCTTCCCTTTTTGAGTGGCATCTTCTTTTACCTCAGGTTGTATGAAATCTCCATCATCGAACTGACCATCGAACACAGTGCCGTCTGCATCCTCAAAACGACCTGTACCCTGTGGCTTACCATTTTTAAACTCACCTGTGTAGGTAGAGGTATCAGAGTAAATCAAAGTACCCTGACCACTAGGCTCACCCTTCTTCAACTGGCCTGTATATATAGAGCCATCTTCAAAGTTGAGTGTGCCTGTCTTTTGTTTCTTGAGGGCTTCGCCTTGTGCAGCCTGTGAGGTAACGGCAGTAGTAGCCGTACCTGTCGGAGCAATCTGGGTAGCGCCCTGCTGCACTGTCGGTACAACTTGTTGCTGTGTGCCTGCACCCCGAAGCGCCGCTACAGACGGAGCACCCTGTTGGGTGAACATCGGTACTTGTGCACTGCGGCGTAGGTCTTGCTGCCCCATTGGAGCAGGAGTTGGTTCAGGTAACTGTGTACTTACACCACGGCGTAGACCTTCGGCACGAGATGGACGTGGAGCTTCTTTACGGCTGAACAAATCCAATTGTTGCGGTGCACGTATGGGCAGCGGTTTCGTAGGAAGTTGTTGTCGTGTCTGTTGCTGCTGTGCCCGGGCCGCTTCCATAGCTTGCTGAGCAATGTCGAGTTGCCGCTGCGCTTGCGCTTGCACCTGCAATTTATTAAGTTCAGCCTCACGCTGTGCGTTGGCTGCGGACTGTGCCTGTACCTGAGCTTCACGGCTTTGTGCCAAGTTCATTGCCTGCTGCATAGCAGGGTTTGCGATAGGTGCAGCTTGGTCTGTAAAACCTACACCACTTGGGGCAGGTGGAGCAAACTGCAAAGCCAACTGGTTAGCGTCACTGTATGGCTGTTGTGGGCCAACTTGTGCTGCTTGTTCTTGTGGGTTGACATCACGGAAGGATTGAGTGGTTACATCCCACACTTGTTGTGGGCGCACATTGCCCTGCATACTGCGGGACTTAGCCTCAGCAACAGGGATACCACCGAGGTCGAGCACGCCTTGTGCACCACCGAATTGATTAGGCTGGACTTCACCTGTATAGATGCGGTCACCCGGAGTAGACGCACGGACACCCTCAGCACCTGATACAAAGTTAGGGCGTGCACCCATACCACCGGAGGGGGTAGGACTACCAACGGGGGTTGTCTCTCTTGAGTCACTTGCAGGTGGCTCAGTCGTCTGACTTGGGTTCAACAAGTTTGTAGGTTGTTTGTTGATAGGGCCGCGTCGTAGGTTAGCACCAGCACCAATCGTTCCACCAACACCAAAGCCAGCGGCAAAGGATTCGAGCAATCGTTTCTGTACATCAGAGTCAGCAAAGTCCTGACCTGTCATACCGACCAGCAAACTCTCTTGACCTAGTTCAGTTGCGCCTTCGGATGTACCACCAATGACTGCGCCTTTACCTGCTCGCTTGAGTAGTTCCCCACCACGGAGAGCCTGAGTACCTAGGAATGTCTTACCCTGAATATCTTGTAGGTTGGCTGCACCACCACGAGCGGACAAACCACCACTTCCAAACAGACGGGAAGCAAGGAAGAACTCAGGCAAAGATTCGAGGAGAGCGTAAGGAACTGCACCAGACAGGGCGGCAAGACGGGCGTTGGTATCATCAGCGCCTGACCCCTGCTCACGGAACTCACCATAAATATCAGCAGCACCAGTGGTGTAGTTCTGACCAACACTGGCAATAGTTGCACCTGCAATACCAGCCGCTTCTTTCAGCAGCTTAGTCTCAACACCATCAAGGGCTTCACCTGCGGCACGTTTCTTTAGGGCTGCAACGACAGATTGTTTGAAGGCAGCTTTACCTGCCAAGCCAGCCAGTGCACCACCAGCAGCACCGAGAGGGCCACCTGCTGCACCACCAGCGAAGAAGCCTGCGGCTGCAACACCGATAGACTCAAGAATATTCGGGCCTTGCTGCGCAACAGTTGCAGCTAACCAGTCGATAGCACCCTTGGTAGAGTCAACGTCAGAGAACTCACGACGGAACGGAAGGTTCTTACGCAAGTCTTCCATCTGCGTATCGACAATGCCCTGACCTGTTTCTTCAGCGCCAGCCAGTTGCAAACCACGACCAGCAAGTAATTGCAGTTGGTCAACACCAATGCCAAAGTTCTTGGACATAAGACGACCAAGACCGGGATTGCGGATACCACTGGTAATCTGACCGTATGCTTGAGGTGTGAGTGTTACCCAGTCACCACCCTGTAGTGTTCCAACAGGAGGCTGGTCTAACAAAGCCTCTGCACGTATAGTCATGTCAGAGTCGTTCTCATCGAACGTGATACCCTGCACAGCAAGTTTTTTCTGTGACGGACTGTACTGGATAGCAGGTGGGCGTTTAATCTGAGGCAGTTCAAACTGCGTCAGCTTCTGTGCAGTCCCGCCCATTGCAGCTATATCTGCTAAACCTTTCTGCAACGAATCTGCACCCGTACTAGCAGCCGGATTTAGAAAGGTATACCCACTCATATCACTGGCTAAAGAACCGCCAGAGCTAGAGTAAAGCGGGTTTTCAAACGATTGTGCGGGCTTAGTCGCCATAATGTACCTTACCTACCTTGTTGGGGGGCGTTAACCGAACTCCAAATGCTCCTGTCTACGCCTGATACCCGTTGTGCGGTTACCCCAATGTCTACTGTAGCACCGTTGATGGTCGTTGTTTTGTTCTGTGTATCAACTACAAAGATGTCACCGAGGCCATTACTGTAACTTATCTTACCGTCACCTGCGCCAGTACTAACTGCTTTAAAGCCAGCCAGTTTGATTTTTTCTTCAGCCAGTTTGGTATTACCCTTGATGAGTTCGACTTGAATCTCACGGGCAGTACGCAGAACTTCCTCACTGGTTTTTTCACGAATCTTCTCGTCAGTCTTAAAGCGTTCTGTACCACGCTCGACTTGCAGTTGAGCAAGTTGTTTACGATAGTCAGAGTCCACTTGCGTACGAACAAGTTGTTCAACCTGCGTGCCATCAAGACCAGCCTTAGCTACTTTACCGTTGATATACAAATCAAAGTTGCCATCGTTACGGCGTAGTACTTGGTGTGGTGCACCAGTAAAGGTAGACAGCACAGACATGGCTCGGCTGAAGTTACCAGTAGTGGCTCCTTCGTAGATACCGATGTCAGCTTGGTTCTTGTACATACCAAGGTCAATGGCTTGAATCTTAGACGCAGCTTCTATGGCTTTATCACCCATACCATACTGGTTATACAGGGCTACTTGCTTTTGCAGCATTGAACGAGTAGTCAGTAACTGTTGGATTTGCGGATTGCGAGCACTTGCGTCAAGCTGAGCAGCACCATACATCACACCATCTTTGGCAGGTTGTACTGGTACGGCAATAGACGCAGCAGTTGCCACATCCCTAGCTGAACCAGTGTTTACCGCTTGAGTAACTGTTTGAGCCGGAGCTTGGTTACTACCACCCATGAAGGATAGAACCTTAGGAATGTAGTTGCGTGTTTCCGCAGGCATCTTATCCATACCTTGGCGTTGCACGTTACCAATACCCCAGTTGTATGCAGCTAAAGCAGTTGGCAAATCACCGTTAGAAGACTTCAACAAATCACGCAGCATACGTGCTGCACCATCTGCTTCAGAGTTCAGGTCGTTTACTTTGACCTTGTACTGTTTAGCAGTGTCAGGCATAAATTGGAAATAACCTTGCGCACCAGCAGAAGATGTTTGTCCGGGAATACCCTTAGACTCAGCCATCATCACAGCGTTCAACACACCGGAAGGAAGGTTGTACTTTTCTTCGAGCTTAGTAAAAGTCTGTGGAGCAGCCTTGATGTCTGCTTCATATCTTTGTTGTACAGCCTTAGTACGGGTAGTTTCACCAGTCTTCAAACGCTCAAGCAGTTGTGCTTCCGTAACTGGTTGATTAGCTTGCTCAACCTGACGAACCATGTCGTAGTATGGAGTAGCAGAACCAGTGCCCACCTTAGGTACTTCAATACGGGTGACATCAGAGTCGTAGATACCAAGAGCACGACCAATACGTGGAACACCCAAGAAGTTTCCAGCGGCAGTTAAGCCACCAGCAATGACGTTATATGGGCCACCAGCAAAGATGTCAGCAGCAGCCGCAGGAGCTTTACCTAGTTGTACTCGGTCAACAGCAGCTTGGCCTTCACGGTTTAAATTCTGTAAGCGTTGCAGTCTTGCTTGCGGTGATAGAGCTTGGAACTCAGCGGCAGTTAACTGGTCAGTAGGTACAGAAGCCAACTGGTCAGGAGTACGCAAACCCGCAGCAGGAAGTTGGGTTACAACTGGTCTTGCAGGAGGCGCAACAGGTGTACTAACAGCACCGGATGTAGGAGCGACAGCAGGTGCAGCAGCAGGTGCAGGTGCAGGTGCAGCAGCAGGCATAGGCGCATTAGGGTCACCAACATTAGTACCCGGAGTCTGCAAGAACTGTGGCAATGGAGCGTTAGCTATTTCATTTGTGCCTTCGCCCATACGAGCACGCACTTCCATCATGCGGTTAATCTCTTGGACTTGCATCAAAGTTTGGCGTGAGCGAAGCGTTGCATCTTCAGCTTCACGCTGACGACCAGCAACAATGCCAGCACCACCGATTAGTTGTCCAAAGTTAAGAGACATGGTGTTCCCCTTTACCCGCGACTAAGGTTAATATTTAAACCCGTGCTATCTGCTTTCTGACTGCCTGACATAGAGCCAAACAAGTCGCCAATATCACCAGCGGTTTGACGGCGACGGCGGTCAGCAGCATCATACAAACTACCAATGTACGAACCGTACTGGAGTGCACCTGTTGGAGCACCCGTTGGCATTGCGCTAAGACCCGCAGATTGCGTACGAATTTTGTTTTGTTGTGCAGCATCTGCACCTTGGAGGTATGCAGTCTGACCACCAGTAGCAATACCTAGGTCGAAACGACGTTCTTCAGAAGCACGCAAGCCAGCACGTTGTGACCCAAACTTGTTAAGCGCATCACGTTTTGCACGAGCACCGGAGGTCTGAACACCACGTTGTGCTTGCATACCGAAGTAGGCTGGGTCAAAGTACTTAGACTCACCGATAAGTCCCTGTGCTTCTTGCAAGCGTTGGTTGAACAACTCTTGGTTGGTAGTACGCAACTGTTGGAGTTCAGTAGTTTGTTGTTGGAGTAACTGCTTTTCTTCGTCTGACAAGCCATCGCCAGCAACCGCAGAACCAGCAAGTTGACCAGCAGCACGCAAGAACATATCTGCCTGTGCTTTCGGGTCAGTGAATTTCTGTTTGAGTGCCTGACTAAATGTAGTTGGGGCAGCCACCGCACTACCAGTAACCGCAGGGGCTGTACCAGCTTGAACGGTTTGGGCTGTACTACCAGCAGCAGAAGTTGCTGGTACGTTAACCATCTGACCAGACTGCACCGCAGCATTAGCCGCAGCTTGTTCCATTGCAGGGGTGTATTGCAAGCCAGCTTGTGCGTAGCTAGGAGCAGAGCCAGCCACCGCAGTAGTTGGGTCATAGTACGTACCGCCACCAGCACCAAACGCACCTGCACTACCGCCGATAGCACCCGGAGTGTTAACAGCCAAAGTACCGCTAGAGTTAATTGAGTTTGCAAGAGTCTGTGCATCAACAGCACCCGTACTGAGTTGACTTGCTAGTGTGCTGTCAACTGTACCGCCGTAAGCAATGTTCTGTGCAGAAATTTGAGCGCCAGTTGATGGGTCAATGTATGCGCCAATTTCGGGAGACCAGTAGCCAGTGTTAGAACCGACGTTAGTCACAACAGCATTAGCTGTTGGGGTAGTAGCTAGAGTTGCAGTACCTGCATCTGTGAGTGCCGTAGCACCAGTACCGACGTTTTGCCCTTGAGCCACAATGTTGCCAGCTTCCGAGTAGCCACCGATACCACCACCAATAGCGCCCATCAATGCACCTCGACCGACATCACCACCCGTAACCTTAGCAGTTACAGCACCAAGACCAGCACCCACAATCGCAGAGCCAATCACAGCACCAGCCGTGGTACTTAGAGCCGCAGTAACAAACGGTAGTGAAGCAGCAATCGCCGTACTAGAAGCCAGTGCACCCACAATCGCAGGTGCAGCAAATGGAATAGCAATAGCAGCAGCAACACCAATTATGGCTTTAAGCCCGCCACCGCCGCCACCTTGGGGTCTGATACCCATTGCTCGGACTAAAGCCCTTCGTTGCATTGGGGGTAAGTCACCACCAAAAGCTTCTTCAGGTAATTCAGGAATACCCATCATTAGCATTTGTTTGCTAGTGGGCATACGGACAAATTTAGTTGCGTTCATTTAATAGCCTCCGTTAATTCAAGTCGCATGTGTACGTACACAGGCTTAAAACCATAACGAGAAATCACCCGTTCCATTGCTGGGGAAACCCATCCCTCAATAAAACGGACACTGTTCATATAAGCCCAACCGCAAAGCATCTTCCAATACTTAGCATGTAGGGCATCTAAATCAGTACCGCCAAGAGCTACGATGTTCATCGCACGCATCTGAGGGTACGGGACAATCTCAAGTACAAGAGCTAACTTCACGCTTTTCGTAATTGTTTTATCACACTTCACAACAAAGATATACATCTTGCCTTGTAGCGCAGCGTTATAAATATCTTGGATAGACATCTCGCCGTGCATAGCCCGCTTGACACACTTCTCCAACAAGGGTTTGGTTGATGCCCAATACGCATCGAAATGCTCCTTCGTAGACAAGAGCAACGGCTCAAAGTCGTCTAAAGGTAATGGGTCGTACCCTGCTGGTAAAGTGCTCATGCGTCTTTATATTTTTTCAACAGTGAATCAAAAAAGTCTTTGCCTTTTGCTTGTACCACTTTAGCAGGGATAACGTACTCACCTGCGGATACACGGATAGGGATGCTGTCACTTGTTCCGCTACCGGGGCCAACAACCTTACCGCCTTTTGCAGCATGGTCACCCATTGAAACATACCCACCATCAGCCATGCTCATCATTGGTTGTGGAGGTGCACCAGTTTGTGTGCCCATACCGCCTACTGCACCCATACCGCCGGTCTGTTGTTGAACAGAGCGCACAGCAAGCAGTAGTACAAAGATTAGACCTTCGTCATAGGTAGGAGACAAGTCCTGCTCAGTAGCAATACCCTGTTGGATAGCGTACTTGCGAACGTACTGGTACATCTCAGGATTCTGTAGCGCAGTCATTGCTAACTGGTTCGCCATGTTGAGTTCGTCAGGAGTAATCTCACCTGCCTGAAAGCCAGCCATAACAGCCTGAGCAATCTGCTGTACTTGCTCTGGGTTCTTTCTCATAAAGTCTTGAAGCTGCATCTCCAACATCTGTGGAGCCATAGGAGCTTGTCCTTGACCACCCGTACCAGCAGGAGCCATTGGCATACCATTTTGCCCAACCATGCCACCGTCAGCGTATGTAGGCTGTAAACGGAAATCAAGCGCAGGAGCATTAGGGTTCGATGCAACTGTGCCAGTCTGGGTAAATTGCTGAGACTGTTGTGCCAAGAGTGGCTCGTTGACAGCAACTTGCGGAGACCCCGCGCCTAGCAAACCTTGCAGCGAAGCAGGCAAGTCAAGCGACGTAGTAGACGCAGGTAAGTCAGCACCAGCACCCGGCCCAGTTGGGGTCATAGTAGGTGCAGGTGTCGCAGTTAAGTTAACTGCTGTCGGGCCTTGAACCGTAGGCTGTGCTGCCTGTGGCATAGAGGCCGGAGCCTTTTGGGGCATGTTTAAAATAGACAGAACTGGGTTCGGTGCAGCCATGATTTATCCTTTCAGTTGGGCAATGAGGGCATTGACGGTATTCCGCAAAGTTGCCACATCGTTTGCAAGAAGTTGAACATCGTTGATTAACTTTCCGTAGTCGTCCAAATCCGGTACATTCTGCCCACTAATAGTATACCCCTTACCTGTCGCAGAGACACGAGAAAATGTTGGGGTAGCCGCTTGAGTGACTCGGACTTGACTCTTGGTAACTGCTTTACTTGCCCCGTCTGCTTCGCCCCGAATACCAGCAAGAAGCTCCACGTTCTCTTTTAGGGCACGTAGGATTTGACCTTGCCACTCGGTAACATTACCAGTGGGTACAGAAGGGACGGCAGTAAATCGGCTCATTAGGCAGTCCTCAATCCGAAGGGGGTTTCCCCAAAGTGGATAGCCCGTATCCGTGCAGAGCCAGACACACCCACCTCAAACGTATCAGAGCGGTAGCCTGTAGGCAGGCGGAACACGTCGTCGGTAGTTACAGTAGCTTGGAAATACAGTTCCTTGTCTACCCACAACCGGAACGTAATGGGCAGTAAACCTTGGATTGTTTTAAACGTGAGTGTATAGTTGTCGCCGTTAATCACAGTAGAGTTCAGCGTACCAAAATTGGTGATGCGGTTACCTTGGTCGTCAATGCGGTCATAAGGGCCATTCATGTCCCCCAAACCTTTGAGGCACTCAATAATTCCATTGCCGTCGGAGGTAGTTGCTACGTCACCACCCGTGTCAGGGTAAGTAAATGTCGTGTCATTGATTACAGTAACGATGGCTGCGGAGTCGTTGAATGTTGCACCTACTCCAGAGATAAACCCTGTAATACTGACACGACTACCTGTCACTAACTTGTGTGCAGCGGTTGTAACGATTGTCGCCACATTGGAAGTACGGGCATAAGACACCGATACTGCCGTAGTGTTGTAGTCATTCCATGCGCTCAGATTGTAGGCGGGCACGCCAGCGTTGTAGGCCGCAATCGCTTCTGTCTCAGCATCAGGGGTAGCATAGTCAGCAACAATGCGAGCCGCGCCAAGGTTGAGGTAATCCTTGGTCACAATGGTTTTAGACTTCCATTCGCAAGCAGACAAAGGCTGAGTGGTCTTATCCCATTCGTAGAGATTGCCTAGGTTGTCCGCAATGTAGTAGAAGTTGTTTGACCTTGGGTCGTACCATGCAGCAGTAAATTTGTAGTTGATTTGTACAAAATAGCCACCGATGCGGTCGTCCCGCTCAAAGATAAATGAGGCTGTACCATCTGAGCCAAAGTACTTGCCGTTGTAAAAACGACCAGTTACGTTAACCAAATCAACGGCTTCGGGCCATGTATCCCAGTCGTGGACGTACTTAGTAATCAAGTCCATACCACCCGCTGGGTTGTAAACAGCCAAGCCACCATACGTTACGTAGGCTACGCCATACCCCATGTTCACAATAGAGCGTTTGGATAGGCAAGGGTAGAGGGTATCAATACGGGCATACGCCATAGTCGCAGGGTTGTTACCTGAAACTTGATATGGATACTCCTCAGTCAAGACAAGAATGTAGCCGCCGACAGAAGCAATGCCTACGATGTCATATTCAAAGGTCAGCGCATATTTGGCAGGCCAAGCATGTGGAACATTTGGTTCGGAAAAATATAACCGATTGCCATCAAAGCCAACCAGAATATTATTTTGTGCTGCAATAATCCCTGTAAGGTTTGAAGGAGGAGGGTCATATTCGTAGGTATCCAAAATATCAAACAAGTTACGACCATCGAAGTCATCCGTAAAGGCATAGCTTCCATCGCCCCAGTAACGTGCTGTGTTATCAAGAGTCTCTGCAACATCGTGATACGCAGTACCAGCAGTCTCAGCTTTATCTGCTACGTTGCCTGCGGTTTGCGCATACTCAAATGTGTAGTCGTCGATGAGGTTAGTTACAATACCGTCAGTAATGTTAAAAGACGTATCGGTACAGCCGCTCAGTTTAAAGCGGTCATCGAATCCAAAATTGTGGTGGTTACTTAGCGTTACCCGAGAGACATTACCTGTACGGCTAACACGGGCTGTAGTTGTTGGGAACCACAAAGTTCCTAGGCGGAAGTATTCAGTGCCCGAAGCTGATGCAAGCGTGCGATACAATTGCACACCACGTACAAAGTTATCGCCAGTTGGTTTAGCCGTAGGAAGATTGGTAACTGTGACAGTCTGACCTTCTTTGATATACAAGTTGTCTGATGGTTTAGACGCAATAGATTCTTCTTCCCACGGGGTATACCATGTGTAAACATAGCTGCGTGGGACAGTATTACCAGCAATAGACATACGTCCAGCGGTATCAGCAGTAGTAGCAACCTGCTCACCGGGGCTGAAGTACGTGAAAGTTGTATCGTTAACTACAGTTACTTCAGCGTTGGTTGCATTAAACGTAGCCACCGTAGTGGTTGCCACAGGGAATCCACTGATGGTAATAATCATGCCCGTGCGCATGGTATGCGCAACCGATGTAACCACCGTGGCATAGTTACCAGCGTCACGAGTACGGTTTATAGACTCTTTTTGTGAGAACGATGTAGCGACTGTAGTCAGTACTGTCTCAGGCAGTTCAAGCCCAAGTTCGTAATAGTTGTTGGGGTAGGGTACACCCGTAGCAGTAGCAAGCGCATAGTTGCTTACCTTAGGTACACCATCGCCTGTATAGTAGAACCGCTGCTCGTTATCGTCAGACGCAGAGGCTGTAATGATGTCAACGTCAGTTGCCCATGTCAGATATTTCAGTGTGCCAGTGCCGGGTTCACGCAAAGCATGTAGCGTCTTAATCGTACCCACACGGTCTACGTGACCAGAAAGGTAGGGTAAACGATAGGGAATCAAATCACCTGAGTACAACTTGACGTTAAAGGCAATCTGCGCCGCAGCGTCAGGCAGCAACTCCGAAGCAATCTTCGGGGCTTCTCCAAGGAACTTGACGATTTTTACCGCTGCCATATTAGGCTACCAATCCGGGTAAGTACACAGTCTTGCCGTCTTGTTTGATGGCAGTCAGTGTTTGTTTCTTTAGATTCGCAGGGTCATACGACACATGCACCCAGCCAGAATCAGGAATCCCCCTAGTATAGAACTCTAAGATGACTTGCGTGAACGAGAAGTTTTTTGCGATGTACTCCGCGATTTCCGCGTTGGGGACACCGGGGATTTCGATGTCCGCTGCTTGGCCTTTGCAGTGGTCTGAGGTTTTGGAGCCACCGACTTTGGCGTTGACATCGGGGTGTCGGTAACCGGAGTTGACTTTAACTCCTTTGCCGTAGTGTTCCCGAACAGGTTGAAGAACTTGCTCACATAATATTTTAAGATTTTCAATTTCACTCTCCCCCGGCGTATTGTCCATGTTGTGACGCAACGCTGTCTCAGATTTAACCATCTCGGTTAAAGAAAAATTATTTGTCAACTGCATTTTTCTTTTCCTTCATGTCCATAATCTTCTCAAGGGTACGTCCCCCAAAGTAGAACGACATGATAAGCATACCCCATTGCCCGAGCAACTCAACATATTTTTCGTTTGTATCAATACCGTACGCAGACATCATTGCAAAGGTTGTATACGCAAGAAGGATAAAGATAAGTGTCATTGGGCGAATGTTTTTAGACAGCCAAGAATCGCTGTTCATATCAGCTTGCGCCCGCTTGGTCACTTCTTGCGCTTCAATGTTGTCAGCATTAAGCTCAGCCAGTCGGCCCTCTTGCTGCATTTTTAGAAGCTCTTGCTGCGCCTTGGCTTTAGCCTCAGGGTCAGGAATAAATTTGTCTAGGATTTTCATCCCAACATCTACTAATGCCGTAATTGGAAACATTATTTACCCCCTTTGAAAACCACACTTGCCGCCGCATTGCTGCACGGCTTCATAAATTAACCAGCCCATACCCCCCAGCAAAATCGCTAACAAGGATACAGCTAGGACAATAGTAACTACTTCGTCAATCTCCTCTTTACGCCGCTTCTCAGCTTCTTTTTCACGGCGTGCATCATGGGCAGACTCTACATCCATCGCCGCTGCTCTGGACTTAATTTTGTTCCAGACATCTACCTTGCCGGACTGCATAAACAAGAGTTGCAACTCATCTTCAAAACGCTTGGCTTGGTCAAGCGCCATTTCAATTTGGATAGCCGCACCCATGCTAGACTTGGACTTCTTGGCTTGGGTAACTGCCTTGACGGCAGTGGACTTCGCGTCAAAGTACTTGCCAAGAACAGGGCCAAGCGAAGAAACATCGTCAACAGTCTTGCTGACTTTTTTAATCAGCGCAACCGCTGCCTGAATCCCTGCTAGGGCGGTAAGTGGGTCAATCATTTTTTCACCCACTCCAAACAAGTAACAACCCTGTTATACACATCGCCCGTCCAAGTCCAACGCACACACTTGTAGACAATAACAAGTGGGGGCGGAGGTGGAGGCGGCGGTGGTAGGGCGTCTATCATTCCGGCTCTGGCTGAGTTACTTTGCTTTTTTCATTGCAGGACTTTTTTTCATATCCGAATCTTTCATCTTCTTACCGCCGGGCATCATGTGCATTTTACCTTTGACCATGCCACCGTCTTTGTAGCCCATAGCTTTACCGGAGGCTGTTTTCATAGCAGGTTTTTTGTTCATCATGATTAAAGTCCTCTAAAAAGAATAGCCACAAGAAGTCCTGTCATGCCGACTATCAGAGCACCTGCGGTTTTAATGATTAGCGTCTCCAAGCGGTCAACCCGTTGGATAAATGTTTGGTAACGCTCAGCACAGACTGCTTCATGTGAAGTTATCTGCACTTCAAGTTCATGCAATGTTGACACTCTCGGCCTCCTTAACGGCTTGTGTTTGGTCGATAACCGCAGGGAAGTCGCTCTCCTTTGGTTCTTCAGGTTCAATTACAAGAACGCAGTCCTCAGGTACAGCTTCACAGCGCATCAATGCGCCGTTCGGAAACATAACAAGAGGGAGTCTGCGTCCGTCAAACATTCGTGTTTGTCTCGTCTTGGCCTAGTCGTGCAGCATCTGCGGCTTCTGCTTCAGCTTGACGCTGTGCAGCGGTCTTAACCCAACCTTGTTCAAAGGCTAGGTCTACCATTGCGTCCTTGCTGCCCGGAATCGCTGTGTTGGTCTCAAGGCATTTCTGCACTGTGAGTGCTACGATTTCTTCGATAGCAGTGCGGCAGCGTTCGTGGACAGAGTTTTGAACCCAGCTATCTTGTGAGAAAGCAGCGTAGGACAAAGCCTTATCTTCGGCAGTAGTAAGTGTGATTGTGTAGTTTGCCATTTTTATTCCTCTAAGTTATCCAACAAGTCGGATTGAAAAAGCGCTATGTCCGCCGTGCATCCCGCCGGGGCCGTGATAGTAATATTCTATGAAATCGCTTGCAGCGCATTGTATGTAATACGTCCCACTGGGGTAATCGTACGTAGCACCTTCAGATGCCCTTACTCGAGCACCTGTATATGTTGAACCGTTTTTATAAATGTCAAGGTGACATGCTGGGGTTGCGTTAGCGTCTTTCATGTAATGCGCATGAACTTGATAAACCCCCGCAATCGGGCACGTAAATCTTGTTCCGTTCCAATGTGAGCCAACGTTTAATATTGTGGTCATCGCATTGTATAAAGTAGAGGAAGTTGTGTTAACCCCGTAACCTTGGCTGTTGTTAACACCAGTAAATAGTGGTTGTCTCGGATTCGTAACACGTCCGTCTTGGTCAAGTCCAAGAACTCTACCTATACCAGCGCCGTCGCTCCAAAACTCTAGCTGCCCGTTTCCGTTAGGACGCAACTGTATTGTCTGTGTAGTAAGTGGAAATTTAGCGTAGATGTCCGAAGTCGAACTAGAGTTCTTAAAATTTATACGCGCATCCGAAGTAAGAGAACCGGGCATCCTAATTGCACCGGAACTAAAAATAAGGTCGCCAGTCATCGTACCGCCAGCTAGGGGGAGATACTCGTTAGCGTTTGCTTTCTCGTTGAACAGTGCAGCCGTTGGGCGTAGCTCGAACCTGTCGTTGGTGCTGTATGCACGGGCAATCGTGTTGTCCTGAGCACGGACGATTGTCATGGTGTCAGTGCTACGTGCAGTGACTTTCACAATCTCCAGATTGTTCGAGGTATCAATCAGTGTGGCGTAGAAATAGTCGCCCCCAGCAAGAGTAGGGAAAAGAGCACCTTGCCCCGCCGCCAGAACAACCGTAGTTACACTGCTATTGATACCAGCGTTCAGTGTGCCAAAGGCATTGTTGGTTACTTTTAGTCCCATGATTACTGTCCTTGAGTCTCAGGAACTACAACCCAGTTGCCTGCGTCATCATCCCATGTATAAAACTGGTTATCGTTAGGCATTTGTACTGGTGCATCCCACAAACATGTTTGCTCATCTAGCACCCACTTGCTATATGGTTTGGGTGGAATGAACGCATCTTTTGCGCGGTCGTAGGTATACCCAACGCCTGCATAGTTCTTACGCAGAGGCGTACCGCCGTTAGCATGGACACCGCCATGAGTGTTGTAGCTTGTCTGAATCCATTCGCCGGGAGATGAATCCACAAATGTTGCAAAAAACTCAGGCTCAGCAACAATAACTTGCGTTACCAAACCGTCAACAACTTTTGCAAAATGTGACATTCAATTTCTCCTTAGATTACGTAGCGAATAATAACGATGCCGGAACCACCATTACCACTTACTCCAACACCTGACTCTGTAGCGGAACCCCCGCCACCGCCGGTATTTGCAGTACCTGATACCGCATTATTGGTGACGCCAGCGGTTGCACCATTACCGCCGCCGCCGTTTCCGCCTTGACCAACTGTGGATGCAGCGGTATAGGCACCGCCACCGCCGCCACCGCCTCTGTATACCGCAGA
>TARA_R110000822_G_scaffold305167_2_pt1 | contig 24712 bp, 30 predicted proteins | sample TARA_R110000822 | Tara Oceans TARA_R110000822 (sample SAMEA4397666) | marine metagenome | biome: Polar Biome; feature: [SRF] surface water layer (ENVO:00010504); material: water (ENVO:00002006), including particulate matter (ENVO:01000060) such as... | depth 5 m | reverse complement strand
CAGTGACCTCGGTGCCGTCTTTTAGCGGGACGGCGTTAGTACCCATCAAGCCTATTTCGTTCATCAGCACGCGATTATCAGGCTTTGCGCTGGCTTTTTTAATTGCATTACCAACCTGGTCGATCTTGCCGACAGATAGTTTAATTCCAATTATTTTTTCAAACGCCTTTTTTTGCTTGGCGTCCATTGATTTAATTAAAGCTTTTAACTGCGTTTGCTTTGCTTTTATCTGCTCTTTGTTAATCTCTACTAAGGTGCCGGTCCACCTTCCCCATGTCCGCATAAGCCAGCGGTCCATAGTTAATTGCTCAAAGTGTCCGTATAAGTTTGCAAAGAACCCATTGCCAATTTTTGGCCCAATAGCTGCGGCACCATAAACCATAGTTGCGGGGCTTTCCCCAGACACTTTTAAACCTGTATAAGCCGAGACTTCTTTAGCGGTGTGCATTGTGGTCATGAACCGCTCGACATTTGCCATGCCATCTCTTGCGACCAGGTTATTAAACAAACCCATTGCTTGATTAATAGCCGCTTGAGCTGTGCCTGCCTTGATGTCTGTAGGCATTACGCCGTTTTCTTTATAGTGCCGGTAAGAGATCTCAGCCAATTCAAAGTTTTTGTTTACCTTCAAACCGTTTGATGTAGCGGCCAGCGCCCAGGTAAAAGCAAATTTAGCTTCCTGGTCTGTTGCCAGCTCTGGATGAATGAGAGATAAAGTGCGTAAGGCTTTTGTCACTTTTTCGTTGTACCAACCAACGGCGTTTGGGTTTGTCCTTAAAGCAGTAATCGCATCCGCCAGGGTAACGCGGACCAGATATTGCTCAACTCCCAGGGTCATTTCTGACAGATCCACCTTCGCTTCTTTTGCGGCGGCTTTTGTTCGATCCTGTATCGCAATTTTAAACTCACGATTTGTTGCAAATTTTCTTGATCCTGCAAATTCAAAATTTGCTTCTACATTAGTAAGATCATCAACCTCTACAGGCACGGCCCTGCCTGCCTGCTTTGCTTTTGCGCGCTGGTTTAAAATATTTGCGTCACTCGTAGAGAACTCGCCGTTATTAAATACAGACTTGATTTGCGTAGGCTCAAATGCCGCCCAAGTTATTTCCCCGATTTCATACGCAAAAATTCCATCAAAACCGGCGTCTTTAAATGCTTGTATAACTCGTGGCTCCCAGCCCCCAAGCCATTCAAAAGCGTTTCCTTGATATTCTGGGTCAAGGCCAAGTTCAACCGCGTCAAAGGTTGTGCCGTTATCATCGTTGATACGGTCCAAGCTTTCTTGAACCGTGGCCTCATTTGACAGATCGATGTCTTCTGGAATGCGAAGCGGATTTTTAATACTTAAATAAGCGGGAATAATCCGGCCACTGTCGTTCCCTTCTCGTTCGGTGTAAGGCTGCGCGGTAGAAGGGTTGACCGCAAACCATGACCCCATATCGGTTGTGTCAAACGAAACGAAATCCGTGCCTACGTCTGTCCCGTGATAAACAACCAGCGGGTTGCCAGTCGCGTCCACCACTTGGCTATCGCCAAACCAGTTTTTGAATGCAGGCGTGTTGGTCGCAACACGACCTTTCTGAGACAGGATCTGTGACGTTTCTCTCGACCAGGTGCCATCGTTAAATACAGATTTAACCGCCGATGGCTCAAACACCACGATCTCGTTGCTGTCCGCATCAAGAGGCATAATAACCCCATCATATCCTTGATCGATCAGGTCTTGTGTGAACGCATCAGAAGCCGCTCGACCACCGGCTTTGACCTGGTATTTCTCGTCTAGGGTTGCGTAATAAGGGTTTTCCAGGCGCGCATACAGCGGCATAATTTGTTCGCGGCCACCATCATCTGGAACCTGGCCTGTACGTTTTTTCGTAGCTTTCTTTTCAGCATATATTTTAGCCAGGATCGGGCTGTCCGTCATATAAATGCCGGTGCCTAACCATCCGCTATCCAACCGGTTTGGGTTGTCGAGATCAAAGGAGCTAATATTATCGGCAGTGCCGTGATATATTTGTTGTGGGCTCCCGTCTTCGTTGACAAGGCTAGAGTTCTTAAACCAATTCTTGAACGGTGCGCTGTTAGTCAAAACCTCGTTTGTTGGCTGATATACAAAACCTTCTTGGCTTAATACTTCGCTATCTTGCAGAGCTTTCTTGTCCTGCATTTGCCCTATAACTTGGTAACCGTATTTGTCATAAAATGCTTTAGGGGTGATCCCCATCTTATTAGCCTGGACAACCACGAAATCTCTAAAGAAGTTTGCATATGTCGATGATACTTTATCGCTATAAGCACCAGTCTGCTTAACCATATCCAATACTGTTTTCCTAACAGTAGCGGCCTCGGCATTAAATATTTTCTTTTGTTCAGTTTCTGTTTCTAAAATTGCTTTAGCTTCATCCATCATTTCTGATTTCTGCGACTGAAATGCTATAGCTTCGTTTGCGCTCATACCGTCTTGAGTGACACGGATGTTGGGCTCCATAGCAGTGCCGACCTCAGTGCCAGCCAGGGTAGATGCATAATCACCAGTTGAGATGATTACATCTCCTCCTGTACTACCGGCCAGCTCTATTTGTTGCGAGATCCCTGGTATCTGATTGTCCATCTGTTCGATGGTAACGCCTTGCTGATTTAGAAGATCAACCATGACCTCGGCGTCTATGTATACATTCTCGACCTGTGTCCCAGCAGCCTGGGCGTTAATAAATTCTTTGTAAGCTTCTGGGTTGCGGCCTTTTACTTTGCTTTCATCGACAGCCAGTCCAAGATCTTGTATAAACTGTTGGTCCCGTTTTGCTTGTCTTGCAGCCTTCATATCCATAGACAAGTTAAAGCCTGCCCCAGGCAAAGCCAGAATTGACATGCCCTGGCCAACAACAATAAATGTTTCAATTATTGTGTCCGCAATCTGGGATTGTCCTTCCGGTGTATTTAATAGCATCTCAAATTCACCAGGCGAAAGCTTCTTGCCAAGCTCGGTGCCAAACAAGGTCACCATTTCCTGTGCAATCTCAGTGCTTACCTCACCGGCCCAAGCCTTGCTGTACATTCCCGCAAAGTTTTTTATAGCTCCTGACATACCTGGTCGTTTTAAAGCATCGGCCACTTTCTCCGTCATGGTTCTTGTGAGCTGCTTTCTAATTGGTGCAGCAACCGCGCTTAGACCAACAAAGTTTAACCCCGCGTTAACCAAACCAACGCCTGTTGATACATGCTGTGCAACATCTTTGCTCACACCAGCTTCGATCATATCCATATAGGAATGACCGGCTTCTATTCTAAATGCTTGCTCGGTTGTTTTGGCAACATACCCAACATAAAATCCGGTGCCAAAAGCCGCAGGCACAGTCACAATTTCTTCTGGAATGGCCACCTGTGGGCCTACTTGCCCTGCCAGGGCTGTGACCCCAGCATACGCCATGCCTGACGCGGTAGCGAAGCCTAGAGCGTCTGCACCACTATCTAAAAATTGGCCAACTATTGTTGTTGTATTGCCAACCCAGCCTAAACGACCTTTTTCTCTTAGCTCGGAATTTAAACTGTTAAAGCGTAGCAGATCCTCCTCAGAGGCTGAGCCTCTTTTAGCTCGGTATCCAAGGTAACCCATTTCATTTGTGGCCACGCCTTTTTGCCAACCACTAACAGCGTCACCTGGCAGATCCGCAAAGAAATTAAAAAGCGTTTCAGTAGTAGTAAGATTTTCAATGTCATCCCAGGCTATCTCAGCAAATCTTCTGTCAGTTAATTGCTTTGCAACAATAGGGTTTGTACGGGCTAAATCTTGTTCATCCAGTCTTCTTTGTCGCCAAATTCGTTTGATCTCTTCTGGATTACGCCCAACTAAATCGCTGGGAATGCCGGTTTCTTTAGAAAGCCTTTGCACTTCAGCAGCGTCATCGGCGTTTCCTTCTGATGCCAGCCTTAAAATTATGTCTAACTGTCCAGACTGTGCAGCCTGTTTTTTCTCCCAAGACGGCACATACTTAGTGCCTTTACCTTCAAGAGGGTCTTGCACTGGAGGCGCTACTGTTGTTGCCTCCAATGACGTTGCTACAGGTGGGTTTTTCTCCCAGGAGGAAACATAACCTGGAGGGGTTAATTTATTTTCTTCGTCATCCGGTAAACCCAGGGGATCAAATTCAGCCATTACTTAATCCCTCGGTTTATTCATGTTGATATATTCTTCAGCGATTTGGATTTGAGTTGGGTATCTATTGCTAAAGGCTTCTTTGTATCTTTTAACAATATCAGCCGCATACCTAGCGGGTATATTCGCCAAATAAAATCTTTCGCGCACGAAACCACCCTTTGGTGCTACCATAACGTATGCTTCCTTTGCGTCCTCCTGGTCTAACGCAAACATGCGTGTTTCTGTGTCATAGCCCATATCATTAATCATAATCCTATCGATCAGAATATTATCTAAAAGGCTTTGCTTTTCAGCGCGAGTTAACTTGCCCTTTTTATTTATCTGAGCTTCATCAATTCTTTGTTTGAATAATTCGTTCAACGCGATACGGTCACCGAATGCGGCATCCTCACCTTTTCTTTTTGGGTCTATCATGTCAAAAAGATTAACCCTGTCACCGAAGTAATCTTCATATACCTCTTCACCCGCTCTTCGCAGGGTGTCATTAACCATGTCGTTGTCAAATGTTGCTTCTAATATTTTCTCATCGACCTTGCCGCTTTCCAGCAAAGCTTTACCTTGGTTTAGGTAATATAAATATCTGCTTTGAGATAGCTTGAGCCGATACTTTCCAATGTTGGCTGGCAAAGTTTCTGCTGGGTTTAATGTTAATGCAAGATCTGTTTCTTCATCAGAGCCACGCTCTGGGCCTTCTATAAGAGCATTCCGGTCAGCAGTGGTTAATTTAGCCCAAACAGACGGGGGAACTTTTTTATACCCGCCTATTTCAGCTTCAGCGACTTCCGTAGCCTGTGCCAAATTATTATCATACTCCTGGGTCTGTGCAGCAATAGCCCCTGCGTGTAATTGGTTTACTTGTGCTATGGCGTAATTTTGTTCATCCAGATCTGGCACTGTATTTTTAATTTGTGAAACCATACTTGCTACATTTGGCAGACCAGTTTCTGCATCGGTTGTAATCGATCCAGTATTTTGGATTTCTTTTATCCTGTTCATCCAGGATGCCATGTACATATCTTTTTCGCTTTGCGGCATCATGTTAAATTTTTTGCCTTGTAGCGTTCTGCGATAGTGCATTTGCCTTTGCTCAACGAACATGTCTAGATCATACGTTCCATCACTAGAATTTTTTGAAGCGTTAAGCATTCTTAGTGCTGTTCCTGGCCCTTGGTTTACAGCCGCATCAAAAGCCATCATGCGAATATTCGCTGGCAAATTATCAGCCTTGATGACATCCCAATATCTGGTTTTATAAATGTCAATTGCTTGTGCCTTGCTGAGATTTCTTATGTCTTCCCCTGACATCTTATTTGCTTTTCCGTTAATGCCAAAATTGGTAGGACCAGCGCCTGCATCATCTAATACATAACCGCCTTCTATCATTAATACTTTGCTAACAGCTTGCTCAAATGTTCCTTGATTGGCAGCATTGTTTTCAACTCCGTATGTAAAGACATCGTCACCAATGTTAACGCCAACCTCTCGCGCTCTTCCTGTGGCCAACTGTCCTTTTAGCGTTTGGTATGCCGTGCTGCTTAACTTTTCTTCTCTGTAGAATTTCTCTAATACTTGATCGGCAGCAATAAACTGATCATCATTTGCCATATCTGAAATTATATTTACAACTAAGTTTTGATTGGCATCTCGGATCATTTTTTCGCGCTGCCAACTGCCTTTGGGTAGCCCCATATTGTCGGCCAGGTCATTAATCCCCTGGTACGCTACCTCTGAGTAGACGTTAAAATCGCTATCTTCAGTGTCCATATCTCGCCAGGAAGACGCGGCTTTCAAAAGATAGCTATCAATCTGCCCTTTGCTCTCATTGTTATCAAATTCATAAAGCTCGTTTAAAGAATGGTTGCTCATATTGCTTGCTGTGCTGGTCATGAGAACCTGGGCGCGTGCGTCAAACATTGCCCCAATTGCATCGTTATCAGCCTCGGATCTGTATTTGTCCGCAACCTGACCAGCCATATCTATACTGGCTTCCCAACTCCCACCTTGAGCGTTTTCGCCCTTTGTTCGCAGGAACGCATCTTGGATTTTTGTAATATCTCTTGAGTAATTAGTGTATAACTGTTTCGCCCTGGCATCGTTGTAAGTGTCTTGAAGCTTTGTAGATATTGAAGTGGCCATATTGGACGCACGGGTCGCGGCATTGCCAGCCGCTTCTATTTGTTTCGGTGCAAAGTTTTTAACCGGCGTGACTTCTGGTCCTGCCTGGATCTGGCCTGGACCTTGAGCTGACAATTGAACAGATGGTGTTGTTTGTATTGGAACTGTAGCCATTTTTATTATCCCGCGTATGGTCTGTTTTTGTTATACCAACTATTCATAACACTTGTAGAGCTACCCAAAAGAGATGTGCTTACTGCTGAAAAGGGGCTAATGGTTCCCGCTGAAGACATGGCGTTGGCAGCACTTACTCCAAGCAATGTTGATTGGTTTTGAAAGCCGACTTTTTTCATGCGTTCTGCTTCAGCCGCTCTTACCGTGTTAGAGTTAAGCGTCATCTTATCCAGGTCTTTCATTAGGTTTGCCGATGCAACAACCTCTTGCGCGCTTCCTTCACCAGCAACAATGCCCCTGGCGTTGGATGATGTCTTGTAACTTGCCAGGTTCTGACCGGCCTTCATCGTCTGGGTCATCTGGGCAAACTGTCCAGCCTTCATGATTTGCTGGGCTTGTTGCTCACTCATACGGGCATTAATACCAGCCATTTTAGACTGGTAATCTAAGGTGGATGATTTTGCTCTCAATTCTAATTGAGATGATTTTGCTTGGAAGTAAGCCCCCAGGGAAGCCGAAAGGCCTCCGAATATTTGGCCAACCATTCCAATTTGTCCGACTTCGGCCATGTCCATGCCAAACAGTGTGGGCGGTGTTGGCGCTGGTGCATAGTTATTCATGTTGACGTTTCCTCCACAATCTCTATCTATTTATAATATACCCGTATTAAATCTTACGGATACCGCTAAATTATCCGCCCATTGATACCTCAATAGTTAATCCCACAATTGTCAGTGGGAGCGGGTCATCTTGCCTGACATATACCTGTCCGTTATCTTGCCATGACGGTGTCAGCATAATCTTAATCTCTTCAGACTTTAGAGCCGGTGGTGATCCATAGGGCTCGGTAGTACGCTGTTTGGCTTCAACCAGGTTATCTGGATCTGGCCCAACAAAAATGCCAGAGCTTTCAAACACTCGCAGCCATGCATGGTTGATGTTTTTGTACCGGCCTTGCCCAAACGCTTCTATGTTTACCGCTAATGGCAATGTCTGCAAATCTGATTGGTAAGGCAGACCAACATGAACAACAGCAGCGGCACGATCTAAAATTACTTTTCCGTTGGTCACAACTCGTTGAGGATGCACCGCTCCAGTGGCCAGAATGCTTACTGTCTTTCCTTCAAGGTATCCCAGGCCACTGATCTCGTTCCTGGCAAACGACCAATTTGCTGTTGCTGCATTTCTTAAAGATGCAGGCAAAGTGTTGTCGGTCTGAACTGTGGCAACCGTTGTTGATGTGGTGGCCAGTATCCTGCACCGGTATTGGTTTCCGCTTGCGTCTTTTAAAATCACAACATCGTTAACATCTGAAATAGATGGTGGTGGCGTAAAAATAGCCTGGCTTGATGTGATAGTTAGGCTTTCAGATGTGTTCCAATTAGTCCCGCCGGTAACCGTCATTGTCGTAGCTGTAGTGTTCTCTCCGTTATATGTTGACCCACAATCTACAAAGAACATATCTTCTGGCTTGCTGAACTGCCTGGACTGTAGGCGCTCCACAAAGCGCACTGTGGCCCCGTTGATAACTCGCTTGATCACACAGTACAAAACATCCTCATTGCCTTCTGCTACGGTAGCCACGCTCTCAAATGACCCGTCAGTGTCATGCCGATGCCATGCACCGACCTGTTGCTCTGGAATATATGTTAATCCGAGAAGTCGGCCATCATCAGATGTCATCCATACAATAGGTGCAGGAGCTTTTGAAAAAGCCATGTCAGTTATATTTTTGTTATCAAAAAGGTGAGCCGACCTGATCGATAGATCATTTGTGGCAAACCCATTGGCTTGCCAGTTGTAACCCAGTTCCCTCACATGACCGCCTCTAGCAGCCGCGTAGACCATTGAATTGTTAATGATGGCCGGTTGCACGTTACTGGCCCCCACATAAGACTGAGGGCGCACTGAGATCGATGTGGGGGTGATTGCGTCAGAGTTAACCGATGTTACCCTCCACTCGGCAGATCCTGTCATTAAGATTAGCTCAGTAAGCGGCACGATATGCAAGATGGTATTGGCCTCACGCGCAGCCACTTTAAATTCAATTCGGTTGTCATCCTGGACGGGCAGGCTGTAGCTCATATTGCTTTCAGTGCCTGACTTAGTCATCCAGATTTTCTGGGGCTCATTTAAGGTGCCAGCAAAACATCTACGTTGCTCAAAGTAAGAAACAGCGCCAGGGTAATTGCCGGTGCTTATGAAATCATTATCAAAGATTGGCGGTGTCTTGCTGAAGTCTGGGCCAATGTTGTTATCTTCAATTGTTAATGTCGTAGAACTTCCGATGTATCCATACACACCACCCTGGTACTTATAGACATTGTACCTGGAAGATCCTGCCACAGCGTCCCAGGAAATCGTGTTAACGGCTCCGGTAACATAAATGTTGTTGTCTATCTCGGCGGTGTTTGAGACAGAGCTTTCACCGATCAGGTCAGCCGCAACGGCGGTCACTTGATATCGCATTGTTTCGTAGGTGTCAGTGTTCACGTTTGTTGACGATGGTATGTATTTAACAGCGGTCACGTTTGCAGGCGCGGCAATAGGTGACCCAAAGTTAATGGGGCTTAAAACCCACTTGGTTGCGCCCAGGCGTTTCAATTCTTTTGGTAAGTGATTGGGATGACATATACTAAGGATGTCAGCAGACTGAACAAATTTAAGGTCAAAAAGGTCTGCTTCTAAATATGGGTTCGGGATCTCGTAAGCGGCTGTTGTAATCGGATACCAATATGCGGCGGCTGGAGGTGTCTGGTTCGTGTTGTCGGCTGTGCAATAATAGTTAGTGCCGCTTAACAAGACCAGATCACCAACCTCATAGGCCGTGCCGCTGTCCCATGCAGCGTTTGTACCCGCGAGAAGTGTTGCTCCCTGTGTGTGAAATCGGAAATACCCCTCACCAATTTCAATAACCATTGTTTGTGTTGTTGAAAATGTGAACGATATAATTCTGGTTTTTTTGCTGCTGTCTTTTACAGCCCTGACCAGGGCAAAACCTGGCCGGTTTTCTGCTGGGCCTTGAGGTGATGCAATGAAGTTACGCATAATAGCAGCGCCAGATTGGTACTTGCTATCATCAATACGGCCATACATCTCAGGCGACAGCTCACCGCCAGCAAAAGATCTGTTTAGTACCCTGGTGTTCGGCATCTATTATCTCCCAGCGGTCCACGGAACAATATGTTCCAGGTTAATTTTTCTGTTTGTAAGGTCGCTGTTTTTTGCTTGCTGTAAAAACGCGCCCATCATTTGCGTGCATCGCTTGCCTTCTGCTTGACCAGCGTCACCCTTGATCACAGGACCGGCCAGCATTGATGCCAGGTGCCACGACAAAGTTAGAGTGAACAATGCGCTAAAATTACTGGTGTCAGTTGTGTAGGCTTGATATCTTAGCAGCGCATTAGTCACGTTGGTAAATAGAATGGCAGTTCCGTTGGCGTCAGTCTCAACCGTAAACGGCTGCGGAACGTATAACCCAGCAGATACGCTTGGAGCATAGTTGCCGTTTATTTGGTTCTCTGCTGCGGACGCCTTGGTTACATAATCGTTTTCTGCATCTGGTGATATAACCGCAACAATATCCTGGCAGTCATTAGGAATAGCATAAGCGTATTTCCATTGCTTTATAGGGTTAGTTACGAGGGCTACTGTAGCCCTGCGCGTGGCAAAATTCCATGAGTGCGCTTCTAACAAAGTGTCCCTGGATATAGGGTAGAACCTTGCTGCGTGTTCAGCCTGGGCAGAACCTTCTGGCGGCTTGAGGCTGGCAATAGTTGCGTTATCACCAAGGTGGCCCAGCGCCAGGTTACAAATATCCACTTCAGTAGCCATCAAGCTCTCCTATAGTAAAAAGGGGGAACCACGGTTTCCCAGCGGCCCCCCCATGTTGCAGCGTTAGTTGAATAGACTTGGCTATTCCGCTTTAGACTTGGCTGAACGCTTCGGCTTGGATGCTTTAACATCTTCTGCGTTTTCGTCATCCCCACTAATCATTTCTAAATTAGTGTTGTCAGGTCCGTTGTACTCAAATGTATCGTCAGCATTACGAAAAGTATTGCCAACATAGCAGGGTACTAATGCACGGAAATATGCCATTATCTATTCTCCTTAAACTACAGTGAAGCCAGAAGCGTAGAACTTCTTGCCGTCCTGCACTGTTTCAACAATGTCTGCGATAACCTTACCGGCTGACATAGTGCCAACAACGGTATAGCGCGCACCAAGATACTGCTGGCCGTTAGACGCGATCTGAGGGTTGATGCCCACAGCTACGTTCTTACCGGCAGTCAGGCTGGCCGTGACAACAGCGTCTGAGCTGCCGATAACGGTTGGTGATGCAAGGTTAGCAGTTGCAGATGAGATGACCTCGAACTTAACAGAGGTTCCGCCTGCAAAAGCAGTGGTGACCGCAAAGTTCATGAACAGCTCTTTACCTTCACCCATGTCACGGGCAATGCCCAGATCGATAGTGTCAGTTGAAACGGCAGTTGTAGTAACCGCCTGGTCTTCGCTCACTCGGAGCAGTTTATCGGTAATCATAGTTAGATCTCCTTAAAGTTGGCCAATTAAACCACACGGGCTTCGGCGTTGATGATGCTGTCTACGCGGCGAAGCGGGACACCTTGGAAGGACAACCAGCTATATGGCATACCGAATTGACCGAGGCCTTCGTTTACCTTCAAGACATACTGAGATTTGTCCATAGCAGCCACGGATAGACCAGAGTGAACTGTGCGGTTCATATAGAACGCGGCACGGCCCATAGCCATATTCGGGATGCGATACAGAGCGCGGCTCATTAGCTTGATGATAGCTGTTGCAGCGGTTGCTGCCTGTGTGCCTGTTTGGGCAACCAGGTCGGACACATCGATGTTTGCAATGCGTACAACATAGCGCCAGTCTTTTACGACCAGGCCATTCTTCCATTGATAGCGAGTGGCATATGCTTGCAAGCGAGTGCCGTCACCATTGTAGACAGTTTGTTCACCGAGATCCTCATGGATAAGGCCAGCTTTTGAGCCTTTAGGGAAAGGACAGTAAACAGTATTGTCACCCCAAAGAACCAAAAAGATCGATGTGTTGTCAGATCCGCTGCCGCCAGCGTCCAGGATGTTTGTTGCGTTTGATGCGCCTAAATCGCCATAGCGAGAGGCCAAACCAAGAAACGTCTTAGGATCGGTTGCAGGGTTACCATAGAACAAAGTGTTTGCCTGGGTCTGGTTCATTGCTTCCAGGAAGGCAGTGTCTTCAGACAGACGGAACTGTGCGGTGTTGCCGTTAAGCATCGCCAGATCTTTGTCCACTTCTGAGCGTGCTTCCAGCATGCCACAAGCCTCGTCCACTTGTGCTGTGGTCGATTTACTTGATGGAATACCTTGGTTTAACGCACGCCAGTAAACAGATGGCAATCCAGTACGAATGACCACGCGCTCACCAGTAGGCAAGTTGCCTTCTTTAAAGACGCAATCTTCTAGGATTTCATTCGACTGCGAAAGCAATTCTGCAATGATAGGTACGCGGCCATCGGGGTCGCTCCGTTTGGCCCAATCGGCCAGGGTTAGATTTGTAGTTGCGAGAGTAGCCATTTAAAAGCTCCTTAGTTTGGTTGCTGATTTGAATACAGTGCTGATGCATAGCCTGCCATGTCATTTGGCTTGGACTTACCTTGTCCTGATCCAGATGATGGGCCGACATAACTGTCACCACTGATTGCTTTTCCTGCCCTGTACATCATCCGTATTACTTCGGGATGATTACCCAGGCCAGACTGATTGAGCAATTCGCCCAATTCTGGTGTGCCAAAAGCATCAAGAGCTTTCTTAGCTACCGACAAATTTTCAGCAAGCATTTCGCCACCAAATTCTTTGTCCGCTTTAGCTGAAGCAGTCCACTCTTGTTGCATGGCTGCTAATGCATCAGCGGAACGCTGCGCCATTTGCGGTGCCATCTTGTCTACCAGTTTTTGAGCGGCCTCGTTTGACAGATTGAGATCTTTAGCTGCGTCCTTGAAAGCATTAAGCACTTCACCGTCAACTTTATAGTCTTCGCTGTCTGTAAACTCATAGCTCTCAGGAGCGCCGAGAACGTTATTGCTCTCTTCGCCTTGTTCCTCGCCAGCATTGGCCTCGCCTTGGGCTTCCTGGTTCTGTGCATCCGTTGCCTGTTGCTCCGGTTCCCCTATCCGTTCTCCACCGTATGACGGCGCGTCACCTTGCGGTGCCAGTTCGGGGGCTTGTGATGCTTCCGCACTATTGGTTTGGGGGGCTTCAGTCATCAGCATTTCTGTCATTAGTATTCTCCTTGGTCATCGTTGGGTAAAGCTCTGGGCAGAGAGAGTGAATAAGGTTAAGGGCGCGCAAACCATAGTTTCTATTTCCTTCAGCAAATGCCATCGACATTGCGTTAGTGTTAAACGACAGCTTGAATACTCCTGCCTGATCCAGAAGACGCCACATGACGCGCCGCCCCCTCTTGCTGCTCATGAGCCACTTGATGTCGGCCTCCTCATTCTGGCGATCAATCCTATCGCGGGTTGCGCGATCATCTTTCTCACGTTCCTGACCTTTGAGGTCGAGTGGGTCATGTTCTTTCATGTTGTCAATTTATCCACACTTCTTGTCGATACGGATACCCTTATATTATTTCCCGCCATATAACATAGAAGAACCACCGCTTGCTGGTGCTGCGGGGGCTTCCTTTCCGTACATCGCTTCGGCCTGGTCCTTCTGTCGTTCTATTCCATCCAGATCCAGGTCAGTAATTTGCAGTGATATTGACATGTCTTGGCCACCTTGCGTTTCGTATGCGCTGGTTGCTTTAACATAGGCTTTGGCATGGATCATCATTTCAGATCCAACTTTCGGCAAAGCCGTGATGCCAAGCTTGTCCATATCTTCTGCTGTTAATTTCAAGCAAAGCCCATAAGGGTATGCTGGTTCATCCATGTCTTCGTACTCTGAGGGCATGTCCTCTGTTTTTTTCATGTTTATCAATGATTTTATCATTTTGCTGCTACATCCAATGGTGAAGGTGAGTTGTACCCTGAGAACTGGTTCATTACGTCCATCATGGCGTTTTTATCCTGGCCGGTAGGTGTCTGCCCAAGATCTTTTGCAATGCCACCAGCCTGTTGAGCCATTTGCATTTGTGCCTGGGCTGTCTCTGCCTCGGCACGTTTGTTTCGTAATAGTGCCACCTCGTCACCGGCAACAATCATACGCGGGTCAACACCCAGCATTTCGGAATAATGATCTGCCCATCGATCCCCGTCAAATTTGTCCAGGACTTCTGGTTTCATTTGCGCGACCACTCCCAGGTTTCCAATGAAACGATCAACACCGTTTGTGCCAATGGCACGCTGTGCCTGGGCAAGCATTGATACGAACTCAACATTCAGATCCATGCCTTGCAGCTCTGGTGGTGCTGGCGGTATTAGTCCTGCACGCAGCATATGGTTAAACGTAATGTCGATCAGGGGATCTAACAATTCATTGTGCAACCGCTCCAACACAGGGCCAAGCATCAATAATTTTTCTTCGTGACGTTCTGCCACTTCGGTTGCGGTCATCCTGGTATCAGTTGCGTTGGCCAGCATCAGGAACAAGTCAGCATAGAACGCGCTGTTAACGCGGCCACGGCAGTCCTGGATGTCCATTAGCAAGTGCTGCAAGTTTAGATCCACCTGGAATGCGGTCTTAATACCCTGGCCCTGGCCGTCAACAAATGAGATGCCACCAGGCAGTGTCTCAATGTCTCGGTTTTTCATGTTGGCTGGAACCTGGAGAGGTGGTTTGGTTTGATAGTCAATTGCCTGGGCCTTACGCAATTGCTCATGTTGCAATTGTTTAATATCACCCAGCGCCTCCATTCCTGGAGAGTTTCCATATATATCACCCCCGACCACGTTCCATCGCGGAACTACGGCAGGGAAATCTTCAAACCCACTTTCACGCAAGAAGTTTTCGTTGTCTCCCCCTACTTCAAAATAGCAGGATTTGTACGCCATATTCTTGGCGTCTTTCTTTCGCGTGTCTCTTTCTCTTAGATCCCTTGGCTCAATTGCATGGATGATCGGCACCCATTGATCCAGGTTACCTCGGTCAAACATATTCTGAACTGAGGTTGAACAATTTTTATATTCAAATTCCCTGACAATCTCGCCAACTGTCTTTTCAAATTCTCGGTACAGTGTGTCAACACGGCCCTGGTAGTTTGTCCCAATAGCATACTCGCCAATGGTTGATGGGTAGTGGTGAATTACGTTTTTGTAATCGGGCAGGATAATAGAACAGCCGGTGCCAAACGCGCCCAGCTCTTCATACATTCCATGCAGCGTCCGATATGTGTTGGACCTTTGGAATACTAATTGCATTCTTCTGGTCACATCATCCAGCCAAAGCTTGACCGGATAGTAATTGTTTAGATCTGGGTCACCGGTCCCTAGACGAAACCAGGGACGCGCTGGGCTTGTTGCACCAGCCATCATGCCAGCACCTAACGTCCGCAACCCACGGGTGCCGGTGTTGTCATATATATTATTGTGACGCCTTGAGCCTTTGTTTCGATCTTGCTGGAAGTAACGACCATTTCTAGGGAGGAGATAGGTCGTTACTTCCTGCCAGTGCGACCACCAAGATGCTCGCTCTGATTTCAGATGACCCCAGCGAGTGAATAGCTTGTCGCGTCCAGGCGATTTGTTTTGCGACATCTCATCGCTGGGGTATTTGCTCATTTAGTTATCCTCCCAAAAGGGTGCTTTTGCCAAGCTTCAGATCATTAGGGTTCACACCAGAAGCGCCGGTTAGCATTGTTCCTGCCCCGCCACCTTTAGCTGCTTGGCCTGCTTCGCTCATGATTGCAGCGGTGTCTGGTGTGGCTCTGTTGGCACGGTTAACTGCCTGCTGTGACGATGACGCCTGCGCGTCTGCTTGCTTGACAGCGTCATTCTGTGCCTGCTGTTGCAATGCCAAACCTTGTTGCTGGGCTGCCTGCGCGGTTTTGCCCTGGTCATACTGGTTCTTCATTGCGCCTGCGCCTAAACCAATAGCGGCTGCGGTGCCTGCCCCAATAGCCAATGCTGTGCCTGCGGTTGCTGCGTATGCACCAACGCCAATAACGGCTGCTGTGATTGCTCCTGACATATTCTATTCTCCTGTGATGTTGATATGATTGGTTGCGGTTTCATGCCTGGACATCAGGCGGTCTGCCTCTTCAGTGAACTCATTCTCTGCCTCTTCTACAGTTCTGGCGTCAGTTTTGAATGTCATGGTCAGCCAGGTGTCTGCGTGTGAAACAAAAGCTTGCTTTCGATTTGGAGATGCAGGCAATGCGGCATGGCCAGTCACCCTTATTTCCTGGTCGTTTGCGTAGATAGAAACATCGCCGTTTACAACCAACACAGTCGGAACCTTAACTAGAGCGCCGGTCAAGACTACTCCGCTGGGGATCTCAATTGTTCTTGTGTACATTCCGCCATGTAATATGTGCCAGGTCACTATGTCTGCCTGTTCCATTACTTCTGTGATGCTCTCAAGCGCACGAACTTTGTCGATGGCTTCTATGCTCATCGATCCAATTCTGTTATTTAGCGCAGTCACCTGGTTCACAGTAGCCCCTTAAAAAATACTTCACTGGCATGTTGATACCCTATTCTGGGTGCCACCTTCGCCAGGCTTCCTTCTGCCGGTGCGCTTAGTAATACACCAACCGCTCCAATGTTCTTTGCGTGGCCTTCTATTGCCTTTATTATCCTAAGACCACCGCCACCTTTTCTGTGCCGTTTAGTTACAAACAGGCTTTCTGCTGTAACAACCAGCTCCGAGTAATGCGGGACCACTGTGCATAACAACACAGAGAACCCCACCATATTTAGATCCATGTCTCTAAGGACCAGGCATTGGACTACTCCTATACCTTCCATATTTAGATACATCTCACGCGCCCAGTTGGGCTGTGGCATCCCCGCCATCTTACATTCATCTGCATACTCTAAGACCAAATGCCCGAAAGCTTTGTCTTCACACATATCTGTAAATGATGATGGGTACACCATTGTGTCCAATGTATAACAGTCTTCAGTTGTTACGGATACCTCAGAGGGTTCGGTAAGGGTCATGCTCTTTAGCTCCTCTTTTTTGCGCCTTGATATATATGTCCTGGGGCAGTTTCTTACGAACTGGATAGGCGAATGTTAATGCCAGGGCGTCAGCCAGATCCGGTGACCCTGCGCCTTGCAGTCGTTTCTTAATTTGATCTTTGGGCTCTAACACCCTGCGGCCTGCGCTGTCGAACCAATAGACTGGAGTAGCCAGCTCCTGTTTTAGATCTGCATCATCCGGTATAGCCCCGCCTTGCTCGACCCACTCTTTCATTTCCCACCACATCTCGGTGCGCCGGTTGATGTTCAAGTTTGGTTTGTTTGCCTTCCCACCGAATGGCACTTCCATCACATCGTAATCCAATTGGCGCAATCTATCGATCACACCAGCACCAGCCCCAGCATCACAGAATACCGCGTCAGGGTTCCATTGCTCTATGATGTTAGCTATGCGAGATGCCAGCTCCATATTATCGACACCACGATAAACGTATGGGTCAAATGCTTGCAGTCCCTGGCGCTTAAACACAACTGATCGATCATCTCCAAACCTGGCAGGGTCAATGCCTATAATCTTTGGCGCATGCGCTGTGTCTGCTACGGTGTAGACATTGCGTGCAGCTTCCTCGGCATCATGCAAAGATATTAGCTGATCATCACCAGCAGCCGCAAAGTCGCACAGGTATTCCCTGGCAAACGATGTCTCAGCCATGTCTCTTTTTAATCGCTCGACTTCCCTGGGATCGATAGCCTGGGTGTCATGCACGGTGTACCTCGCACCATGCCAATCGCTTTGGTCTTTGGATCTGTAGTAAAGCTCAGAGAATAAATTGATCCCAGCCGGTGTGCCAATAAACATGGCCCAGCCTAATCTATCTGACAAAGCAGGCTGCAATATGTCCATCCAAACCTCTGGCTTGATCTGAGCCACCTCATCGATCACGGCCCCATCAATACGCAGGCCACGCATAGCGTCAGGGTTATCTCCCCCGAATAAACGGATGATTGCGCCGTTATGCTTGAATGTAACCTGTAGGTCACCCTCGTTTACATCTATGGCCTCGGCCAATCTTAAAGGCTCAAGCTTTTGTTTTAGCCGTGACCAGGCAATAGCTTTGGCTTGCTTTAAAAACGGGGCCACATAAACAAACCAGCCCATTGGCTTCTCGAACTTCATGGCCTTATCGATCAGCTCCATAATGGCCAGCTCTGTTTTTCCTGCGCGCCGATGCAGGGCAAACACACTAAACCTTTTGCGGTCCATGTGACACTGCCTCTGCCAGTGCCTGGGGCTGTAGTCTAGCTTTACTGGGACATTGGGCTGCTTCATTCAGTGTCGCTCTGTGGCACGCCTGTAATCACGCTTATGCTTACGCCGCCCTGGTGTTCGACACCAACCTTGTCGCCATATTTTTTGGGGTTCCATTTAGCAAGAAGCTTCATTCGTTGTTCGACCCTGTTCTTGTTATATTGAACGTGAACACTATCCAGGCGCGGATTATCGCCACCAGTAGACAAGGGGAACTCATCAATTATTTCCAGGGTATCTTCTGCAATAGCATCTTGACCGATGTCTCTCGCGTGCGCGAAGCGTGCTTGAAACTCTTCATCTTTGAATAGCCAGCCATAAACAGTTCTCCAGGCAGGCTTCCCATTTAACCTACAAAAAGATCTTAACGTATTGCCGTCAGCTATCCATGCGCAAATCTCATCGATTAATGCGGGATCTACTTTTCCAACTGGCCTTCCGACTTTAGCTTTTGTCTTCTTTGCGGATGGTTTTGTATCTGACTGGTGTTTGCGCTCTTCTTTCATAGGTACATATCTTCTGTATGGTAGCTCTGGGCAAACTAAAGATTATGGCTAACTTACGGTAACCAATTCCCTCGTCTTCGTGCATGTCACGAATGGCATCGACAATCTCATCTGAGTGTTTCGCGTTATGATGTGATGATCCAATTCTTTTACCATATTCGTTTACTGCAACAATTTCACGTTTGCCCCCACTCATTACTTCTTAGGGGGTTTGCCGCCTTTTTTTTTGCCGTATCCCATAGCAGACGCCTTTCATTTAAAGTTTCAGATAAAATGATCATACATCAACATTGATTATTCGGCAACGGGTAAGTCTCCCGTCACCTGTAACGCCCATAGGATCTGATTGTCGGCCCACATTTCTGCGCGATCTTCCATTACCGCCGCCAAAATCTTTTGCGCCATGTCTCGGTGCAGGCATCTTGCGCCAGACTTGCAATAGCCCTGGCACGGAGGACAATTAATTCCTTCTGGCATAGAATATTTCTGACATAACTGATTTCAGTTTTTCCACTGCTTCTTTTCCGCGAGGCCTTAATCTTGCGTCCAACGCTAATCTCCGTTTTGATAAGGAGTATTTTAATAGCTGCCTGGCTTCGCATTCTAACGCATGCGCCATACAATAATTGCAAACGACTTCTCCATCCACTAATCGGATAGATTTTTCCCTGGTGCATTTTTTGTTTTCGCATTTCAATTTGTCTTCCGTTTCATATTCGCCAGGTAGCCATCAACTAATTCTGTCGCAGATGTTCCGGTTAACGAATGGAATGCTGCGTCCAGGCGAACCTCTGCATCACCTGGTGTCGTATCATCCCTAAAGCCAATACCAAACTCACAGACGCCCATACCTTTTGGTTGAAAATACAAGCGCACTTCTGGTCCGCCATCTTTATCTTGTCGGCGCATTACACAGATCTGTCCATATCTTTTAATTGTAAAAGTCCTACAGAAATTATTCGGGTTCATTTTCATTCTCCTCAATTTTTATTATTATTCTTTCCAGATAAACAGCCAGGTCCATAGCCTCTTCCTGGGCAAGGCGCGCCCAGGCTAAAAGATCCAGATCTTCCCGCATCATGGTGACGCCGTATTTTTCCAGGCCAACCTCGGCCCTAAGTTTCAGTTTTTCCCTTACACCCTCTGCGACAATGCAAAGAGCTTTTTCTTTTGTTGCCATGTAATGTCCTTTCGATTAACATTAATTTGTGGGTCGGCCAATCGACGGTGTGTGTCATTAGAGTTTGTGCTAGGATTGTGTCAAACTCTTACCTTGATTTTAACCTGTCGGCCCACACCATCACCAAGAGCATCCAGCATCACGATCCACATCGAACTCTGGCCATCCGCGCCGTTGTTCTGGCGGGTAACCGGCCAATTTATCCAGCTCATATGTGTAGCGCATTTCACAATGATGCTTCTGATACATTTCCTCGTCTTCATAATCCATTTGTCCAACCCATCCAAACAACAGAACAAAAACAATTAAGCCCAGCGCGCCCAAGACAACATTAATATTTATCATGCCCTGGTCCTCCGATGGCTGTCCCAATCAAAGGCTATTAGCTTGCCACCGTCTTCACGCAACCGGTCAGCTACACGCTCCCCCAGGTAACCGGAAAGCTCACCTGGTGCTATGTTGCTAAGAAGCAGGCATGGCTTTCTTTTTTCATATCGATCATTCAAAACATCAAAAAGTATCTGCTTTTCAAAATCACTGCCAAACTGAACGCCCACTTCATCCAGGATTAAAAGATCTGGGTAAGCCAAATGCTCAATAGCCTGGGTTTCACTTATTTCAGATCCTTTCGACCAGGTATCTTTCACTGATCTAATGGCGCGCTGTACTGTAGTGAACAAGACACTGCGTTTTTCCCTCATGATATGCAGAGCAATGCCAACAGCCAGGTGCGTCTTTCCTGTCCCAGGCTTGCCAACAAAGATAGCGCATCGACCAACCTTACGGATGTCATCGAAATTCGCTGCGTAATCTTTCGAGAACGCCAGTGCTTTTTCCTGCCCAGGGTTGGCGGCAATGTATGTATCTAGGGTTCTGTCCTGGAACCGCTCTGGTATTGCCGCAGAGCCCACCCTGACGCGCCAGTTACGTTCTGCCCTTACTATGGCCTCCCGCTCTTTGTCGGCCTTGTCCTTGGCTTCCTGTGCCGCTTTAGATATCTCGCTGCACACTGTGCATCCTGACCAAATAGATCCGATGTAATTTGTTGATGTGTATTCCCCATGATCCTCACAAATCTTTTGTTCGGTATTAGGGATATCAGGTATCAAGTTGTTTAAATTTTTCATATGTCCTGCACTCCTTCTCCATAGTTTACTGATTTAAAATCCTTGGTGTCATTAGAACCCCTTCCGGTTTTGCTGACCCAATCTGCTTTGAACCCACGCCATCCTCTAATTGTGCATTCAGTCAACGCCGCCTCTAACGTCCAACCCACTTTGGCGGCTTCCTTTGCAATACCCGCCAAACCTGTTTGAGTGATTTCTGCTTTAAGCTTTTTTCTTTGAAAACAAAAATCGTCCCACACCTGTTGAGAAACAGAACCAGGGCAAGGCAAAGCCTTGTTCTTTAAAACTGGTTTATGGTTATTGGTTAATGGTTCTTGGTTCTTGGTTACCTTACCAGTGGGTTTCGGCTGGGAACCGGCTGGGTTGTTTGGCGGTCTACCACCCTTGGAGCCATTCTTTCTATTACGCTCGACTAGGCCTTGATAGTTTTCCAGCTCCAGGTCGCACCGGCTGTGACGCCAACCATCATCTCCAGCAGTAAAGAAGTCAGACAATACACGGTCCACAACTTCAGTATGCATTCGGACGCGGCGGCTGACCCAGTCCACATCAACTGGAATAGGTTTCTCGGTGTCGTAATACATTTCGATCAGCCTGCGATAGCAGAGATCTTCATCATTATTTAAATGGGCGGTTGAGGATCGATAATCCCCAATATGAAAAGAAAAATAATGCATTCACCTGGCCTCTTTATGTTGTAGAGCCCTGATTGTTTCTCTGATGCGCTTATCGTATGCCTTCGCATGTTTTTTTGAACAAACAAAACAATTGTTATTGCTGACATATCGTTCAGTGCTTTCACATTTTCGGCAGATCTTTCCCTGGTAACGGGTCTTGCCTTCAGCGGCGGCTATCTTTCTTGATGTAATCATCGGGCTTCCTTTTGTTTATAAGAACCCCGATGATAATCTTAGGCAGTAGTATCTGTCAAGTGTCCCAGTTTTAAAACGGGATTTCATCATCCAGATCTGGAGCTGGTGCCGCCTGCGATTGAGCTGGTGCCTGGCTTTGCTGTGTCCCTGGATCTCTTGGTGGGAACATAGAAAGCAAAATGCTTTCCCCGCCTTTGCCGCTGATGTCCTGGACGCCTGCTGGGTTAAACCATTTTGCAAGCATTAAGAACTTGCCGCCGTCATCAGACTGCATGCATGCGCCTACGTTCTGCCAGCGACCTTTTGTTTCGCCTTCTTTGTTTTTGTATTCGCCGGTCTTAACAGCGAGGTCATAAAGTTTTTTAGCCATCGTTAACTCCTATATTTATTTTTACAAAACCACCAATTTCATCGGCAGCTACGGTTGAGATGACAGTGTTAAAAATCTTATCATCCATCTTAATCGCATCACACATGCCATCAATCCCAGACTTCATCCTGGCTATAAGATTGTCGCTATCGTAAGAGCGCCGATCAGGCGGAACGAAGGTAAGCTTGAGCGTTAGCCCAGGTTGCTCACCATTAGCAGACAGTCGTTGACCAGGCATCTGTTCAAGACAGGTGGCCCAGCATGATTTGCGATATTGCTTTTTGGCCCTGGCAACCTTTGCCCAATGCAATCTGGCATTTGGTGACAATGGTGCCGGTGGCCAAGGTAACGTAAATTCGATCATCGGCCAAAGACCATATCGTGTGCTGTCATTTTAAGGCCTCGGTCCCAGGCAGTTTCCAGCAACGCTTTCTGTACTGTAGTTGGGATCTTACCTGATTTTTTCCATCTTGAAACAGCAGCGGGATCTCGGTTGATTGCCCTGGCCAAAGCCCTGACGCCACCAAATTCTGACACTGCTATTTCAACGGGTGTTTTATATGTGTTGTCCATTTATCAATGTTACCAAAAGATCAACACACTGTGAAGCGTTGATTTCATTGATGATTGCGGTATGGAACAACTTAATACAATAAAAGCTTGCGCTATCCCACATCCGTTGATACAATCTCAACACGTTCAATGAGCAAAGGAGACTGTTATGAAGAAAGCTTACTTGTCAGAATGGGAAATTCAGTCAATGGCTGAAGCCGCCCTTACATCTTTTGAGATGACCGCATCCTGGAAACGCGCTTTTGAAGCGGCCCAGGAATACGCTGCTGATGAGTGGGAAATAAAAGCCACCCCAAAACAAACCGCGACAGCGGTTAACATCGCAAAAACTGGTTGGGAAGGCATCAAAATGTCTGTCCAAAAAGTAATTTATTATCCTCAATATTAGGAGACTAACCATGTCAGTAGGCATTGACCTTCACCGAGTAACTAAAGTCGTTATCAGCGAGACTAGACGTAACGCCAGCGATCTTCGGACTTACGACACTCGCACTATTACGATCCATCACAATGATGGCAAAACTACAGACCTCACAATGTTCAGTGTGGATGTAGAAGATGAAGATAACCTACCGCTGAGTTTCAGCGTATGACCCAGTGTCAAAATATTCTTCACCACTTAGAAAGTGTCGGGCCGCTCACGCCGCTCGACGCTCTCAATCTTTATGGCTGTTTCCGTCTGACATCTCGCATCTGGGATCTCAAGCAGGAAGGCCATGAAATATTCACCGGCAGAAAAGATCTCCCTAACGGGAAATCAGTTGCCATCTATACCTTAATCAAAAAAGCACAAATGGAGTTGCCACTATGACTATTACAACAATTGCAATCACTGACAAAGAAGCCTGGTTAAAGCAGCGCACCCAGGATGTAACCAGTACAGAGGTATCTACTCTGTATGGCCTGTCACCTTACTCAACAGAGTTTGAGCTGTTCCACCAGAAACGCGACAAAGAAGTTGTCCGCATTGATGAAAACGAACGCATGACTTGGGGCAAACGCCTGGAAGATGCTATCGCGCTGGGCGCAGCCGAGACAATGGGCTGGACGGTAGAGAAAATGGATGTCTACATGCGCGATGAAGAAGGCCGCATGGGCAGCTCATTTGATTACAAAATCCTGCACGCTCCAGAACGCAAAGGCGAAGGCATCCTGGAAATCAAAAACGTGGACGGCATTCAGTATGCACGGAAATGGCTTGACGATGGCGAAGGCAAGATTGAAGCGCCAGAACATATTGAGCTGCAAATCCAGCATCAAATGGAAACCGCAGATATTAATTGGTGTTGCCTGGTAGCCCTGGTCGGTGGCAACACACAAAAGATTATCTATCGTGAGCGCAACCGCGAGATCGGCGCAAATATCCGCGAAAAAGTTGCAGAGTTTTGGAAGCGTGTTGATCACAATGCCCCGCCAAAACCAGACTATGTTGCTGATGCCCCTTACATTATCAAAACGCTGCGGGGTGAAGCAACGCACGGCCTGGTCGCTGAAGCGGACAACAACGTGGAGGAGCTGATTAAGCAATACGCTTTTGTCACTAGCGAAGCATCAGACCTGGCTAAAATAAAAGAGAGCTACAAAGCTCAGATCTTAGAGCTGATTGGGGATGCAAGCAAAGTGCTTAGTACCCAAGGGACAATATCGTGCGGCATGACCAAGCCCAGCGCAGGCACCCTGGTAACCGCTGACATGGTTGGATCATATATTGGTGGCCGCAAAGGATTTCGCGGTTTCCGTTTTAACGCTAAAAAAGGAGCAAAATAATGGCTAACGAAATCACACCTATGGAAGCAATGCGCGGAACTTTGACTAAAATGTCTACAGAGTTTCAAGCCGCTTTGCCCCCACAAATAAATGTGGAAAAGTTTATCCGCACAACATTGACTGCTGTGCAAATGCAACCGCAGTTACTTACCGCTGACCGTAGAAGCCTGTTAGGTTCCTGTATGAAAGCAGCCCAGGATGGCTTGTTGCCTGACGGGCGTGAAGCAGCACTTGTAATTTTCCGAGGCAAGAACGGCCCACAAGTGCAGTACATGCCTATGATCGGCGGCGTGTTAAAGAAGATCCGTAATAGCGGTGAGCTGGCAAGCATCAGCGCCCAGGTAGCGTACACCTCAGATCTTTTTGAGTATGAGCTTGGGGATGAAGAAAAGATTATTCACAAACCTTTTCTGGGCGGCGATAGGGGAGAACCTATAGCAGTCTATGCGGTGGCCAGGACT
>TARA_R110000822_G_scaffold31825_6_pt1 | contig 24755 bp, 20 predicted proteins | sample TARA_R110000822 | Tara Oceans TARA_R110000822 (sample SAMEA4397666) | marine metagenome | biome: Polar Biome; feature: [SRF] surface water layer (ENVO:00010504); material: water (ENVO:00002006), including particulate matter (ENVO:01000060) such as... | depth 5 m | reverse complement strand
ACCCTCTGATACACTGTCATTAAAAGCTTGGATTTGCACTATTGGAGTACTTCCGCCTCTGGCCGATAGGGTCAATTGAGAACCATCAAGTTTCTCAATTTTGCCTGAAGTGAACTTTATGTCAGTCAGGGTTGTAGGTACATTTATATGTGCACCACTATCATTCATTCTAGCGACTTCAGTGCCGCCTGCGAAGAAGGTTAAAGTATCACTATCATTACCAGCAGATCTTTCAGCTATAATTTTAGTGTCACCATCTACATCTACGAGACCGCCAAGTGATCCCCACGATGTACCACTGTAGCCTTCGAAAGAAGATTGACTAGTATTGTAGCGAATTTGTCCTTGAGCGCCGCTAGGACGTTGACCTGTGGTACCAGCTGGAATTCTTGTAGCAGCTGTACCTGTTTGGTATATGTTAGTAAAGTTAGCTGAATCATTTTGTAGAGCTAGCTGCTTAAGATCAGATGTTAAACCAGCTTCCCAGTAATCACCTAACTCATTCCACTGCAGTAATGCACTATCTACTCCTGGTCTGTCAATTGCAACACCAGCTCTGTTAATATTATTTACTGCTATAGTTTCATTTAATAGAACATACGAAGCTTGTGACTTTTGAACCCCTGTAGTTGTAAAAGATCCTCCTACCGTAAACCCTTCTGTTACAGATAAGCTTCCAGTTACAGACATTACACCCACTACATTAGTAGAGTCTAGATTAGTTATCCCACTAACATCTAAGTTGTGGTTAATTGTTGTTGTGCCAGTTGCTGCACCAATATTAACAGCGGTACCACCGCCTGCTAGGTTAACAGTTGTTGATCCAGCATTAAATACATTAGCTGTAGCAGACCCTGTAAGGTTACCAGTAATGCTAGCATTACCTCCTACGCTCATATCTCCATTAAGACTAGCATTGCCGTTAAGGAGAGAAGTACCTTGTACTGACATATTCCCACCAACCCCAAGAGAATCAAGGCTCACCAGGTTTCCAGCGTGGACTGTACCTGTAATGTATGCACTATCAGTTACTAGAAGATCCTCTAGAATCATAAAGCGATTATTGTTGATTGATACTCTAGTTGTGCCACCAGTCTGGAGAGCAATCGAGTTATCGCCAAAATCTATAGCTGTGTCTAGGTCACCGGCGTGTTTAATGTAGGTAGCCACAATCAGACCAGATGCAGTAAGGTCTCCTGTTATGGTAGCAGAGTCAGCTGCAAGATTATCAGTCTTAACTGTACCATCAACATACACATCTCTCCATTGCTGACTATCAGCGCCTAGGTCAAATGTGTTATTTGTATTAGGAATAATATTACTATTAACATCCGCGTTAAATACTATGTTATCTACATTGGAATCACCTAAGTTAATATTGCTATTAGTTCCAGCTTTAAAAGTAACTTCACCATCTACGATGATGGATCCACCTAGAGTAGTATTACCACCCACATGTAGATCTGTATCTATTTGCAACTTACCTTTAATAAGGCTAGTTGCTGAACTATCACTGAGTGTTGCTCTAAGTGATAAAAGCTCGGTATTATTAATAGAATCTAAACGACCATCTAATTCATTAATCGCAGTACTTACAGTAGAAGCAGTAGTCCCCATCGCTGCAGCAGAAATCGTTCCTAGCTCAGCGTCATGTTCTTTTATAGCTTCAGTTACATCTGTAGCTGTAGTTGTTAATGTAGATACATCTCCAACAGAGTCAAGAAGTTGATTAGTTCTTAACCGGAACGTGTTTAGTGTATCAGTAGCGTTGATGTTAGGGATTTTTGAATTAGCCATTTGTACCGTTCTCTAATAATTTCTGCAACATCGCCTTTATTTCGTCGACATCATTTTTTAATTGCTCTAATTCATTATCTCGTTTTTTAGCGTGAGCAGCCACTTCTTGATGTCTTCGATGCTTATTCTTATTTATATTCACAATCATCCCAGTTCTTTGATCTCTTGCTAAATCTGGGTGATCCTTTACAGGAATTAAGTAATTATTCATACTAGTCAGATGTTGCTATTGTTCTAAGAGTTTTAAAGATAGGAGGATAAGAACTTCTATTTGAATTCATAGTAATTTTAATTTGATATGTATCAAATGCTACCATGTCAAACTTAGCAAATTCATACTCTACGAATCTAGTATCATCTTGAGCAGTCTCTGAATACACATTACCTTGAATAGAAGTGTTTTTTACACTTTTATCAAACTCGAACCAACCTTGATTTTCTATAGAACTAGCTTCATCTGCAGAGTTAAATGACCTATACCACACTGAGAAATCTGCTCCTACTGGTCTAAGCGCATCTACTAACACAACAATTGAAGTAGCGGAAGTAACTAATCGATATGGAATAGTAATATGTTTAGAAGCTGTTGTACCACCCCTTGCATTTGATTCTGATGTATAGTTTAATGTAGTAATTTTATTTCTACCACTTAAAGCAGAATCATCTGACTGTTGGTAATCAATAAAGTTAGACATTGTTACAATATTACTTTCATTTACATTAAAGTACGGTGCAACATATTGATTTTCTGTTTCAAGATTTAGCTGAACTATTGTTGACCCAGCTCCTGACAGTCTAAGCGTCTCTTGATCAGTAGATGTTATTACATGTGGATCTGGCAGTACTTGATACTCACCGAGTGATAGTGATATTCCATTTTTCGCTACGTAAGCTGTTTCACTTCCACCAAAAGACTTTGATGATGTAAAATTGCCTTTAGGAGTAATAATTGTTCCAGAAGGAGTAGTAGTGGGGATATCTAAAATCATCTCATTAAAGCTATACTGTTCTGATGCGTACATTCCTGTACCACCTGCTCTAACGCTTGAATCAGCAGCAGAGTCAATAGATATATTATACCCAAATGGGTCTGTAGAAGTAATAGTTCGTGTACCTAATATACTACTACCTAGAACTCCATTAATTGTATCACTAGAATCAACTGTTGTACTAGTAAGCTTAACTTTATCACCTGGCTGAAACCCATGACTAGGATGGATAACACCTATAGAGTCTGCGCCTGCTTTAAATACGAGAGGATCATATGTATAATCTGTATAGTTATTCTCAATGTCGTTTTCAGTAAGAGCTTTCATAGGTGGATTATTTACATACATCTTAGCTCTATTTACTATACCAGTAGTAAATTTAGCTCTGTATATTTTAAAGGCGATATCTTTATTATTATCACCCTCCCAATTAGTCCCATTTGAAGATGAGAAGAATGAACCGTCTACTGTATTATTAGGAGCTGAGTATCTAGAAGTTGTTGTCCCAATATTAAACTCGCCATTCTCTGCAATAAACATTTTATATGACCCTACCGGAGCAGATGTATAAATTACAAATGATACTAAACTATTAGCAGGAATGTACTGAGGTTCTGGGAATGTAAATTTATATTCTGTAGCTGCTCCAAAGGTAGTATTAGCTTTTGCTGTCACAGCAGCTGCAGACGCAGTTACTCTTGACCCTGGAATAAATCTTTTTGCTGAAGGAGATCCTGATTCAGCTGTGGGTCTCATCTCTAAGGTAATAGGGTACGTCCCATCAGCAGCTGCAAAGTATACACCAATCCCGGTTATGACTGAAGCTTCATCAACGATAAAAGTTTGGCCCGCGGGACTGCGTTGCTCTGTAAGTTGTAGTAGATTAGTCATTCAAATAGCCTTTATCTTGCACTTATGTTTTGGTAGCATTATTGCTGCCAGCTGGCAGCACCTTTGTTTTTATTTTGACTCTTAACATATTGTTTCTCAGAATAAACATTATGATATACTGTAGTCGTCCCACCATTCGCATTAGTACCTGTAGATGTCCATGAGTGCCACGGTTTTACATAGTTGCTGCCGTTATCACTATTACTTTTAACAACTACTGGCGGATCAGGATAGTAGACAGAAGTAGTAACAGACTGCTTATATTGATAATAATTTTCATATTGACCATACCCATAAAACTTACATGCACCGTATGATAATGCTTCATTAGCATCTAGTTTAGATATATCAATAGCTATAAAGTTAGTACCTTCTACATTAGTAGGAAAGTTTACTGATGTGTTACTCTGTATATAAAATAGACCACTTAATTCTCCTACAGCACTAGAGTATAGAGGAGTACCTGACGTACCTCCTAGCTCAGTAGGAAAGTGATCTTGAGCTGTATATAAATCTCCAACTTCTTTATACTTAGAACTTCTACCTTCATTATCCCATATAGTTTCATCAAAGGATGTATTACAGTATCTAGTAATTTCTTTTCCATCGAAAAACATCCAATGAGGTATATTAGGTCTTAACCCTTGAAATTCAAAGTATACGAGTTTAGGTCTAAGAAGCGGAATTGGGTCATAGCCCAACACCACTTCTGTATCTACTATAGTTGTTACGTTCTTATATCCCATCAGTTAACCTATTTTCCTATACATCTATTGAATTAGAAGTTATTTTAAGTGTCTTGTCATTAACAAGAGATGTGTTTGAAGCTACTGTTCTGCTCTTATCTACTAAACGTCTTTCAGTCCATGTATCTGTTTGAGGAGATAATACCCCTACAGCTATACTTTGAGCTATTTCAAACTGATTTACATTTGATACACCTGTAGCTTTATTTTGATTGAACATCACCTCTTCTGTATACTTAGGCCAAACTGTTCCACCTTTAATAACGGTGTTAGTAGATATGTCAGAATCATATGACATTCCAAGAGAGCGTCTAAATGAGAAAGGAGCTAGTACCCCAAATTGCGGTAACACTCTAGCTCTATATTCTTCATCTTGCCAATCAGACTGAGCAACTGAGATAAAACCATCCCCAGTAAGGCCTTGAGTTTGTCTTAGATTAGTCCCAGTAGTTGGATCAAACACTTCAAGCTGATTTAAAGATTGTTCAGTAAGATTTAGCGTAGTAGTTCTCTCAAGATTATCAACTCTACTCTCTATAACTCTAAGATCTTTCATCTTAAAGCCTCTATTATCTGCTGATCTCTGAGAAACATCATTAGATGTAAGAGTATAGGGGTTTAAATACACCGTGTGTAATATAAGATTTTCAGTAGGTACAGATTCTGGGCCTTTAGGATCTCGAGAAGATACCCCTTGATGATATTCCAGTACACCGCTTGGACTTAAAGAAATTACATCCGTTCTGGCATTCCAATATTTAGCAGTACCTACTGTAATGTTGTCACCATTTCTAGGTAAAGCTTCTATTCTAGCTATTCCACCACTAAACGTTTCCGTAGCTGGATTCTTAAGAGCTCGCATATCAATGTGATCAGTTAAGCGATAATTTCTACCTGAAGATGCTTTATAAACAGGTACCTTTTCATAGGTAACATCTGGGTAAGATGGTTTACCACCAAAGTATCCTACTCCACTTGGAGTAGAGTGTTGATGATATCTATATTCTACAGTTACTGCAGTAGGTGCAGCTAGTCCTGCTATTAATCTACCTCTACCAGGCCCGTAATAGTTATCCCTCTGTCCATTATCTAATTTAAATTTATATGTAATATCTTCATTTGATGCATTATCTGTTACTTTATTAAACTCATAAATGTCGCAGTAGGGTAGGACAAATTCACCGGCGCTTATTGATACAGAAGTAGATTGCCATGTTGATGTACTTGGCATTAATGTCTTAGTTTTTAAAGTTGCAACAGTGTTCTCATATGTTAGTACAGATACTTTAGTTGTAGGAGATAATCCTGAGATAGTAGCTGATGTAGATCCTTGTCCTCCTGAAGCTATTACAACATCAGAAATTAAGTTGCCATTACTACTATCCATCGCAATCCATTGCTCTACATCTGCGAATGTGTTAGATGATCCTGTAGAGACTGAAGCTACGCCTCCAGCTGAGGTCGTATCTTCTCTTACCTTACCTATCACCATAGTAAGTGAAGACATTTCTTGAATTCTATCTGCTGGAAGGTCAAAAAGAAGATTATTTTGCTCTCTATCAAAAATATCAAATTGACCTGTAACACTTGCTAAGAGACCAGAGTTTTTAGTATCTGATCCTACACTTCTAATACTTGAAAGAGATTTACCAGCGTTAAGATTTACATCAAGTACATGCAGTCTATATTGATTATTATATTCATCAAGATGTCTGACCTTTGCGCTACCTATTACTGTACCAGACAGGTGTGTATTGTCATAAAGATTTATAGTTTGTAATCTATCCATCTTAGATACAAAACCACGAGCACTATCAAGCAGGAAGTAGTTACCATACTTTGCAGAAGTAAATTCATTAGTACGTGTAGTAATATCTGAAACAAGATTTCTAGGTTTCTGAACTCTTATGGGTAAGTTATACTCACTAGTAATCTTTGCACCTTTTACAAATGCAGTTCCTCCAGATATTTTCATAGAAAGAAAATCTTCACTAGCACTGTCAGCATTAATAGATAGATCAAACTCACCATCTGTTCTGCTTTCAATAAAATCACCGAGCGAAGCATACAGCTTATCGTTAATAAGGGTGCCAACTTGCCCCAAAATTTTATCTCGTGTACGGGTTAATTGAGCTTTACCAGCTACAATCTTGTATAATTCAAAGTATGTATCACTAGATGTAACATCAGTTTCTTTTACTAACTGTAATGTAATTCGTAATCTATCAGCACCGGGAGATGTAAGATTGGGAGTAGAACCTGAGTTATCAAATAGAGCAATATTATCAGCAGTAGTAATAATTTCTTCTTTTACTTTAAATCCGATGTTAACAGTCGGGGTAGCCGAATACTTATCAATTACAAGTAACTGCTCTTCTACATTAACTAAGTGATCTGCTGCGTATGTGTCAAATGCTGGTACCTGTACAAGTGAAGCTTTACCAACAGCAGTAGCAATTGATTGTATATTAATGTTACCAAGTGTTGTTGTTAAAGTTGCACCAGGGGCATAAGATTTAGGTACTGCACTATTAGCACCTGCAGCGGACCCACCAGCCTGGCCTCCAGTCATTTTTACAATAAGTGTATCTGGATCACCACCTGTTGCTGTGATAACTGCTTTTACTGTAGCAGATAAGTCACCATCAGTTATAGTTGTACCTCTAAGAGCAGGTGACCCACTGGGTAGAGCATCAATTTTTAAAGATGTAAATGAAAAAGCATTAGGTCCAGAAGCAAGACTACCGGCGTTATTAAATATTGCACCAGGAGATACAATAAAGCTTGCAAGTCTTGCTAACTCAGATTGAATAATCGTCTGAGATTGAGTTAATTCTCTAGCTTGTAACGCTCTACCATTATTAAATAGCACACGGTGATAGTGATCACTATCCCTATAATCATCATTATATGCGCTTGTAAATGTAGTGCTTGTAAGATTGGTAGCCATGTTTTACCCTTAAAGTTTAATAACCAATTTGATATCTTCAGTTTGGTCAGCGTCTCTAGTAACGCTCGAAGTATTATTCACAAATAGTAGATCTCCTGAATACTTATCTACATCTGGCTGCGTGAGTGTGCTAACAGTAAAAGAACCGGCCTTACCTTCAATGGTTATAGTTTCGCCATTTTCAAAGTGTCTAAACCCTGTCGCTTCATCTTGATGATACCAAATAGTAGATGAGTCATCGTAGAAGTCAATCCAAGCTGATGCATCACTCTCACCAGTTACTGTAATGTCATTAGCAAAAGTAATACCACCAGCGATTGGAGCAGTAAGAGTCATCTGTCTTAGAGCGAGGCCTTGAGTCCCTGTGAAGGCAGCTGCCGAGTCATACTGTTTAACATTTTTTAATAGCGCTACTTGACGATAATCGTTATTAACTACCCATTTATTTTGAACGTTACCTTCTGGTTTAATGTTAAACATTATAGAAGTAGATCTAAGATCGTTGGTTGGGTCCTTACCAATACCGTCGTTACTAAAGATTGGAACGACCTGTGCGCCTGTTCCAGATCCAGTAATCTTTACATACGCTTCATTGTAGCTACTACCCATGGCTTGACTTAAATATGTATCCCCTACACTGTCACCAATCTCTACAGCAACAATAGAATTAGCAGCGATAATAGCGTGAGCTTTAGCACCAGTTCCGTTACCAACTACTGATAGAGTAGGAGGAGATGCGAACCCTGAACCACCATTAACAACCCTATACCCTGTAATTTGACCGGTTATAGCAGCATTTTGAGTTGTGTATTGACCGAAATATGGATCAGTAGCCGCGGCTGAGTCAACAAGCTTAACAGGCATAAAGTTTGCGGTTAAGAAACTATTTGCATCTGCTGTTGAAATAGTATATAGATATTTCCATACATACCCATCAGCGCCAATAAGTAGTGAAGAGTTTGTTTGAATAGGCTTAACAGTAGATACAAGTGCAACACCAGCATCAGTCTTACCTTGTCTAATGCACACATATACATTATTATCACTAGTTCTTACGTAAAAGCTTTGAGATTGACTTGCAACATTATCATTGTAGTTATAATATACTGTGTTTGATGTCCAATCTACTAGTGGAACAACTAATGAAAAGGCTTCTACAGACTTTATAGATTGTAGGTTATATCTAAGTAGTTTCTCTTCACGCTCAGTATTACTCGGAATAGTAAAATTATCTGTATTAGCTACAGGGTCCCATTGCTGTGATCTAGCTACTCCAATATAGAAGTAGTTATCTGAGTCACCAAGTTTAGTACCTTCATTTTCATCAAGTAGCTGCTGTATAAAAGTTCTTTTAACTGTATCTGTAATAATTGCTGTCATTTTATTTTCCTATTATACCACTGCATATCCATAACCACTGGTTATATTCCACCCTGTGGTATTATCCCAAACGACAGTTGCTGTGTCATTCGCATCAAAGTTAATAGAAGTGCCTTGAGCAAAGGTAGTAGGTGTTAATGTAACCGCACCTGAACCAGCTCTTCTAATAAATGTTACTGTTTCTCCAGGAGTAGTACCATTTGCAAAGGTTACTGTACCTGTAGATGTCCCTGTTAAAAATACTACACCTGCACTTGCAGAAGCTGTAGTACTGTTTGCTGCTGTTGCTGTTGTGTAAGCAGCTTTAGTAACTCTAATTGAACCTGAGCCTTTAGAGTTTACATTAATGTTAATATTAGTATCTGAACTACCTACTGCAGAAAGAATAGGAGCTGAACCTGAAGCAACACCTTGAACACGAAGTCTATTTCTAGCATTACCTGTAGCTGTAAAAGATAGAACAGGCTGTCCTATAGAATCAGCTAACCATTCCTGCACCTTTGCTCTATGTATACTAGGGACACTTAAAGTTTTATTACTAAGTGTCTGAGAGTGTCCTTCGAATACTAGAGTATCATCTCCAGTAAGTAATGGAAGTGTTACAGTTCTATCTGCAGCCAGTTCATTTACAGCCACAATGTACTGATGATCAGAAGATGTGTCATTAATTTGAGGGGTTGTAAGAACCGGGCTAGCAAGAGTAGCACCAGTAAAAGTTTTATTAGTAAGTGTTTGCGTAGCTGTATCAACAACTACCTCACCAGCTGAATCTGGAAAATTGATACTAACTTCAGAAGCTGGATTTATCGCCCCAACTTTTGTTCTAAAGGTAGTGCCTACTATATCAAACCCACTATCATGGATAACAGTAGTACTCCCTACACCAACCCCTGCACTATCTCCGCCTAGTAATGCAAAGAGTGTAGAGAAGTTAGTATTGATCTTAGTAGATGCTCCTCTCAGAGTATCTCCAGTCCCGTCATTAGCGGTCGTACCGGTATTAATAATCTCTCTTGCCATGTTTAAGCCTCAAGTTTCTTTAAAGTATTTATATGTGTTGTAAGGGATAATGTGCTGAATCAGCATTATTTCCAATAGAATCGAACAATGTATTATAGGGTGCATTATCCATTGTAGCTTTCAAGAAGACATCACCTGCTGAATCTTCTGACATAACAATGCCAGTGTCATCCATACTTAGCGTACCTATGCCAAGTAGTTCGTTGAAGTCGTCACGTCCAGCCATTATTGTGTTAATAGCTTTATCACCGATCTTACCAAAGTCTTGGTTTACAACTTGACGTTGCATTGTGCTGTGATCATTATTTGTGAAGTTAAGAAGTGTAGTTTCAGTAAAGCCTTGAGGAGAAAGTAGGCCTTCAAATGTATTAGATACCAATTCAGTAATTGGATCACCCACTTCATCTTGTATAAGTTTTAATGTATTAGTGTTCACATATTCAAGTAATAGCTCAGAACCTACATACACACCTGCTGGATGGACAAACAACTTATATACATCTAGCCAGTCTCTAACAGGAATACCAACTCTAATAAGGATTGACATAACTTGATATAACTTATCATCAGTAATAAATTTACGAGACTCAGGTCCAATAACAGACGCTTCTTTTCTAATTTGCTGGCCTGATCCATTTATACTATCAAGCCCATAATCAATAGTGGGACCTACTTTAAATATATCTTCTTTAGGATATATTACTTGTGGGTCAGTAGCAAAGAATCCTCGGAAGAATTGCTCAATAGAATACTTCGTACCTTTAGATCTGTATAGAGTATTAGAAAATTTAATAGCTTCTCTTTTATTCTGGAAACCACCAAAGTAAGCTTGTCCCAATAGCAATTCATCTTCTAGGAACTGTAGCAGTCTATCTGGTACCTGTGTAGCGTCTCTGTTATATTGCAGCTTCTTTATCTGACCACCGGGGTTGCCATCAGAATCCATCCACTCGTAATAAGCGTTAAATAGCTTTAATAGTTGCGGGTACTCTTCTGTAAAGTATTCTGGTAGAACCCTCTCCACGTCCGATTTTTGAAAGTTTATTAGGGTTCTACCATTATCTTGAAGAGTTTTATCTTTATATGACATTAGTTAATTGCTGCCACTGTTACGGCTTGTGACGTTGAACTATTAGGATCAAATACAAGCAATTCGTTTCGTTCTGGTGCAATAGCTGATGGGTTAGATGGTACAGCAGAGAGTTTAATTTCTGTCAGGCCTGCAGCAATATTGGATGGATTAAAGTAGTTAATAGTAACTACTCCTCCTGACGCATCATACGATCCGACATTATCGATAACAACTCTATTACCAGCAGCTGCGACTACTTGTAAGACATTCGAAGATAGCTTGTTTTTAATAGAGCAAGTACTGCCGCTAAATGTAAATACATTTGATTGAATAATAAAATCATTATCATCTGGAGCAGCGATACTTACAGGAAACGATAATGATTGACTGGAGTTCACTCGTACGCTAGATAGCTTTGTAACAAGAGTAGTATAGTTCTCACCAGTTAGAGCAAACTTAATCATAAAATTAGCGGCATCATTATATCTTTTAGATACTAAAAGATCAACAATCTTATCAATCTGAGTACTCGCTGTAGTCTGAGGGTTGCTTAACAAAGAGTTAATTACAGTGATAAGTGCTGGAGCGGAAGGTGTAAACCTTTGCTGCATTCTTACAACTGATCTAGAAGAAAGAATCGCAGCGCTTGACTCATCTATCTCTGTAAGTAAATTTGAGCGTCTAAACGCTTGCTTAAAACCTCCAGTATTTACAGTAAAGTACTGAGCTATAATATTATTTACATTGTCTTGAATAGCATTTAATGTAAGATCAGTCAGCTTAGGGTTAAACTGGAAGAACGTATCTAACTCTATAAAAGTTGTAATAGGATCAACAAAGCGTAAATTAAAAGAGACAATAGAGAGCTGATCGGATAATTCTCTTATAGATTCTTTAGTGCTTGTAATGGTATCTTGCGATACATTAGACTCAAAGTTAATAGATACATTTACTGCACCGAACTCAGGATCTACAGCATCTTCACCGCCCCATGATGCAATGTCTTTAATTAGAGTGGAATAGTTTCTTAGAATAAGAGAGGAATAATCTCCAGCTGTAACCATTCTATTTTGAGTTGCATATTGGAAAGGAGCATTCTTACGAATTGACTCTATTGTTTCCTTTACATCTCCACCTACAGAGTTACCTATTGATGTAACATTAATTGCAGCGTCAATACCCCCACTAGTAATATTACTGTTCGCTGAAAATACAGCAGCGCCATTCGCTGCAGCTCCTCTAGTAGATAAGTACTCTACTTCAATTCTATTACCAGCTGCAGGTGCAACCCCAAACGTCACACCATCTCCAAAGGATAGTTCAAACTGACCATTAGGAGATTCTTTTAAAATGTATACCGTAGATTGAGCACTAATAGTAGTAGCATTTAAAATGTTTTGATATGCTATAGAGTCAGTTGATGTAGAACTTGTATATATTTTTACTGTTACAGTGTCAGCGTCAATAGTAGAATCTGGAATAACATATACAGGATTATCTATATACTCACCTACGAGGAATAATTTATTTTTAAGTGTACCTTCATAGATAGGTATACTAGTAGATCCATTAGCTGTTTTAACTTCATAGAAACCAGTACCATCATCTACTGCGTTATAGGCTTCGGTAGTCTGGAATGTATACGTTACATTATCAACATCAGTAGCAAATTTTGTATATGCCGGAACAGTTATAATACTATCTCTATTACCTACATTAGAGCTAAACGTCAGGCGCACTTTTGCTTGAGATGAGGTATCTGTATCAGGTACATAGCCAATACCTTCAGCTAATGAGACAATAGAGCTCCGTAGCTGTGCAGTACCAAGATAAGACTCATTAAGTGCGAAGTTTGCAATTAATCCATTAATATGAGTATTATGAGCTAGCACATCAAGAATATTAGATAGTCCTGAAGCTTCAAAGTTATAATCTTTAAATTCATCTTTATTAGCTAAAAACTCTTTTAAGTTGTTTTTAATATTATTAAAATCTAAAGCTGTTGATCTTATCGTTGTGGTCATGTTATCTCAACCTTGATATTGCAGTAGTGAATGTATACTCTTCTTCAGTACTTATTACTTGATAGGTGATAGACACTCTAAGAGTGTTTATGTCGGATTCTAAGTTAACCTGTACATCTCTTAAGAGAGCTCTTGGCTCGTAAGATTCTACAGTTTCAATGATGTTATCTCTAACATCATCCTCTACATCGTCATCAGCTAATTCGAATAATAATGATCTAACGTTACCGCCAAAAAAAGGTTGAAACGGTTTCTCAAAATGATTAGTAAGGATTAAATTTTTAATAGATTGCTGTACAGCACTTGCATCAGTTTTAGTATATATTTCACCATTAGGCTTTTGAGTAAACGACAAATCAATATCTTTATACGCTCTAGATCTAGAGGTAATTAAAGAGGCTTTAGATAAGTCTCCGTCTTGATTAGATAATACTTTTGTAATTGCCATACTCTATCTCTTTTGCTGTTATTTATACAGGTTACCCACCAGTAGATGTTCTAGACCAGTGTACTGCATCTTTAAATTTTAAAGAAGATTTCTGTTTAAATCCGTACTGAGCTGCGTTTTCATTAAGCCATTTCCACACTGCGAGTTTGCTAGGGTCTACTCCTCTGCTCCAACCTGGGATAGCTATATCAACTGCTACACCTAAGCCGTGATTAGATCTACCTTCCCGCGCAATAGTAAATTTAGGATTAACTTGAGTATGTTCTATCCTTGCTCTTTTCTGATAATAGAATGATCTATATGCACTTGTTGGTACTAGATCAATGCCATCAGACTTAGCATGCTCTTTCATAGCTTTCCATCTTTGCCCAGTGACATGCTCTAGTAATAGTGGTCCAGTCCCATACTTACGTGCAGATGAGTTAGCAATCTTAACCATACGATCTGGGTATAATTTACCATTTGATATCCCATCATATCCGATAGACTTAGGATTCAGTGTTTGATCTAATCCGTGATGAGGATACTGATCAGAAGATTCATCTTCACCTGTAGTGTTGAGAGCTAGGTAAGAAGAAGAGTTGCGAATAATTTCAATAAACTCTTTCTGCGCAAATTTATTACCGTTAAAGTCTGTAGATATCTTACGTTTAAAAGATGCATTCCAGTCGTCTGTAATCTCAGGGAGGATAATAACTAGCCTAGCAGTAATGATAACGCCTCCTCCTAGGTTACATTGATACGTATCATAAGATAGTATCATTTCTTCGTAGTAAGCTGTATCTTTTAAGTATTGCGCAATATCAAATAGCTTATTATTGTTAGACTTTCCAGCTATATCAATAGCTTTATATACTACTGCACGTCCTTTTAATTTAAGATCATTAATACTACCTGGAGTGATAACTTCAGATGGACCAGGTCTATAAACACTTTCAGATACTTGAAGACTTATATCAGCAAACTGTTCTTGATTGTCTATAATTCTTTGAAGAATAGTTCCATGAATATACAAGTACTTTGAGAGCTGTCTTTTTGCTTCAGCATTTCTTAAGAATTTAAGATTAGTAGCGTCGTCTGTACCTAAGAACTTAGCTACTGTAACACTATCATTTAACTTAGTAGATGCGTTAATTTCACCTCTTATAAGAGGATTATACTTCTCTTCTGGGGTAATATTAGCATCTGGGAATCGTGCAACATATGTACCGGCAAGGGTAGGATTAAAAGGATCAATCTGACCTTTAGAGATAATAGGGGTTGCTTCTTCTTTAACAACTCTACCAGTTGCTGGAGGCACAGGGTTATTATAGCTTGGACATAACACACCTTCTGCTATTAACTGGTTAGCAAGCTTCGTGTTAGACTTATTTGCCGGGTCTCTAAACTTAGATCTTACGCTGTTAATATTCATTGGAGTACTGCTCACTCCACTATAAGTGGTTGACCTATCAATATAACCTACCATCTTATCTGCTACGTCTATTTTAACATTGCGTATGCCAAACTCTGATTCAGTATAAGCACTTACTGTATTAGTATCAGGATTAACTGCAACATCATTAGCAGTATTAGTAATAGCTGCACCAGCACTACCTGTAACATTTTCTGCATAAGTTTGAGACCTGGTTACTCTAGATGTACCAGCAACGCCATTAAGGTCACCGTGGAATGTAGGAGCAGTAACGCCCTTCTGGAATACAGCGCCCTTACCAACAATATCTACACTTTGACCACCTATAACTCCATTTGATCCCATAATTAATAACTGATCACCAGCTATAACCATTTTAGGAGCGGCGATACTAATATCCTTCTCAGAAGATATATCCATATCACCGCTTACATAAAAACCGCCATCACCGTCAATATTATGGTTAAACTCACCCTTAACATTATGCTCATGTCCTCCTAAGTAGGTTTCTGTAACACCTTTAGTTACAAAAGTAGTTTTTTGACCTGTAATCTCTGTAGTAGATCCTCTACCCACCACAGAGTTTTCTGACCCTACTATTTTTTCTGATTTATTACCACGAGTAGTTAGATTAAAATCTAAACAATCAATATTAAACTCACCTGCAACTTTCATATTTAAGTTGCCTTGATACTCTAAAGTTGCTTCACCACCCACAATAACGGTTGTATCAGCACCTGTTATATCTACTTTACCTTTTAAAGCTGATATTAGGATGGATCCATCTGGCTTTAGTTCAATTCCACCTCCACCGTGATGCTTAATAATAATTCGTTGATTACCAGCTGTATCATCCACTTCCCAAACAGCGCCACCAGCTGACTTAGATACCTGATTCTGACCGTAGCTAGAAGGTGTAGCAATCTCAGTTGGTGGAGTGTAGTTACTTGAGTGCGCCGCAACAGTTAATTCAGTTCTAGCAACACCTCTGGCCTCAGCTGGCAGACTTACATCATCGTAATATTCTGGCCTTGGATACTCACCAGAAGCATCTTCTGCTAGGTTAGATTTCTGATTAGTAGTGGATATAACTTTACTATTATTAATTAGTGTCATTTTCACGCCCTTCATTTATTGAAGACAATTCTGCCATAGTTAATGACTCACTGACCTTTGGATTATATCCCTTAACATTTTCTTTACCAAAGGTATTCTTAATATACCTATCAACATCAAAGTAAGGAGACAAGTCATCCTCAGTAGAAATATCTCCATATCCAAATACTTGAATGCCGGGGCGTATTCGGTATATAGAAGCTAGTAGCCGTTTAAGACTTCGGTCAATATACCTATTATATGGATAAGAGCTTGATTCGATATGAATAACAATACTGCGCTTATCATGTCTAGAATCTACGTCACCTGGCAAGTCTATGCTTAGAGGTCGACCTCTTCGCGTAGCACCGTGCATGTCTATATAGATGTGCGGCTCATACCCTGTATTTTGTTGCTCAACATATGATTCATGCCATGTTTCAATAGTTGTTGTTCCCTGAGGATCTGCCCCTGCTTGAGCATATATAATTATCTCTGTAACTTCTCTCTGAAGGTTAGCGATCTCATTCTCAAAAGCGCTTAAATCATTAATACTTTCAAATACACCGGGTGCATATACATCTGTATTCTCTTCTCTCCATACATTAGTAAAGGTGTCTGTTCTTACAACAGGTATGTCCATCTCAATACCAGCTTGATCTTGTGCTTGAACAGAAGCTCTATTATCTATGCTATTTACAAGTGTAGTTAGTTCAGCTCTAGGTAAATCAGAAGATCTTGATAATACATCAACAGCTTTATCTACTCTACCATTCTCTCTAAACTGAATAATAGATTTAATATCTGCAGATGGGATTGTAGTAAGCCCTCCATTAACAGTAGCAGCAGTACTTAAGATAGATGCTGCCGGTTCTATTATGTTTTCAATAATATTTTCAACAAGAGAGGAAAATCCGTAGGATAATTGTGTATCTAAAGCACTTCTTCCATCAGATATAGTTGTTCCCAGCTCTGCAAGGGCTTTTAAATTACTATTTTTACTACCTAATACATTACCTACTACTTTATCTATCACATTCGTATCAAAATCATCTAGGTCTACATTCTGCTTTATGAGATTAATAATCTCATTATTTGGTTGATTAGGAAGTATGCTTTTTATAGTAGCTGCAACAGCTTCTGGATGAGGGAGTGTAATAACTATATTCTTTTGTTTAGTCTTTTTTGTAAGATCTCTACCACTAGCAAGTGTTATAGCTGCAACATAGGTATCCGCTACTGGCTTAACTAGCCCGGTAAATGCAGACTTATCCACCTTTGCTACCCCTAATGTATTATTGATATTAGTAGGTATAGATTCTTGTAATTGACTTACCACATCATTAGCTGTAGATGCTAATGTTTTTAACCCTCCCTTTATATCGTTTTGATTTCTATATAAAGTGGTGCGCGCAGCTGTTTCTTGTTCTATTAGTGTAAATTCGAGAGAGGTTAACTTTAATTTATTAAAGAAGCGAGATAGCCCGTTTATACCATCTTCAAGCTTATCTTTAGGGTTCATCGCCATTATACACCTACCTGTTTCGCTGCGCTAGAAGCAATAGAATTTCTGTAAATAGTTAATGCTTTATCAGCTAGTTTTTCTCGCTTAGTCATAATACCAGGAGACCAACTTGCATTTTCAAATTTATCTAAAAAATAAACAGTAGAGTTATTCTCATCATTCTCACCATAATGAGTGCGTATACGATTAGATGATAAATGAGTCCAAACCTCATGCAATCCACCTGTCTTCATATCATACACTAGATACTCTAATTGTAAGAACAGATCTATAGAGCTTTTATTTTTCCTAGCTGCATACTTCTCTAGCTTCTGCCACCGACCTACATTAGAGTTCCATTGAGCAATACCGAAAGATGGTTCCTTTGTTGGGTCTACACTGACAGAAGTGGGAACAGCATTTTTATAAGTTGAAGTTCTTCTAGAAGAAAGTACACCTGATTGTACAGTAGGGTCTATATTACTTTCAGCTAGAAGATTTCCAACAACACCTGCAGCAGATACTTCAGGAAGACCTGCATTAACTAGGTAATCCATAGCGATAAGAGCTCTCTCATCTACACTAGCTGCGCCATCTTTATATAACTTTCTTTGATTCTCAGTAACAATTAGTCCACCCGGTCCTCTATTCTCTGGATCAGTGAAATCTATATTACCTCTTGTAGCTGCTAGTTGTTGTTGAGTAATAGAGGGACTGTGAGTTTGAGGGATAGACCCGATTATTATAGGATGTTGTGAAGCTGCCCCGTCCATAAAGACACCAAAAACCATAGCACTTTTAAGCATTTGAGGTATCTTCCCTATACCTGAAGTGCCACCTTCGGTAGATGGGAGCATTGTCTCAGCCCATGGTAAATCCCTATTAGAAACATCCGGCCCGTGAATACCGTGAATGCGTACCTGAAAACGACCCCTCTCATCAGGGTCTCTATCTCCGATAATTACACCGAGAAACCATCTTACATTATCACCATAAAACATTTTAATCTACCCTGTTGGTAATTCTAGAGATATCAATAGATACATTATGAGTATCGCTTTGAATATTAAATATATGTGCTTTGCTTAGCATTAAAAAGTTACCAGATCTTTTGGAATCAGTTAGCTCTATTTCATTTGTTTCAACATTGTTTTTCATAATTTCGATCTGGATAACATTACCTACTGACGTATTATTATTCTTATAACTAAATACTAATCCTGGTACAAAGATATTATACACATTCTTTACTAGGTTACTTATAAAGTGTTCTTTTATGAGTCTGAGAGATGAAAAGCCTAAACGATCATCTTCATTAAAACCTAAAACACTATTTGATACCGTTTGACCCTCACCATCTACTAGTTCTGGATATGGACTTGATGTTACCATATTGAAATTAGCTGTATTAAAGTCACCTATAGTTCTTCTATCAATACCAGAAGGATCAGCTATAAACTCATTATCTATAGAAATAACTGTATGGTCAGGGTTAATTAAGTCGTTATCTACTAATACAGATAATCGTTCAAACATATTGATATGATTATCTGATACTTGGCCACTTGTCGCGTCAATAAACATTGACCTAGACCCTATACCACCACCCTTAGCCAACGCTAGAGTGTTTTCTAGGTTACGGCCGCTATAATTAATTATAGATAGCGCTTTAGCTTCTAAGTCTCCACTCGCCATATTAGCTTGAGCTTGAGAGTATGTAAATGGCTTCCTGTCATTAAAAGCTGGCTTACCTATTATTGTTTCTAAATCAGTAAGAATAAAATCATCTGAGTATATAGATGAGTATAGGAAGTACGGCATACCTAGCTCTGTAGACATCTTACTTAATATTTTTTTAATAGCATCAAAAGCTGTAAGATATGGAACAATAAACCTAAACTCTTTTTGAAAAGAATCCTTAGCTTCTATTACTAGCTCACGATTAAACTGATCTCTAATAATGTCACTTAGTATCTTCTCACCAGTACCAGTATATGCCCTACTAATTGTATTTAAATCGTTATAATATTTAATATCTTCTACCAAACTAAGGTTAATCATATTAGTATAGTCATTAGATTTAACAGATTTCTCAACATTACGTATAATATAAGTTTTCTTAATTAAACTTCCTTGAAAATCAGCGGCTTCAAACTCAATTATAACTCGCTCAACACCTGAGATATCAGCTAATCTATATAAGTCTGCATCATCTTGAATAGTAAGAGCGGCTGTTGTGTAAGGCTTAAACATACTCTCATACATATTAAATTCGACAGCAATCGGCGCGCCTGTTACTTCATAGCCAGCAATACTTAAAGCTTGTCCTTGAGGAAACCTTTCAGCCTCTATTCGAATACTCGCTATACTAATCTGTTCAGGTGAAAATATACCGCTCATATTACTGACGCAATAGCTTTTGATATTCAGCACTAATCTGATTTGCAATATCAGGTCTAAATATTTTAATTTGTCTTAGTTTAGTATTCTCAGTAATAAGTCTATCTAAATTAGTTACAGGAGTTGCAGTTGGTAATGAATTAGCTACTCCCATTCCATCAGCAGACTCGACAGGTAAGTCTACAGTTTCACCCTTACTGTTTTGGTAATGGTGGGGAGCGTCCCATTGATTTCTAGTACTTCTAATAAACAATGAATTAATAAGATCAAGATCCCATAATAGATTGTCCGGTTGACTCTTTTGTGAATACACAGTCGTCCTATTAAATATGGAGTTGCCAGATATGATAGCTGTTGCTGTTGCTTGTATACCGCTAGGCAATTCAGGAGCACTTAAAGTTATAGTAGGATTAGATGTATACCCATCCCCGCCTTTTATAATAATGATAGAGGTAACAACATCATTAGTAATTATCGCTTGAGCAATAGCGCCGTTTCCACCGCCACCTGTAATGGTTACTGTGGGTGCAGCAGAATACCCTGTCCCACCATTAGTTAATGTAAACGATCTTACCTCTTTAATAGGTTTAACCTGTATTTGACCTAGATCATAATTCTTCTCTAAAATTTTACCTTTAAATACAGGGGCGTTAAATGTTATAGCATCATCTTCTCTTTCGTCTTGGGCACACACAATATCTCCAACATAGAATTCATTGTGCATAGAGAAGTTAGTAATAAATGTTGTATTAGGATAATATTCTTTAGCTGCTGTATACACTTCTTGAGCATCTAACGGCCACCCTTGAATTCTTAGGTTATCATTAAGCAGATAAAACATCCAATAATAATCTGTTGTATTATACAAATATTGGGATAGAGTATCTGGCCTATACCCGTCTGGAATTTCAAAGATATCATAAAAAGAAGCATCGTCTTTTACTTGATCTATTAAATCAATATATGTAGTAATGTTCTGCATAACAGCAGGATTGATTTCATTACCGAAGAGATAATTTACGTATGGGTAGTTACGAAACATAGACATTAGTATCCATCCTCTGCGACATCAGCTTTGTTTAGAGTACGCTCTTCTATAAAGGCTAGAGAGATGTCTGTCTCTTGAGGATTACCATCTGTATGAAAAGCCATAGCGTTAGGGTTATAAACTACATCAACACTTTCTAAGAAGCTAGGGAGAATACGAGTAGCGACACGTTTTTTATCATATGATAATTTAATAGTGAATTTAGAAGGGAAGCGATATGCTGCTGATATAGAAGAGATATATCTAGCTTCTGGATACATTTCTTCTCTAAAGAATTGCACAATAGATGTTATCATATTAGCTTCTTCTGCTGTAGTGGGAATCATCTTAAAGGCAAACCTAAACTGTCTTAACCCTACTCCCTTAAGAGTAGATCTTCTATTTGGATTAAGAGCAATCCCAGTTGTTGTTTCAATAGCGCCCTGTACACCTGATGACACATTTCTAGCTACACGTAAAGCAGCTACCTGAGCGGCTTCTGATCCTAACCCCTGGTTAAACGCATCTTGAACTGATTCAAAATCTGGGAGCGCAGCGCCACCGATAGCCTTTAAAATATCTTTCCCAGACATACCTGAAGCAATTCCAGCAGCAGTACTGGCGCCCACAATACCTAAGTCAATATTAGTATATTCTACTCTATCTTGAAACTGAATAGATGCTGGTAAATATAAAGCACATTTTCTCCCAGATCCAATACGTTTAGGGACAGCCTTATTATGAGTCTTAAAAGCAGGGTTACCCTTAGCAGCAGCAACAGCTTCACGGCCAGCTTTATCTCCTTGTGTCAAAGCCGTCGAGTTTCCTGCACCGAAACGCCTAGGGTCGCCCCTTCCTTGTTGCTCACCAATAAGACCGGTAAAGAGTTGACTTTGTAAGGTTGATGTTTCTTCTTTATTTGCTATAAAAGTAATCTTACCTTTATAGTCATCACTATTTTCAATAGGAAATTTAAACTGAGCTCTTTCGGCAGTATTACCTAGCCCTTCTGGTCTGGCCTGAATCTGATGCATTATTAGTCCTAATAAATAACTGTAAATTCTTAAGACTATTTATAAGGTAATTATGGCATATTCTGGCAAGTACAAGGTTAAAAATAGATCCAAGTATAAGGGTGATCCTGATAAGGTAGTCTTTAGATCTTTATGGGAGAGAAACGCATTTAAGTTTTGTGATGATGCCTCTAATATAAAGCATTGGGCAAGTGAAGAAGTTGTTATTCCATACCTATGGGAGATTGATAAGAAGTACCATCGATACTTTATGGACTTAAAAATTACATATACAGATGGACGTACTATTCTTGTAGAGATTAAACCTGAAAAAGAAACTAAACCTCCTAAGTTTGCAGGTAAGAAAACAAGACGATATATCAATGAGGGCATGACTTATGTAAAAAATATGAACAAGTGGTCAGCTGCTCAAGAGTATGCTGCTGATAGAGGTTGGGGCTTTCAAATATGGACTGAGAAAGAATTAGGAGCTATGGGAATACTACCTCAACCTAGAAAGAAACTCACACCAGCTAAGAAGCTTAAACCATTAAAACCTATGAAGGTGAAAAAAACTAGATAAATAATGATATGTCAAACTTATTTAAAGAACTAGAATTAGAAGCATTCAGAGCTGGTATCACCCCTAGATCACAACAGTCTAGGGACTGGTTCCGTAAGAAAGCACAACAAATGCGTAGTGTAAATCGCAACGCTCTTATGAAAGCAGAGCCAGTGAAGCTAAACAATAGGCAGATCATCGGTTCTATGCAAATGTTTTTCTATGACCCTAAAGGTAAGAAGGAACTTCCTTATTATGATGCCTTCCCTTTGGTGATAGTAATTGGCCCGGCTACGAAGGGCTTCATGGGGCTTAACCTACATTATCTACCACCTCTACTAAGAGCTAAGATGTTAGATGGATTACTTGATATTACTTCTAATCAAAAATATGATGATAATACTAGGTTTGAGCTATCTTACACCCTTCTAAAACGCGCCGCAAAGTATAAGTACTTTAAACCTTGCATTAAGCATTACCTTACATCACATGTTAGAAGTAGGTTTGCTACTGTACCAGCTCCTGAATGGGAGATCGCAGCTTTCCTTCCAACTGCTGACTTCCAAGGCGCTAGTAACAGTCAAGTGTACGCTGACTCAAGAAAGAAAATATAATGGCTTCTATAGATCAATTAAAAGGTTTAGTAAACGCTAAAAATGGTATAGCACGTACTAACCTGTTTAGAGTAAAGCTTCCGTCGCTTCCAGGTGCTACATCAGAAGAAATGAATATCCTTTGTAAAGATGTACAATTACCTGGTAGACAAGTTCTTACTAATGAGCGCAGAATAGGTCTGCAGAATCAAAAGATTCCATACGGATATGCTGTTACAGATATTAGCTTTACATTCCATGTTCTTAATGATTACGGAGTAAAAGAATACTTCGAGACCTGGCAGAACTTAGCTGTTAATCAAAACAGATATGAAATAGGGTATCAACGTGGAATAGAAGGGTATGCTAGACAGGTAGAGATAGAGCAATTTAAGAAAGTAATGTCTCTTCCATCTAGACATACATCAAGCTCATCTAGTAATGGTATCTTTCCTAATATTGGGTCAATACTTAATGACACAGAAATAGTACAGAACTTCTATGGTCTAGCAGATGAGCTAAGCGATATGACTGTTTATAAGGTTAAACTTATAGATGCATACCCTACCACTATGAATGCTATTCAATTGAATAACGACCTAGACGGTATAACTGAACTGAATATAAGTATGTCTTATACAAACTGGGAGACACCTTTCGTACTCTCCCCTTCAAATATTAAAGATGCTATTAGATCTAAAATTAGCACATCAATTGTAGGCTTTCTAAACAATGCCTTCTAATACATAATGAGGTAAATTATGGCACTTCCACAGATTAATGATATTCCAAAATACAACTTAACTATTCCATCTACAGGACAAGAGGTAACATTTAAACCATTTCTAGTAAAAGAGCAGAAGATTCTTCTAATTGCTTTAGAGTCTGGAGATGATAAACAGATTCTTAGATCAATTATTGATACCGTAACTTCCTGTATCCTAGATAAGATAAACGTAGAAAAATTAGCCACCTTTGATCTTGAGTATATCTTTACTCAGATTAGGTCTAAGAGTGCAGGTGAGTCTACTAAATTAAACTTACTATGTAGCAAATGTGAAGAGACAACACCTACAGTAGTTAATCTAGAAGAGATTAGCATTAATGTAAATGTAAAAGATAAGATTATTGAGTTAACTGATAAGTTTACTTTAGTAATGAGATACCCTAATTATAAGGGGGTACTATTAAATATGAACGGTGATGATGACTCAGTCACTAACGCAATCTTTGAAATGATTGTAATGTGCCTAGATGAATTAAGAACAGAAGAAGAGATTATTAAGTTTGATGATGAGACTAGAGAGAGTATTGATGCTTTCGTTGGTGGGTTAACTGCTAGTCAAATTGAATTTATTGTGAACTTTGTTGAATCACTACCTAAATTAGAACATGATATTACATTTAATTGTACTCATTGTAATACCGTTAACGAAATTAAACTGCAAGGACTTCAAGATTTTTTTTAATTAATCTCTCTCATGATTCTCTGATAAACTACTATGAAACTAACTATCAGCTGATGCAGAATCATAAATATTCATTACAAGATATTGAATATATGATTCCCTGGGAGAGAGAAATTTATATAGATATGCTCCTAGAGCAAATAAAACAACAAAAAGAAGAAATGCAGAAACAGCAGATGCAATAGGATACTTAAATGGCCGGTCTTTCAGATGTAGTAGTAGAACTACAGGAACAAAATAGAACTCTAGATGATGTTAAAGAGAGCATTAAAGGTATGCTACTTGCTAGTGAGCAAGCAAGTAAAGCAAATGAGAGGCAAGTAGGTGATAAAGAAGAAGATAGAAGAGAACGAGAACGTCA
>TARA_R110000822_G_scaffold66313_4_pt1 | contig 24819 bp, 38 predicted proteins | sample TARA_R110000822 | Tara Oceans TARA_R110000822 (sample SAMEA4397666) | marine metagenome | biome: Polar Biome; feature: [SRF] surface water layer (ENVO:00010504); material: water (ENVO:00002006), including particulate matter (ENVO:01000060) such as... | depth 5 m | reverse complement strand
TTTTAATAGGGATTTCGCTAAAGGTGGCAAGTTCGCTGATGGTGGAAAGGTTTTAATGGAAATTTCAACGCATAAAGCCGTAAGAAATGGAGATAAAATTGATATTATTTCTAAAGGGATTGAAATTGATGACTTAAAATTTAATGATGAAAAATTATATTCAATTCCATACGAAAATATAGACGATTTATTACCAATTTTTGATGGATTAGAAGAAAATAATAGGATAAACCTTAGCGAATACGAATATAAAAAAGGTGGAAAGCTACCAAGAAAAAAGGGTTTAGGATGGAAACGAGATAGAGAGAGAATTTCGCAAGAACCACACGAACAAGCGTACAAGTCTAAAAGGAAAGGTAATTACAGTTCTTTTGAAATGGGTGGCAAAACTATGATTGACGAAGAGTTTTCAAATGTACCCGAAGAACTTGAAGAGGTTTTTGGAATGTATAATGAAGATGAGGACTCTTATTCTGAAATGAAAAGGCTAAAAGCGATAGCTAATCAAAGAGGTTATGATTTCGACTATGGATTAGATGGAGAGCCAACGGAATTTTGGGAAATAAATAAAATGGCTAAAGGTGGAGAAGTCAAGGATGAGTATAAAGATTTTTTCAAACGATATGAAGAAAATGAAGAGAACAACTATCATACTGAAAACGCTATAATGTTAGTTTCGGAGTTTGGAACGGCAGACGAATTGAAAAGGTTAATGGAAATTCAACAAATGCACGAAAACCAAGGTTATTTAACCGTAGAACAAAGTCGTGAGCAATATGAAATTCAAAAACCATATTACAGACAAATGTTTGCTAAAGGTGGTAGAACAACTAGAGCCATAAATCAAGACAGAGCAAGGTTAAGCAAAGAAAAGCACGAACAGACATATCTTCCAAAAAGAAAAGGCGATTACAGTTCTTTTGATAAAGGCGGTCAAACTTACGCAGAGGGGAATAAATTTAAAAATAACGACAGAGCAAAAGTTAGAATAAAAGATAATGTAAAAGGAACTCAGTGGTACTCGGAAAATGAGGAATATGAAGTCTTTAGATGGATGGGTGATTGGGCTTTAGCCAATGACGACCTTAATAGGGGAATTAAATCTACTGATGCTATTGTTATTGAAAGATATAGTGAAGGTGGTAAAACAGACTTTATACAAGATGCAGTTGATAGTCCTAATTTCAGAGAGGGTGCTTTTACTAGAAAAGCCGAAGCAAGAGGTATGAGTACAGATGCTTTTATGAATCAAGTATTACACTCTCCTAACCTTTACGATGAAAGAACTAGGAAACAAGCACAATTTATGAAAAATGCTTTTAACGATTAAGATATGGATGTTTTTAAAGAGGAAAAATTCGAGAAAGGGGGAGTAATTTTAGAAAGAATACACCCCGATTTAGATGTTAAGCCATACGTACCCTACTATGAAAAAATGGGGTACGTAGTTAGCATAGTAGAAAAGCCAAACGGTTGGGTAGAATTAATTGGAGAGAAGAAAGATACTTTTGAGGATGCTTACGGTAGGTTTAAAAACGATATTCGCAAAAATACTTCTCCTAGAAAAATGGCTAAAGGTGGGGAAATAGACGACACTATCTTAGTTAAACCAAGACACGCAAGTAGGGAAAATATTAAAGACTTGTATGACGAAGTTGAAGAAAATATGTATGAGTACAAGACTTTTAAAGCACCTAATAATGAAGCCGATTACATTTCAATAACCCCCGACAACTTTTCTGAAAGAAACAGAATAACAGAATATTTAGATAATGAAAGTTGGGAGTATGAAGAATACGCTAGAGGTGGGCGAACAAAAATTGAAAACGATGGTGTAGATTTCAACGAAGAAATGTATCGAGGTATTCTTGGCGACAAAGATAAAGATGGAACAGAAAATGCAGACGACATAGAACCTAACAATCCTAATGTTTCACAGAATATCGAGGGAACTAAGTTTACAGATACGTTCAGAACTCTTTTAGGAGATAAAAGAACCTATGACGATTCTATGTATTCGATAATTGGGGAAATGGAAAAAATCTTACCTCAAAAGTTTGATATAATCGCTAGAACAAAAACCCCGTTTTCTATTCTTAAAAAGTTAGTCGAAAAAAGGTTAAAGTTTAAAAGAAATGAAGAAGGAAAAGTAACAAATAAAGGTTTAACTGATGTTGTAGGTACTACGATTGCCACCAATAACACAAAAGAACTAATGACTTTACGTAAAATGATTGGTGTTGACGATGGCGATAATGGTATTTTCGGGGAAGTTATTGAGGTTGACGACAAGTTTAAAATACCTGCTTGTGGATATAGAGCAATTCATTACATAGTACTTTACAATGGCGCACCCGTAGAGATTCAGTTAAAAACTAAGCGAATGAAAATGCTTAATGAGTTTACTCATCCGTTTTACAAAGCAGGGGATTTAGACTGTGATGGAATGGGCGAGTTAGCCGAAATAGTTGTAATGGCTGATAATGGAAGTAAAGAAGCACAAAAGGAGTTTGCGGATATTTTTGCAGACAAAGACCTATTGCGCTCAATGGTTAGCAAATCTTTTGCTAAAGGTGGAGAGGTTGAATGGTTTGATTACTCAAAGATTGATTTAGAGGAATTGCCTTACGATTTAGACCGTTATTTCATTAAAGATGCAGACACTAAGGAAATTGATTTGAAGTTATTAGAGCCAACGAGAGCAAGGGAGAAGGGTGTTAAAAATGCCAACAAGTATATGCGAATGGCTTACGATGGAGAAATTGACAGACGAAAGCCAATATCGGTGTATGAGCGAAACGGTAAAATGTTTGTTTTCGATGGTAATTCCACAATAGCCAATGCTAAAAATAGTGGTTGGAAAACTATCTATGTTGAAATGATTGACGACCCTATGGACGACTTTGAAAAAGGTGGTAAAACACATACAATGCCCGATGGTTCAACAATGCTTAATTCAGAGCATTACAAAGGAGGTGGAAAGATTTACTTTAAAAAAATATTTAAGTCCATTAAAAAGTATTTAGATAAAGAAGATATTGAACAAGCAACACCTCAAATTTATGATTATGTTGAAGAATACCTTAGAAAAAGATATTGGAATTATAAATCAGAGATAGATGAAATAGTAAAATCTATAAAAGGAATTGCGGTAGATTATATTCAAGATGTTATATATATAGAATATGATATTCCCGAACAAGTATATTGGAATAGTCCTCGAAAAGAACGAATCAGACAAACAATTCCTTTGCCTAAAAATTTACAAGAAAATATGAACGAAGCCAAAACTGATGAAGGTTATGCTAAAGGTGGAAAGACTGTTTTGAATCAAAAATCGAAAAATCCTAGGAAAAAAAATTATTTTCAATTTTTAATAGTTAAATGGGATGAAACGGGAAATAAGCTATTAGAAAAGCATAAAATGACCGTTCAAAGAGCGACATTATCTAGCGCAAGAGAGGTTGCTAGAAGAAAATATCCTAAGCGAGAAGGTTACTTTGATGAATTAAATAAAAGTTGGACGAAATAAGTAATAACTTTGATTGAAATAAACAAGCGACTTGTCTTAATTGATAGGTCGTTTTTTTTATAAATAGTAACTAAATTTCACTATATTAGTAAATTAAATAAAACCAAAAAAATATGAATAAGATGTCGCCATACGAAGCCTTAATGCAAGTTCAAGGATTAAATAGAAGTGATTTACCTAGTGAGGTTCAAACACTTATTAAAAGAATAGAAGGTACTAGAAATAATGTGGTTTTTAGGAATAAGAAAACAGATGAAAGCGGAAACCTTATTGTGTCTGAATCGGTTCTCCAAAAAATTAAGTCTTTAGATTCTGAAATAGTTAATAAAATTTGGGATTTTATAGACGAAAGAGAAAAAAATCAAATTCGTAACACTATACCTAAAGAACCAATTAAAGAACCAACTAAAGAACCAACTAAAGAACCAATTAAAGAACCCGAAATAAAAAAAGAGGATTCAAAAGGTTCAATTGGCTTTTTTAATTTTTAAAATATTCAATCTTGGCTTGTGTCAAAATTGCTTTTAATTGTGAATGTTTAGCAACCAAATAGTTGAGATTACTCCTATTATGGTTGCTTTTTTTTATTTTAGATATGGCAGGAAGAACTTCAAAATCAAAAAACTTTGAAACAAAAGTACAGTTAGACTTATCCGAATACATTAAAGATAAATACCCCGATGTTATTTTCACATCTGAATCAAGCGGTATTAAATTAACTATGGGGCAAAGTGTAGTAGCTAAAAGGTGTCGTTCATCAAGAGGACTTCCCGATATGTGGGTAATGCAACCAAAGAAAGGTTATAACGGGTGTTTTTTGGAACTTAAAAAAGAAGACGTTAAGATTTTTAAAAAGGATGGTTTCTACATCAGTAATGACCACATAAGGGAGCAAGAAGAGGTTCAGTATAGACTTAGACAAAAAGGTTACTATTCAGAATTTGCAGTTGGACTAGGAGAAGCAAAGAAAATACTTGATTGGTATTTGTCATAAATTAATTATATTAGTTGCAATAATTTAAAAGTAACATTATGCAAGAATATGGCAAGTAGCGATTTTAAGATTTTTGAAGAATTAGTCCTAACCGTAGATAGGATAGGGTATGAGAAAACATTGGAAATAATTAAGAACAGTAGAAACCTTGCAAGGGATAAAGACATTGTATTGCAAGAGTTCATAATCCAAACTATTTGTTCAAGTTTTAGCTTATCAAAAAAGCAACTTTTAAAAGGTTCAAGCAACACTCATAAAACGAGTGCTTTAGCTATTTGTAGTTATGAATTAAAATCAAAACTAGGTTACTCCCAAAATAAAATAGCATTTGTGTTAAATAGGCACGATAGCGTTATATCTAAATATATTAAGCGAATAAACTATCTCAACGAAAGAATTTCAGATGATAAAATATTAATGGATAAGCTAACTGAAATAAATCAAAAAATTATAGATTTTAAGTACAACATATTAAACAAATAAAATGGCAGAAACTAAAAGAAGGGGGCGACCTAGAAAAGCGACATTAAATAACGAAGCAATCGAAGAAGCTATGATTGAAGAACCAAAAGAAAATATTGAGGACAACGAAACTTTTGAACCTCAAAAAAAAGAAGAACCTCAAAAAGAGTTTGAAAAACAAAGCGATTACGAAGGTACAAACGGAAATTACGACCCTTACGATAAAGATGTTTTTGAAAGGGAATACTCAACTCCTAAAACAGCAGAGGGGTTAACCGATGACATTCCCGAACCCGACTTTAATTCAAATCCTTCTTTTGAGGAATTGATGAACGACACAAAAGAGGAAGAAGAAAAAGAACCTAGTCCTTTTGACAATCCAAACCCTGCCGTTAATGATTTACCACCGCAAGAAAAACAGTTTGCAACAGAGCAAATGGTTGATACTGTGTTGGACACTTACGAATCTTTACACTTAATTCTTCAAAAGTTCGTACAGTTTTCAGAGGATGAACTTAACGAGTTAATTATTAATGACGAAGTTGACCCTAATACTATTATACCAACAGAGGGTGGCGAAATATCTTTACAAGAATTTGTAGCTTCTTTTAACGAACAAGCAACGGAAGTAATGTCTTACGACAAATCTTTTGGTCAAAAAGTTCGTCCTGCAATGGTTCGTGTATTTATGAAGAAAGGTTGGTCAATGACTGACGAACAGTTTTTATTATTTGCTATTGGTCAAGAAGTTCTTACAAAAACAACTCAATTTATTGGATTAAAGAAATCTATGTCAGCCACTATGGGAATGATTAAAGATATGCACGTTGAAAATAGAAAACAGAAAAAATCTAGTCCTAGACCAAGAAATGCTACTCCGTTTCATAGAAGAGATTTTGAAGAAGAAAGTGATATTGAGTTCAATCGGCAAGAATCAAGAGTTAAAAACGCAGAACCAATGAATATTGTAAACGAACAAGACTTAAATGAATTTGAAACTGAAAAAACAAGTTTTCAGACTTTTGAAAGACCCGAAGATACTGTGCATCCCGAATTAATTCAAGAGCAAATGGACAAAGCAAATAATGAAATCGAAGAAAATAAAAAAGAAGATTAATGAGTTTTTCTAAAATTGTAGAAAGTGTATTAGTTAAAAAAACTAAGAAAAGGTTGCCTAAGATTCTTATTGCAATTCCTACCTACGATGGTAAGAACTACTGCATTAAAGAGTTTTTAGACAATCTTAAAAACTTTAGCTACCCAAAAGATAGGCTAGAGTATTACATTGCTGACAACTCGGCAAATAACAAAAACGCTAAATGGCTAAATAAAACTTACGGTCTTAAAGTTTTTTGGAAAGATTACTCCGACCACTCAGTAATGGAAAGGCTATGCGATTCGCACAACCAACTTAGGAGGTATTTCTTAGAATCAGATTGTACTTATATGCTTCATTTAGAAAGTGATGTGTTTCCGCAATTAGACGTAATAGAAAGGTTGTTAGAATGTAGGCTACCTATTGTTAGTGCTTTATATCAAATATTAGACGGTGCGAACAGAACTCCTTGTATAGCTACGGTTGACAAGAACCACGAATATTGGAAAGAGTTTAGGTTCTATAATAAAAGTTCTCTTTTTTGGCACTCATTCGTAAACGGAAAAGTGCAACCAACTTACATTGCAGGAATTGGGTGTTGTTTAATGAAAAAGAAAGTGATGCAAAACTTTGAATTTAGAATACCTAGTGGAGCGACAAACCCACCTGATACATATTTTGCAGAGGACTTACTGACAAGAGGTGTTCAAAACTACGTACATACGGGGGTTAATGCTTTTCATTGGAATAAAGAAGATTGGGGAAGACATTTTAAATATATTAAATATCATAAATCAGAGTAAAATGGGAAAAATTAAAGACTTAATGAAAGACCAATCATCAAATGATTTGGCTAAAAGATTTGTAACTAATAAAGCAAGTCAAATAGTTGGTAACGGAAAGGGCAAGGCAACTATGAGAGATAGAATACTGCCTATTAGAGATTTTAAAAAGGTAATTGAACACGATAAAATTTATTTAGGTACTTTACAAAGCCTTCAAGCAAATTTATCACTTTACGAAAGGAATTTAAGCCAAAAATTAATACCGATTAATAACGATGAAGACAAAAGGCTTAAAAGAGCAAAGGAATTTGTTGAGTGGGATGAAGTAAAATTAAAACTTTATGATATAAGAGGTAAAATAGAATCTCACAACACTTTGATAAATGATAAGTTGTTTCATTTTGATAACATTGCTTTAGTTCAATACGAAAAAGAACTTAAAGAAATGAAAGAGGAAGGTTTTGAAAAACAGTATAAAATTTCAAAAGAAATAGCAGAGGGTAATCATAAAGACCTAGACACTAAATGTGATACAATTAAAACCGAAATAATGGAAGAGTTGCATTGGTTTGATAATTTAGACGATAACAATAAGAAAGATGATGAATATAATTTGTTCTTATTTAAAGCGATTAGAAGACTAAACAACGCTTTTAATTCAAGTTTAAAGTAATTTTCATAAAAAAAAATAATACGTGGATATAAAGATAGGGGTAGTATATAATGTATTTGATGGCGAGGAATTGTTAGAAGGTAGCATAAGGTCAATTAGAGAAAAGGTTGACTTTATTGTTATCCTTTTTCAAACAGTCAGTAATTTTGGCAATCAATACGAGCAAAGTAAGATTGAAAGTGAAAAGCTTTTAGAAATGGGTCTTGTCGATGAAATACGGCAATACTCCCCTACTATTCAGTATATGGAAAATGGCTCTGTTTTTTGGGAAAGTGGTTGCGACAACGAAATGGCTAAAAGAAATTACGGCTTAGATGTTTGTAGAGAAAACGACTGTACTCATTTATTAATGATGGACACAGACGAATACTACGTTAATGACCAATTTGAATACGCGTTAAAAGAAATTTTAGATGGAGATTTTGATACTTCATTTTGTCAAATGGTTACATACTATAAAAAGCCAACTTTAATTTTAAGTCCAAAAGAAAAGTATTACGTTCCTTTTATAATTAAGATAAAGCCAAATACAGAGTATAAGTTATTTGTCAGTTATCCTTATCAAATCGACCAAACTAGGCAAACGCAAGTTGGTGATTGCATTACTTTTATGCGTGATGAATTGGAAATGCACCACTTTAGCTATGTAAGGAAGGATATTGAAAAGAAATTTATAAATTCAAGTAGTATTTTTCCAAAAGAGCAAATTAATGATGTAGTTAGGCATTTTAAAAACCATAGAAAAGGAGGTAGAGCATTATTGCTTGGAGAAAGGATTTTTAATACAGAATTAACAGATAACATATTTAATATAGAGATATGAGAGAAGCGGTACTTGGTGTAGCAGTAGGTAAAAAAGGAATTGGAAAAACCTATACCACTCTGCAAATGATTCAAAAATACGTTAAAGGTAGCGGTGGCTTAAAACCCCGTAGAGCGTTGATAATTGATGTTAACGATGAGTTTCAAGAAGTTAAAGGATTGGCATTAACTCACGTAAAGGTTTTCTCCCATCATCCAAAAATAGAAGTTAGAAGAATAAGACCTTTTAACCCTGATGGTTCAAAAATGAGCCTTAATGAAATAACAGATGCTCTAAAGATTGTTTTAGATAATTACAAAGGTGGACTTCTACTTATTGAGGATATTAATAAATATGTAAGCGACCACGCACCAAATGACCTTATAGGTGCGCTTTGTACCAATAGGCATACTTCTACTGATATTATTATGCACTTTCAAAGTATTGGAAGGATTTCAACAAAAGTATGGCAAAACTTGAATTGGATTAGATTTCATAAAAATACAGATAGTGTTGATAAGCACCATAAGAAATTTGACGATAGGCACGAAGCGTTGAAAATCGTTGAATTAATGGTCAATAAGCAGTATCATAAAGCAGATAAAAGATTCTTTTGCACTTACAACTGTGATGACGAAAAAATTTACGGTAATTACAGTAAGGCTCAAATAATGGAAGCCATTGAAGAGTACATATCAGTTAGTTATAACAAGAAGATTAAACCTCTTCTTAATATGAGGGATGCTAAAGGTAAATTGAAGTACACACCCGAAAAAGCATATAATTACACCAAAGACTTACTTATAAAAATGTACCTACCATAAAAATAACGCATATTATTTGCAATATATAAGTGATTGTATTTTAGCCTATTGTAAGTTTTGCAATAGGCTATTTTCGTTTTAAACCATAGTCGCTAATTTATAATTAAAGTATAATGGTAGTAGTTTTATGGAAACTATTTGAATAGTTAAAACATTTATCTTACAAATTATAATTTTGAAATTATGGACAAGAAAGCAATTATGGGTGTCGTATTTACTGCTATTGGTGTAGCAAGTGGAGTTTTAATCGCAAATATGGTAACTGAAAAGTTATTAAAAAAGGGTACTCCTTCCGTATAATACAACCTGAGATTTAACAAGATTGATTAATAAATTATTGTTGAACATTTAAAAAAAATTTATCGTGGATTTAAAAAAATATTTTAGCGAAGCACAAGACGAAGCAAATGAGAATTTCTTCAACGCTGATGGCTTTGCAGACGACTACGACTTCGCAGATGATGATTATTCATTTGATGGGGGAGAAGATGATGGGTTTGATATGGCATCGGGTAGAGCATCCGCGCCAACATCACAACCGTACATCGTTAGTATTGTAAACACTAACACAACAACGGCATTTCCCGTAACAATTTTAGGAGCGAATAATACTTTATCGTACACAGCACCTAATTGGCAAAATTCAGCAGCGATTTCTATTACGATGGGGATTAGTGGGATTACTTATTCACAGTATTTGTATCAAAGTCAGCAGAAAAGTTTTAGTGTTGGTCAATCTTATTACCAATCTTCTACGGCTAATCAAGTACTTGAAACTTTGTCTTTAGTTTCTTCTGATTCGTCAGGAAATACAAGTCAAAAAACACTTGTCCCTGTCATTGATCCTTATCAAAATCAAGCGTCCGTAATTGTTCTGAAATACCAATTTATTATTGATGGTAATACATCTTTAGTAATATCTTCTGTATTGGCAGGTGCAACTGTAAAGATTTACCTTTACCCTGCTGAAACTGTATCAACGGCTAGAACATTAGCAGGACGTAGAGCAGTAAGGAATTATGGAAACCCTAATATTGTTCGTTCAGAATCTTTGAAGCTATCTTCAAGTACTCTTAGAGCCTTAAAAGGACAGTAAAACTTTATTAAACTTGCTTTTCAGCAAGTTGATGATTAAAAAAGTTCGAGAGAATTAATTTAATTCAATATACTGAAAGGTAGGTTTGCGATAATGCAAACCTACCTTTTTTATTTAAAAATTTTAGAAAATGGCGACAAGAACGAAAAGCAGTCCAATGACAATGTATAAATACCTAAGCGAAAAAGTGCCTAGTGATTGTCATTACGTATTAAATAAATTCGGTAGCTACAATAAGGCAAGAAATTCTAACGAACTAGAAAATCAGCTTAAACATTTTATACGAAATGGAGGGGCAAACGCTTTGCAGAGTTTAGCTGAAATTCATCCTGACAGAACTTTATTAGAGGGTGGTTGCACCAACTGTAAGGTTAAGGAAACAAAAATATTAGAATTGACAAGCACTAAAGAGTTAAAAGACACTATTCTAAACGATAGGAATACGTTTTACAACGCTACGGGAAATGAAGAGGAAAAAATGGTTAATAAAATGGCTATCAATAGCGTTGTTATTGGTGGTTTTGTATTAATGGGAGTGGCTTTAATTATAAAAAAATAAAAAAATGAAAAACACAGAACAAGAAATAGGTAATCAATTTTTAAGTTTAATAAATAACCAAAGAGAAGATGTTGTAAATGCTTTAATAAGAGCAGATATTGATGTAGACACAGATATTACTTCAACTAAGCTTTTTAGTCTTGTAAAATCATTAGTTATGAGGTATCAAGACTTGGACGACATTAACTCTAAAAACGCAATATTAAACATTAGCAAATTAATCGTTAGTAATCAATCTAGTTTTTCATCTTTTTACAATGCTACTGAAAGCAACGTAAATCGAGGAGAGATGGACAGAGCGCAAGAAAATGCTGAAAATGAGAAAGATGAAGCACCTAAAAGAGATAGGTTTGGAAATATACTAAGTAAGGAAAACTTAGATAAGGCGGTAGGTGTTGGGAATATTCTTATTGGTTGGTGGAACAGCAGGAAAGACAAAAACAACGAACCTGACAACAACGACAACGACAACGACAACGACAATAACAATAATAATAACAGACCTACATCAGGTATGTCAACCACTAAAATAGTTGCACTTTCTTTTGTTGGTGTATTATTAATAGGGGGTATTATTGTAGCGGTTAAAATGTCAAAATAATGAGTATCGAGAGCGACAAGTTAATTGAGGATAAAATAAAAGCTATGAATGACATAGCAAATGGTAAAATGTCCTCAAATATTAAAACTTCCTCAAAAAGCCATTTGCAAGGCGCAGTTATTGGCGGTATTATTGGTTTGGTTGGTGCGATAGCGTTAAGGACTAAGCCACTATACGGTGTAGTAATAGGTTCAATTTTAGGCAGAGTAATAGTAAAAAAAATAAAATAAATGATTTCAGCAAATCAAAAATATAAGCAAAGCGGAACTTCAAAGTCTTTTAAGGAATGGTTAATTGAAGAACAGTCGCAAGGAGGGTTGCAAGTTCACAATAAAAGCAATTTAGCTGAAAATCCCGTAGTGGATAAAAAGTTCGCTCTTTCAAAAACTAACAGAAATATTTTAATTCTTTTAGGTGTTATTGCAATTGGTTACGGCTATCATAGATTTAAAAATAAAGGTTAATGGTAAAAGATATAAACACAGACGATTATCCTTGTACTTTAAAAGTTTCAATTCAGACTGAAAAGCCAACAAAAATTTGGATAAAAATTTGCGATGCAAAAGCAACAAAAACTTTTTATTCAAAAAGATATAGCAATATTGATGGAGAGCAAGACTTTTACATAGGTATGCCCCAAGCACCTTATATGTCTAGGTTGGTTGTTTATAAAGATGGAGATTCCCCTTTAGACAATGAAGGGTATGAGGTTTTGGGTGTTGAGATATTACCATTAGAAAACACTAAAACACTACCCTTATCACGTAAGCTTCACAGTTTTGTGATGTTCGCGCAAGAGTTTAGTGAAGAAGCTAGTTATTTAGAAGCTAATAAAACGGGCGCACCGTATTATAGTGATAACGGAAAGTTTAGAATTGATTATTTTGATGTAGTAAGGAGTAGAAAAAATGGGAAACCTATTAATACCCCTGCTAGAATTAGTCAAATAAATGGTAGAATAGAAGTGAGTAAAAAAGATTTCTTTAGGTATTCAATACCTATGAGAATGGCTATTTTGCTTCACGAATTTTGTCATTTTTACGTTAATAAAAACCCTAGTTCAGAGGTTGAGAGCGACATAAACGGTTTGCGAATTTACCTCTCTTTAGGCTACCCTAGAATTGATGCTTATAATGTTTTTCTGAATGTATTTAAAAACGCAAACAGTAAAGAAGCATTACATAGGTTTGAAAAGCTAGACAACTTTATAAAGAATTGGAGTTACAAAAACGATAAAAAAATTGAACAATGATACAAAAAGTAATAGCAACTGAATTAGCTACAAACGTGGCAAAAAGCAAAGCGACACCCTACATTATTGGTGGTGTTGTTTTATTGGTTTTAGGGTTTACTTATTTCGGTATCGCAAGACCGTTACTTTGTTATTTTAAAGTTATAAAGAACTGTAAAGGTTCAAAATTGGAAGCACAACTACTAAGCCTAGATGCTTTTGACCCTAAAGTTTCTAATCCAACTAATACTGATATTTCTTATCCAAAGGCAAAACAACTCGCAGAACAAATAAATGATGCTTTAGGGTTTACGATAAATCCTACAAGTTGGTTTGACGACACAGAGGAAGCGGTTTATGGGGCAATAAGTTCAGCAGGAAGTATCGGAAACCTTAGTCTAGTCAGTAGAATGTATGAAGCAGAATACGGAGAATCTTTATCGGGAAGAATTGGCTCAAAATTTAACGCATCCGAAATGGAAAAAGTTAAGTCTTTAATAAAGAATTTTAGATAATGAAAAAAAATATAAAAATAGCAATTACAGTTGGTGGTTTGGCAGTAGCCTTAACCACGTTCTTTTTGATTAGAAAAAAGGTTAAAAACAATAGCTATAATAAGCCTTGTAAAGGGAAGAGGTGTGCTGATGGTATAGTTGGCAGAACAATTAGTTTTTCTGATGACAGAGCGAATATAAGAAATAGCGCAGTCGTGGATGGTTCGGACAATTTAATCGGCACAGTAACTACAAATCCAATAGGAGTTGTTACATCTCAAACGCTAGGTGGCGATGGTTATGTGTGGTACAAAGTACGGTTAGATGAAGAATTAAATGGTAGAGAAGTTGGATTTGTTCGTGAGGACGTTATAACAATAAAATAAACAATTATGAATACTAAAACAAAAAATATAGTAATTATAACATCAGTAATAGCCGTTGGTGTTGCTAGTTATTTCGCTGTTAATCATTTTATAAAAAAACCTAAGTTAAGCGATGAAGAAAAAAAACTACTTGCAGAAATGGAAGCCAAGGGCGGAAGCGGTGGTAACACAACTAACGGTTCTGTTGGTAGCAATACCAATAGTGGTAGTAATAGCAATACTACAACTGATTCTGTATTATTGTCTGATGCTAAAATCATTCTTAAAGGGTTAAGCGGTTGGACAACTGATAATGATGAAAAAATCATTGTGCTTACTCTTAATAAATATGATAAGAATAGTTTTAAAGCACTTAAAAAAACCTTTAATAAGGCTTACGGAAAGATGGGTAAAAGTTTTGAACTAAGTACGTGGTTAGAAGAGGATTTAAGTGATGATAATTACAATAAAATAAGAAAAACAGTTAAATAGTAAACCACTATGAAAAAAGGGAAAATAGTAGTTCTTTCAATTTTAGGATTAGCGATAATGACAGTAGGTTATTTCGTTATGAAAAAAAGAAATAAATTAAAAGAATCGGAAGAGATTGAAGAAGACGTTGAGGAAGACGTTAAAGAAATGAGCTTTTCTGAAAAGATTATAACAAACGGTAAGGCTTTGCGTGTGAAAATAAACAGACTTCGCTCAGGTAATGACGAAAATACCGAAACGGAGTTAGTTACCTTATTAGGTAAGCTTAATACTGCCGACAGAAAGCGTGTTTGGGATTGGTATAATTATCAAAATTATTCTGTATTAGGAGATTTTAGAGGTGCTTTAGAAAAGGTTTTGTCGCCACTTTGGTCAGGTAGGGCAGAAAGGACAATGTTTAATTGGAAATTAAGATAATAAAAAGAATGAAAATAGATAAATTGTTAATATTAGGGTTGCTTTTTTTTGGTGCATACTACTTGTATGATAAAAGCAAAGAAAAACCCGTAGAAGCTACATCTGATAAGGAGGATGAAGTTGAAGAGGAAGCTACTACAAGCGATGGTATCACATCAGGTGGTGGTGTTCTTCCCAATAGAATGACACCCGTTTCGGAAGAAATAGTTGATAAAAAAGTTGGTGTAATAGATGTTAAGTTACCACTTAAAAAAGATGAAATTCAATACATTAAAGGTGGTGTGGGTTTAAATCCTATCTCTAGTGGATTAAGCTCAAAACAACTTTTAAACAACTTAGAAGCATATAATAAGAAAACTAATGCTGTTCTCCCTACAACTAAAATGGGTGGGGATTCTAACGTGAAAAAAACAACAGTATCATTAAAAAACATAAAAACAGATATTCCAATTACTACAATGTCTAACTTTTATGATTTTGATGGGGATGATATTGATAATGAACAATTTTTAATTAATTAACGTATATGAAAAATTTATATTTTGAAAGTGATAATGATTTTCACAACGCAATTTATCCGTTTAAAAAATTAGCTAAAAAACTAAAAAAAGTAGATTCTTTTGCTGACCTTTTTAGAAGTTCTGACAAAATAGACTGTATTGATGATGCCAAAGCGGAAGGTACAAGTAACAGTAGTGCTAGAAAAGACTGCCGAAAAGAGTTAGGAGGAAATATCTTTGTAAGGGGTGCTAAAGTTCAAACATTACGCGCCCCTAGAAGTGCTTTTTTAGGTCTTTTATCTATGAATTACAGAGGAATGGCTTCTCGTATATCAAGAGCAAAACTTAACGAGCCTGACAAATATAAAGAAGCGGTTAGCAAATTTCAAAGACTTGGTGGGGATAAAAGTACTTTTGAAAAATCTTTAAGAAACGGTAAAGATAAAAAACCTTTAGTCTGTGGTTCAAAATGTAAAGATAAAATCAACTTTTCGGGGGAAGGCTTCTATAATGTAGAACCCGTATCAACAGCAGTAGCAGGGGCATCAATAGGTGCTACAATCGTAACAGCTATGCCAATTATTTTACCAATTCTAGGTATTATAGCAGGAATGGTAGCGACATCTTCTGAAAGACGCGCACAAGCAGAGGAAGACGAGAATACTAAAGAAATTATGGATAAGCAATTAGAACAAGCCGAAGAAGAAAACAGAGCCGAAGAAGAAAGAATGAAAGCAGATGGCGGTTTAATAAAGAATGTTATTATTGGTAGTTCTATTTTGGTAGGTGTTATAATTACGGGTGTAGTTGTAATGAAAGTCATTAAAAAAAATAAAAATAAATAGTTATGGGTTGTGGTTGTAATAGTAATTTTAGCAATTTCAGTAAAGAAATTAAAGAAAAAATAAACGTAGACGAATATGAAGCCTTGTTGAAATCTAGGAATCCAAGGGATATAGGTCAGCTACAAAATAGATTGTCTATATGGGGAAATAGGAGTAATCCGCAAGGAGAAGAATTACAAATGCTAAATAGCTTTAAAGAAAGAGCAACGGCAAGAATGAAAGTTATTGGTTTATTGAGAAACGCTGATATGATAGCTAATGCCATTAAAACAAATGAAGGAAACCCTAACTTTGACGCTTTAGAATACAAAGAAAAAGAAAGACTTGCTAGAGAACAAGTAAAAGATGCTGAAAAAGTATATAATCAACTTTCGGGAATAGAAGAAGAGGGTGGTTCTGAAACTAAGTCTTTTTTAAAGACTAACAAAAACATAATAATCATAGGTTTTGGTATCGGTGTTGCTATTCTTGTAGGTTTTAAACTTTATAAAAAATATAACTAATGAAAAATAAATTTCTATATATAGGATTAGGTGCTTTAGGTATTGTAGGCTTTTTTGTGGGTCGTTCAGTTTATTTAAAAAGAAAAAGAATTGAATCTATCATAGAGAATGATGTTCCAAATACTGTTATTTCTGAAAGTGGAAAAGCAGAGCCTTTTTTATTAAAGTCAGGTAGTGGTATGGGGCAATTTTCTAGTCAACTTAATGATGTGAAAAAATTACAAGAACTAATTAATCAGCTAGTTCCTAGTCCTTACAAACCAATAGTTGTTGATGGTAAGTTTGGTAAAAATACATTATCGCTTTTAAACTTAGTTGTTAAAGATTTAAAGATAAGCACTATTGACATTGCATCAGTTAATTCTGTATTAATGAATAAACTAATTAAGGCGGTAAAAGAGAAAGGAGTATCTTATCTAGGTAAAACATCTTGGTTGTAAAAACACAAAAGTTATGAAGAATATTAAAAACACATACATACAAGAAGACGACAGCGACTTTGATGAATATTGCGGTAGAAGTTGCAAAAGAGATAGGGAAAAAAAAGCAAGTGAGGAAGGTAGACAACGAGATATAGCGAAATATACTAAATCTACTTATGCGATTATTCCCGAATTTTACAATGGGATAACCTCTTTTGCTAGTAGTTTAGGAGATTATTCGGAAAAGGAAATTGCTAGTTTTAGAGTTGAATTAAATAAACTTTGGGGCAAAGCATGGAACGATAGGTTTAGAGGTGGAACACCTACTCCTGATACTCATTCAAAAGTTTCGGGGTACACTATTAAAGGATTTATAGATGAAAGAACACCTATTTTTTTAGCGCACGAAGAGAAGTTAAAAGCGGAAAAGGATAGGGTTTCTGAAAGAGAAGCAACAAGAAAAGAGTTGTTCACTAAGCTTGCAGTCGCTCATCCTTGGGCGGTTAGACCCTTAGACTCTTCAATTCTTTCTAAATTAGGCGACACAGAAATAGAAGATTCTTTAATGGTTTTAGAAGAGTATATTCTTTTTGAATCGAATCCAAGCAACATAAAAACATACGAAAGTAGGGTGGATGCTCTTATTAGAGAGCAGAAAACAAGAGGTTTTAATTTAGAGGACGAAACTAATGAATCTGACAATGAATCTGTTCCTACTATTGAACCTATTAATGAAGAAGTTTCTGATTTAAAGGGTTCTTTAATGAAGTATAAATGGTATATCGGAGGTGCTTTATTAGTTTCCGTTGTAGGTTTAATAGTAATAAAAAAATTATAAAAATTTAAAAAATAAAAGTTATGAGTGGTATTCAATCCCCGAATTATTATGGCAATATGGCAAAGTGTGGTAAGCCAACGTGTACCGAAGAATCAAATGTAAAAGTAAGCGATAAAAGGTCAATGTTTAATGAGGTTTGGTCAAAACATAAGAAAACTATAATGATAATTGGTGCTTTAGGTATTGGTTATTTTGCATATAAAAAATTTATTAAAAAATGATTAGAGGGTTGCTATTTTTTGGAGGTTTAGGAATTATCGGAGTTGTCGGTTATCGTACTTATAGGTACTATAATTCGCAAATTTCTATTTTATCAAAAAAAACTAAAATTGGGTTATCAAGCGTAGATTTACTTAATCAAAACAAAGAAAATGTTACGTTAAGATTTAATTTGAAAGTAACTAATAATAGTGAGCAGAAATTCACTATTAAAAGATATGATTTTGAAATCCTATTTAATAACAAATTAATTGGAAACATTGATAATAGTAATTTGAATACCGTAATAAATCCAAACGGAGGTAGCACGAATTTATCTTTTGATTTCAGCATAAATCCTAGCCAAATAGGATTAGCAGATATTTTAAGTGGATTAATTTCCAATAGACTAAACAGTACCCTATCTTTAAAAGGGAGAGTAGTAGCAAAAAAAGGATTTATAACATTAAACAGTCCTTTAGATGTTAATTATTCTCTTAAAAAGTTATTTTAAACCATAAAATGCAGAGAAAATGGACAGTATCAATGAAACCAAAAAAATTATGCGTAAAGCTATTAAAGGCTATGCGAAAAAAAGAAACGAGGAAGTAGTTAACACACAAATTAAGATTTATACTGATTGCAAAAAAGCAACACCAATGTATAAGATTTTAACTTCATTTAATGAGGAAGTTTCGGAAGAGATTAGTTTAAAACAACTAATGTTATTACCGAAAGTAGACTTTACGGGGCAAGGATTAAAAGCCGACATTTTTGTTACTCCTACTATTAAGAATATCTTAAAAAGATTAGGTAGCGAGTACAAAAAAGAAGTAACGAAAATGTCTATTTATGTAGCTACAAGTGATGTTAGTTGTGAAGACTTAAAGTTGATTTTATGTATTGACAATAAGCCTTATAAAAGATTAAAATTTAAAGACATTTTAGATTAGATATTATGAGCGAAATAGAATTGAATTTAACAATGGTAACAATTACAGCCACTACCATTTACACGAACAAAACGAGTATAGCGGTATTGAATAGCCACGCTACGGATGGTCTAAGGGTTCAACAAGCTAACGGTACTTACATTGTACTAGCAAGTGGTCAAAGCGTTAAACTTAGCGCACCTACGGGGTTAACACTTCCTGACATAACAATATTAACTAACGCAAGTGGATTAGATGCTCAAATTGTAGCAACTTAAAGGAAAAACTATGAAAGCCTTTTTAAAAGATTGGGGATTTTGCAGTCTTCACGATGTATTTCAAAGTACGCTACATTATAAAAGCTTTAAGCCTATGTTGGCTTTTAGTGTAACCATTGGTAGTGCAACTAGCTTTATTGATAAATTTCTAGGTTTAGAGCCTATGATGTTTATTGCTTTTTGCATTTTATTATGCTTAGAGTTTATAACGGGGGTATGCGCTTCGATAAAAGAGGGCGATAAGATTGAAAGCCGAAAATTCGGAAGGTTTATCTTTAAGGTCTTTATTTATACTTTAATGATAAGCGTAGTTCATATAATGAATGTAAGTTCAGAGGGAAGGTTAATCAATAAAGTATATTATTTCATTTATTGGGTTATTGTAGACTATATATCAATTCAGTTAATAATATCAGTTTTTGAAAATTGCAGTAGATTAGGATTTTCGGAAAGCAGTAGAGTTTTTAAAAGAATAAATAAATTCTTATCAAAATGGTTTGACCTAAAAGAAGACAAAAATGAAGGAACTTAAAGATTTTAATTTACAAAATATATTAGGTGTTAGTGGTGTTATTGCGGTTGCAATAGCATCTTCTTATGTTATTAAGAGTTACTTAGATATTTTAAGAATTAAACAGATAAAAAGAGAACTAAAAAAGGATTAGAATGACTGGATTGTTCGGCATAGAGTTAGATAACCCAACGGCTAATATAGTTGTAGTGGACTTATTTCAATTAGGGAGTGAAGCATCTTTTGTTTCATCACAGATTGTTGTAAGCGAAGTTAAAGAAAGCTATGTGCCAATAACTGATGGTGGAATAACGTCAACAAATTCTTTTTTTTTTAGTGGGAATACAACGAAAATGACCACTAATCCAAATGTATATTATAAAGTTGACAACAAAGACGTTGGTTTAAGCATTGCAACGTCCTCTTCTTTAAACCCTCCATTTGGAAAAAGAAACATAATTACCGATAGTGCTATTACAATTGCTTTAGCGAGTGCTAATCCCTTGAATTTAGAAGGGTTAAAGTCAAGTGCTGAAACAAGTTATATAAGCGTGGTAAGTGCTACTTTTAATGTTATTGTGAATCCGATAGCAGAACTTAGGTATGACGACACTCTAAGTAAGTTTCAATTAAAATTAAAATTTCAAGTAATTTATCAAACACAAAATGAATCTAGCGTAATAGACCCAATACAGTTTTTTGAGTTTCAAACTAATAGTCAATTTGTAAACTTTAGACTACCTACATCTTCTTTAAGTGGTTTTTCCCCCGAAAATTGGTCAACAAGCTATACTAACATAAATGGTGTTATAGTTAAAGGAACAACGGGCGATGATTACGGACAACTTCTAAGAGGTCAATCAGGTGAGCCAATGGCTATAAACAGTATGAGAGTAACACCTTTATCTAGTTCAACTTTTGATGAATCAAATAGGATTTCTCAATTATTGCAACCAATGAAATTTACAAGGGTAAACAGTAATGGCTTATCAGATTCTTATGTTTTAAGTCCAACAGTTGATTTATACCAAGCTATGACAACTTTAGACTATATAAATTTAGGAACTAGAACAGATGATTTTCCTTTTGATGGGAATACTATTTTTAGTTATCAATTATTACCATTTGCTAGAGTTAATTTACAATTTGATTATATTCAAATCAGTAATTTTATTTTTGCAAACAGAGAATTAGTAAAAGAAATTGTTGAACGAAACAAACAAAGAAACAAAGAAGTAGAGTATCTTAGTAGTATAAGTAGAGAATATAAATTAAAACTAAAATAAACAACCAAATCAATTAATTATGCAAGATTTAACAGACACACAAAAGGCTTTTTTAACTATCGTTCAAACTTTAGATTTAGGAGTAACAAGGGGTAATTTTTCAAGAGATGAAGTATTGAATTACGACAAATCGTTAAGAGTTCTTGAAGGATTTATTGTTAAAAACACCCCTAAAGAAGAAATTGCTTTAGAGCAAGTAGAAGAAGCCTAGTTGCTTCTTCTTTTGAATAGAATTAAAATATTAAAATATGGAAAATAACGGTTTTTTTGGTGGAGCATTTGGGAGTTCGGGTTCTAGTGGTGGTGGTGGTGGTGGTGGCGACACTATCTATACGGCTAGTTCAAGTTTAGCGGGGAATATAGATGTTAATTTAGACACAAATATTCTAACCTTTAAAAACGGTACGTCTTATCCATCTTTATTAGAAGTTAATAGTAACGGTACTTTAAAATTCAAAAATAAATTATTAATATCTGAATTTGTTGGAGGTGCAGGCGATTGGGCGAACAATGTCGGTTTTGGACATTCGGCTTTAGCTTCAACCTTCAATGACGACCACGCTATGATTATAAATCAAGCGGGTTCAGTCGGTATTAACTGTCCAACGGGGCAAAGGATAAATTTTGACCAAGATAATACGGTTGTTTTTTCTTTAACACCAAATGGTCAATTTGTTTACGGTAGCGAATCTGTTTTAGGAACTGAAAAGGTAAGCCTACAAGGTTCGACAGTAATCAAAGGTCAAGGAACTTCAACGGGTTCAACTTTAGCTTTATACAATAACGACACAACACCCGTTAAGACTTGGGATTTCTTAGATAATGGGAATATAAATTTAGGGGTTGATAGTACGGTTGATTTATTGACACATACTTTAACTTTAGATGGTACTGGAAATAACGGTACTCCTTTTCAAGTTACTTGTGTTCCAGTTTATACTAATGATGCTGTTTACGCGAAAGTTAATTTAAACGGAGGTATGACGCTTAGAGGAGCTGACGGCGGCTCAGGTGGTTTAAAAGTAATTAGTGGATATCCGAATTCAACACTTGAAATTTTTAAAGTCGATAGATTTGGTGGAGGATTTTGGTATGGTTCATCAACAACTATTGGTACATCAACGACTAGTTCAAGACTAGCTCAATCAAGTAATAATTTAGGAATTTATGATGTAAATAATAATTTAAGACACGATATAGGTTTAAATACTGGAAGTGGTAATCAATATTGTAAATTTTTCACAAATGGATATTTATATAATGGAAAGTTTATTGTAGGAAGTTCAGCAGGTATATCAACAGAAAAAATTTCTTTTCAAGGTTCAACACTAATCAAAGGCGATGGAACTTCAACGGGTTCAACTTTAGCTTTATACAATAACGACACAACACCCGTTAAGACTTGGGATTTCTTAGATAATGGGAATGTATCAGTTACACAAAGTTCTTCATTCTTATTAAGTGCAAATAAAACTTTTAAAATTGATGGAAGTTTAAACATTAATACGGCAAAAGTTTTTGAAGTTAACTCAGCTACAAATTCTTTTGGTCAAGGTACTTTTACCATTGGAACATACGGGGATTTAATAGTTCAAGGAAGAAATTCAAACGGGAATTTTAAAGTTCTTACAATTTTAGGTAATGAACTATTTACTTTAGATGGAAACGGAAACCAATCTTATTTAAGAACAAAAGCTTTTGATATTGGAACAAGCACGACAACGGGATATAAGCTTTCTTTAGATGCAGGAAAGCACGAGTTTATAAGGAATACAATAATGGGTGCTAACTTTGACCTTGTTAATAGTCAAGTTAAATTTTGGGAAGCAGGAATGACTTCAAGAAAGTTTATTGTTGGTGCTACGGCATTAATAGGAACTGAAAAGATAAGTTTTCAAGACAACACTTTAATTGATGGTACTTTAGATATGAACAACAACCGTATATTAAATGCAGTTGTTAATCCATCAGTTCAAGAAACAACTTCAACGGCTACATTCACAATTAATTCTGACCAACAAACAGATGCAGTTCTAACAGCTATGGCAGTAGCTACTACAATAGCAATTCCAACGGGAACACCCGTACAAAGTCAGAATTTAATATTTAGATTTAAAGATAATGGAACGGCTAGAGCAATTACTTGGAACGCTATCTTTAGAGCAATAGGAATAACTTTACCAACTACGACAACGGCAAGTAAATTACTTTACGTAGGTTGTAAGTATAATTCAACAGACACTAAATGGGATGTTGTTTCAGTACAAGAAGAAGCGTAAAACAATTAAATTTATAAATTATGATTACAAATAAAATACATTATCAAATTACGGGTACTTTCAACACAGATTTTGGAACGGTAATTACAAATCCAATTATTAAAATTGATGTTAACTCTACGGGAGTTATATCAACGGGATTGTTACAATGTGAATACAATGTATATATTTCTAAAGAAAAATACGAAGAGGGTTATTATTTCTTTAAAGGACATTACAACGATGAAAGATTAGTGAACTTCACTTATCCAATTGCTGATGTTCCAACGTGGGGTATTCAAACTTATGAAGAACAACAAAGAAAGATTATTGCTGATACTTTCGGTTATGATTTAGAAAATGTTGTATTAGTTCAAGAAGAGGTATGATAACGATAATTAGCAAAATAGAATTAGAGGGTACTGATAGCCTTAAATACACCGATGTTGGACATACGGAGGATAGTGCTGTTATAAATCAAATAAACGAGGATTACGATGCTTCTTTAGGTGCTTTTTTAGGCGAGAATAAAACAAAAATTGAATTAGGAATTGTTCTTTTAAGTTCTTTTTTTGCTAATTATGAATTTGTCCACGAAGCTAGAACGCAAGTAACAACTATTGAAGGTTTAGGCTTGTCTAAAATAACCAATGTTAATCAACTGTAATGGCAGTACCAACTAAAGGAAATGTAACAACGGTAAATCAGACACCTGCAAATAGTTTTTATCAATTTGCACACAACCAAAATACGGGTAATAATAGGTTTTTGATTTTCTTTATAACTATGGCTAACACCGTTAGTCCTAGTACGGCTACGTATAACGGGGTTGCTATGACAAGGCTTTATACTCTTAATAGAAGTGGTCTTGGACAAAGAATGGCTTTTTATTACTTAGTTGACCCACCAACGGGAAGTAATACTTTAAGAGTTAATTTTAGTGGGAATCAATGGAATCCGATAAGTGCATACGTAAGAAGTTTCACAGACAGCGGAGGGATTGGAACTTCGGCTCAAACGGGAGGACTTTCAACACCTAATACTCAAAATTTAACTGTGTCTGCCGATTCTTTGATTATGATTACTTCGTGTTCTATTAATGCTATTACAAGTCAGCAAATACCAACGGGTACGAATCAAACTTATGTTCAGAATAACACGAATAGGCAAGTTGCAGTTGGTGGTATATCTTCTAATTCGGGGCATACGGCAAGTACTGTTTCTTTAAGGGCGACATCTACTAGCGGTTCTTTATCTTTAGATAGGGTTGAAATTTTAGGTTTAGGCGCAACACCCCCTAGTGGAGTAAGTGGCGACTTTTTTTTAGTTATGTAAATTATGGAATCAAAAACAGTAAATAATTTAATAATGGGTGGTGGCTGTTTAGTCATTGCCTTTGCTTTATTTTACGGAAAAAATAATAAAATTGAAAAAGTAAAGCCTTTAAAGGTTAAAAACGAATACGACTTGCCCGAAAAGTTTATTAATGATGTAAGCAAAATGAATAATGGAGAATTGGATAAAGCGATTTCAGAAAACACTAAGTATTTGGAAAACTCAAAAATGTTACCCCAAACAAGAGAAGCCATTGAATCAATGCTTAAACATCTTAAATCAAAAAAAGGATAAAAGGATGAAAGTTGAAGTTTTAAGGCTAAAAGATGATGGCAACACTACGGTAGGGGTTTTTCTTATTGATGGAGTAGGTTTCTGCGGTACAATAGAGGACGAAGCTAGGACTGTAAAGGTTCAAGATGAAACTTGCATACCAACGGGAACTTTTAATTTGTCATTAAGAAATGAAGGAGGTTATAATCAAAAGTAT
>TARA_R110000822_G_scaffold49736_3_pt1 | contig 24893 bp, 25 predicted proteins | sample TARA_R110000822 | Tara Oceans TARA_R110000822 (sample SAMEA4397666) | marine metagenome | biome: Polar Biome; feature: [SRF] surface water layer (ENVO:00010504); material: water (ENVO:00002006), including particulate matter (ENVO:01000060) such as... | depth 5 m | reverse complement strand
GGGCGAACGGCTGACACGCTGGGTTTGCGGCTCCGCGAACAACGCATCAGCCCCGACCCACTAGACGATGCCGAGGAGGTTTTCGTGACCAACAGCCTGATCGGCCTCTGGCCGGTGCGTGCGCTCGATGCCCGGCAATGGCAGGCCCCGGGCCCCATCACCCGGGCACTGTTCGCGGCATTGCAGCACCCGCTGGCAGACCGGATGCGGGAGCCATCGTGCGCCGATTGATCATGGGGCTCTGGGCCCTGTTCGTCTTGGGCCTGTTCCTGCTGCTGGCCGTGGGCCTGTGGGCGCGTTTCGAACTGGTGACGCCCGACGCGGTGCCGCACGAAACGCGCCTGGAGATTCCGCCCGGCGCGTCGTATCAGGCAATTCTTCGGCAATTGGTGGACGTGGGCCGGCTCAGCGCGCGCGAAACGCTGTGGTTGCGCATCGAAGCGCGCCTCACCGAAACGCCGCAGGTCAAGGCCGGCGAGTATCTGATTGCGGCCGAACAGAGCCCGCACGACATCCGCGACCTGCTGGTCAGCGGCAAGGTGATCCTGCACCGCATTCAACTGGTCGAGGGCTGGACCACGCAACAGGCCATCGCCGCGGTGCGCAGCAATCCCGCCATCGTTCAAGAACTGACCGAAGCCGAACTGGCGCTGGACCGATTGATGCCGGCGCTGGATCTGGAGGGCGGCTGGGCCGAAGGACGCCTGCGGCCCGACACCTATGCGTTCCCCAAGGGCACCACAGACCGCGCATTTCTGCGGCGCGCGGCCCTGGCGCAAGCGGCCGAAATCGAGCGCTGGTGGGCGCAGCGTCCCGACGACCTGCCGCTGAACAGCGCCGACGAGTTGCTGATTCTGGCGTCGATCATCGAAAAAGAAACCGGCCTGCCTGAAGAGCGCTTCGAAGTGGCCGGCGTGTTCGTCAACCGCCTGAAGCTGGGGATGCGACTGCAAACCGATCCCACCGTGGCCTACGGCGTCGCGGCCGATTTTTCCGGACCCCTGTTGCGCAAGCATCTCGACACCGACACCCCGTTCAACACTTACACCCGCGATGGATTGCCGCCCACGGCAATCTGCCTGCCGGGCAGCGCGTCGCTGCAGGCTGCCGTCGCGCCGGCTGAATCCGGTTATCTCTACTTCGTGGCGCGGGGCGATGGCGCGGGCGGTCATGTGTTCTCCAAAACGCTGGCCGAGCACAATGCCGCCGTGCAGCGCTACCGCGAGGCGATCCGCAGGCAGCGCGTGCCGGCGCCGACACCGGTGCCCGCGCCTGCGGTCACACCCATTCCGGTCGATCAAGAATGACGCGAGGCCGGCTGATCACCCTGGAAGGCGGCGAAGGCGCCGGCAAGAGCACGCTGGCTGCCCGCCTGTGTGCGGCGCTGACCGCCGAAGGGCTTGCGGTGCTGCAGACCCGCGAGCCGGGCGGCTCGCCCTTGGCCGAAGCGCTGCGCGGGATCGTGCTGCACTCATGGAACGAAGGCATGGCGCCGCAGACCGAGGCCCTGATCATCTCGGCCGCGCGGGCGGCGCATTGGCGGGCCACCATCGCGCCGGCGCTGGCGGCCGGGCAGTGGGTGATCTGCGACCGTTTCATTGATTCGACCACCGCCTATCAGGGCAGCGCGGGCGTGCCGCAGGGCTTGCTCGATGCGCTTGCGCAACTGGCGACCGACGGCCAACGACCCGACCTGACCTTGCTCGTCGATCTGGACCCCGCAGTGGGGTTGGCGCGAGCCCGACAACGGGGCGATGACAACCGCTTCGAGGCGGCCGACCTGGCGCGCCACCAGGCCATTCGTGACGCCTTCAGGGTTGCGGCGGCCGCCGAGCCGCAGCGCTTTCGTGTGCTCGACGGCAGTCTGCCGCCCCAGGCCGTCCTCACGGCGGCGCTGGCCGCACTTGCTGACGCGCGCCAAGGCTGGACCGCCCATGGCTGAGCCCGCCGCGCCGCCGCCACCACCGTTTGCCTTTGCGGCCTTGCCCTGGCACGCACCCTTGTTGGCGCGATGGCGCGACACTTCGCAGCAGGGCACCCGGCCGCAGGCGACCTTGCTGGCCGGGCCGCCCGGCAGCGGCAAGGCGTGGCTGGCCCAGGTGCTGGTCGCCGAAGCGCTCTGCGAACGCCCGGTCAACGGCCCCTGCCGGCAATGCAGCAGCTGTCACAAGCTGGCGCAGGGCCTGCATCCGGATCTGTTGTGGCTGCAGCGTGAGGTCGATGAAAAGACCGGTCGCCGCCGTCGCGACATCCAGGTGGTGCAGGTGCGGCGGCTGATCGAGCGCCTGCACCTCAGCACCCACTACGCACGCGGGCGTTTTGCCGTGATCGAGCCGGTGGAAGCGCTGAATGTCACGTCCACCAATGCGCTGCTCAAGACCCTGGAAGAACCCGCCGCCGGCACCCATCTGATTCTCATCAGCCACCGACCACAGGCGCTGCTGGCCACGCTGCGCTCGCGGTGCGCGATCTGGCGGTGCCCGGCACCCTCGCCCGACCAGGGACGGGCCTGGCTGCTGCAGCAGGGCATCGACCCGGCGCCGGTGCCCTGGGCGTTGGCCGCCCCGCTGCACGTCAAGGAATGGGCCGATGCCGAACAGTTGAGTGTGTTCGCCCGCTGGGACGACAACTGGCGCGCCGTGGCGGCGGGCCGCATGGCGCCTCTGGCTGCGGTGGCCGAGGTGGGCAAGGACGAGGCCGGAGCCTTCGTGCGCTGGCTGACCCGCTGGTGCCATCGCAGCATGACATTGGCCGCCGAGCAGGATCAGCCCGAACGGTTGCGGGCGCTGGATGCCCTGCTGGACGACGTGATGGCCGCACCCGCGCAGCTTGCCGGCAACGTGCAGCCGGGCCTGTTGCTCGAATCTCTGGCCATCGGCTGGTGGCGTGCCACGCTGCCGCTGCGCCGTGGGTAAACTCGACACCGCCTTCGAATTGGTCGCCTTGCCATGAACCAGCTGCCCCGCACCGGGCTGACCCAGCCCGGCATTCTCACGCTCAGCGTCAAGGACAAGGCCGCGTTGTCGGCGGCCTACATGCCGTTCGTGAAAAATGGCGGCCTGTTCGTGTCCACCACCAAGGAATACCGGCTGGGCGATGAGGTGTTCATGCTGCTGACCTTGATGGAAGACCCGGAGCGCATCCCCATCGCCGGCAAAGTCGTGTGGGTGACGCCACGCGGCGCGCAGAACAAGCGGCCGCAGGGCATCGGCGTGCAGTTCAGCGGGTCTGACAACGGCGCCACCCAGCGCAAGGTCGAAGGGCTGTTGGCCGGCGCGCTGGGCCACGACCGGCCCTCGCACACCCTGTAGGCCGACGGCCCCAGCACCCGCGGCGCAGGGCGTCCGGCGCAGGTGCCAAGGCCGCGGGCATGCCCTTCACATGGGCCCAGCCCCGCGGGGAGGGGTGCTCAGGGCACGCTGATGGTGCCGCGCACCGTGTGCGGCCAGACCCGCCCATTGCGATCCCGCAGCCCGGCACCCACCGTGATGTCGTAGTCGCCGGCGTGAACCAGCGGGAAAATCGCCAGGTGGTCGTTGGCCGGTGAGAGCGACCATTGACCCTCGATCACGATGCCGCCCCGCAGCACTTCAACGTTGCGGGCAAGACTTTCCACGTTGTTGAACCCGCCATCGGTGATCAACACGATGGCGCGGTTGAAGCCCGCCGTGCCGACATGCACGACGCCGAGTTGCGAAGGCGTGGTGGGGCGCAGCCACCACGCGTCGGCCTCGCGGTCGTCCTGCACCGGGGTTTGCGGTGGTGGCGGCCGGGGCGCGGGGCGGCGCGGCGCAGGCGGTGCGGCCGTTGGCGCAGGCGCGGTGGGCCGTGACCGGGCATCGATGTCATGTGACGACGGGGCAATGACCTGCGGCGTCAGCGGCTTGCCGCTGGCCAAGGTGGATGCGCCACCCGGCGGGCCAGCCGGTGCTGCAACGGCCGCGCGGGTCGGTTCGGGCGTAGGGCTGCGGCTCGCCGACGGCGCCGGTTTGGGCGTCGCCGTCGCGGTCGCCGTGGGCACCGGCGGCGCTTTGCTGGGCGCCGGCGTGGCGGTGGGGGCGGGCTTGGCCTGTGCCAGCTGGGTTTCTGCCGATGGCGCACTGGCCTCGGCCGCCGGTTCGGCCGCCGCGTCTGCGGTTTCGGTTGCGGTTGCGGATTCAGATTCAGATTCAGATTCCGCCGTCGAGGCTTCGGCCGGGTCGTCTTGGTCGGCCTCGTTGGCCGCATCGACCGCGGGCACTTCGTCGGTCGCGTCCGCCTCGGCATCCGCCAGAGCCGCCAGGCGCAGGGCATCTTCGGTCAGGCGGTCGCTGTCGTCATCGGGCGCCGTGGTGCCGGCAAGGTCTGCGTCGGGGGCGCTCATGTCTTCCGACAACTGGCCCTGCTCGGGCGGGGTGACGTCGATCACGGTTTCGTCGGCAGGCATCAGCAAGCGGCCGGAGGGCAGCGGCGCCGGTTTCAGGGGGCGATCGAGAACCTCTTCTGCCGTCACGAGATTGCGGTCCACTTCGACCGACGTGTTGATCGGGAACAACAGGTGCAGCCCGTACGAGGTGCCCAACGCGGTGGCCACCGCAGCGAGGGTGATGATGAGCAAGCGCATGACCGATGTTTTCTCCTCGAATCGCGAAACAGGTGCCGGACTGCGTCCGTGCTTTGTTTGAGGTTATCAGGATGCCGAATCGTGAAGTGACCCGTTCGGCGGGTGGTTCATGCGGCGAAGTCAATGCGCTGCGATAATGCCCGGCTTACCGTCGCGGCCCCATTTTTGTGTTGAGGTTTTTCCATGACCGACCGTTATTTCGAGTTCACGCACTCGCCGATTGGAAAGTCGGTTTCCAACCTGCTCGGTCTGCCACAACCGCCGAAGCTGGCGCGCGCCACTGAAGCCTGGGCGCCCGCGCCCCTTGAAGGGCAGGGCGTGTTGCTGGCCGCATCGCCCAACGCCACGGCCGTGGCCGCGCTGCTGAAGGCGCTCACGGCCATGGGCGCTGCCATTCGCGTTGCGCCCCAGCATGTGGGGCTGCCGGTCATCAAGGCCGCCGCGCAGGACGCCAAGATCACGCTCAGCAGTGAGCCGGTCCGTGACGCGGGTGAACCCGGCAGCCGCGCGATCGTGTTTGATGCCACCGGCGCCCGTCGGCCCGAAGATTTGCGCGCCCTGTATGACCTGTTCCACCCGCAGGTGGCGGCGCTGCCGGCGCAGGGACGTGTGCTGGTGATTGGCCGCGTCGCTTACGGCGAAACCGATGTGGGCGCCAGAACCTGTGCGGCGGCGCTGCAGGGCTTCGTCAAGTCACTGGCCAAGGAAGTGGGCAAGAAGGGCTCAACCGTCAATCACATCGAGCTGGAGAGCGGCGCCGAAGCACGTCTCGAAGCTGCGCTGCGGTTTCTAATGACGCCGCACGCCGCCTTTGTGACGGGACAGACGCTGCGGGTCGGCAAGGGGCAGGGCAGCGCACCGTCACTGCCGCGCTCGCTGCAGGGCAAGGTGGCCGTGGTCACCGGCGCGGCACGCGGCATCGGTGCGGCCATCGCCGAGGTGCTGGTGCGCGAAGGCGCGCAGGTCGTGGGCATCGATCATCCCGCTCAGGAAGGCGCCCTGGGAGAAACCCTGAGCCGTCTGGGCGGCTATGGCATGGCCCTGGACGTGACCGCCGCCAATGCCGGCGAGCGCATCGCCACCGAAGTGGCCGAAAAATTTGGCGGCATCGACGTGATCGTCCACAACGCCGGTGTCACCCGCGACAAGATGATGCGCAACATGCCGCCGCATTTCTGGGATCTGGTGCTCGACATCAATCTGGGGTCCATCCTGCGCATCAACGAGCGCCTGCTCAAAGGCGGCCTCAACGGCGGCGCGCGGGTGGTGTGCATTTCGTCGATCGGTGGCATCGCCGGCAATGCCGGGCAGACCAATTACGGCGCCACCAAGGCCGGCATCATCGGCTATGTATCGGCGCTGGCGCCGGCCATGGCCAAAGCCGGCGGGGCCATCAACGCCGTTGCGCCGGGCTACATCGAAACCCAGATGACCGCCGCGATGCCGGTGGGTCCGCGTGAAGTGGGCCGGCGTCTCAGTTCCCTGTCGCAGGGCGGTTTGCCGCAGGACATCGCCGAAGCCGTCGTGTTTTTTGCCTCGCCTGCGGCGGCGGGCATCAACGGCAGCACCTTGCGCGTGTGTGGGCAGAACTTTGTCGGTGCCTGACACCACGGCCTTGCGCACGGCGGTGCGCCTGCGCCGCCTGGCGAGCGCGCGCCTGCCAACGCCCCATGGCCTGTTCCAGATGGCAGTGTTTGCCGCTGGCGACGACAAGGAGCACGTGGCCTTGTGGATGGGTGAGCTTGAATCGGGCATGCCGCTGGTGCGCATACATTCCGAATGCCTGACCGGCGATGCCTTCATGTCGCTGCGGTGTGACTGCGGTCCGCAACTGCAGTCCGCGCTGGCGCAGATCGCGGCCGAAGGACGGGGCGCGGTGCTGTATCTGCGCCAGGAAGGGCGCGGCATCGGCCTGGCCAACAAGATTCGTGCGTATGCCCTGCAGGATGAAGGTGCAGACACCGTCGAGGCCAATCATCAGCTCGGCCTGCCGGCCGATGCCCGTGATTTCGGCATTGCCGTGGCCATGCTGGAAGCGCTGAAGGTGCGGCGCCTGCGCCTGATGACCAACAACCCGCGCAAGCTCGACGAACTGCGGCGGGCCGGATTCGAGGTGGTGGAGCGGGTGCCGATCCAGATTGTCGCCAACCCCTTCAACGCGGCTTATCTTGAAACCAAGGCCCGAAAAATGGGCCACCTGCTGGACCCGGACGCGTGACAGCGCCACGCCCGCCCAAGCCGCCCCGAAAAGGCAGCCTGCTGAGCGGTCTGGGGCAATTCTCCATGTCCACCGTGCGCGCAACACGGGGGTTCTCACCGCTGCTCAAGTTGCTGGGCAGCGAAGCCGATGCCACGCGCTCAGATTTGTCCGAGGCACTGGACAGCGCGTTTGCCGGCGTCTACCAGCATCCGCTGCTGCAGCAGAGCGGGCGGCTGACCGGTTATCTGCGGCACCGCGGCCTGATCCCCAATGAACAGTCCACCGAAGAGCTGATCCGCTTTCTGGTCGACCAGGCCATGGCGCGCAGCCCCATGCCGGTGCCGCAGGCGCTGGTCGATGAGTTCTGGCTCTTTTTCAACGAGCTGTTCGCCAGCCCCGAGCTGAAAGGCCTGGGCGAGCTGGGGCTCGACATGGTGCGGCTGGTGCTCAAGACCTACGAGCCCATGCTGGTGGAGATCGTCAACCTGCTCAAGGCCGGGCGGCGCTTCAACCAGTGGCAACTGGACGAGGTGATGCGCCGCGTGGCCTTGCTGCGCACCGACCTGATCATCATGCGGCGGCAGATCAAGGCGCTGCGTCACATTCGGCCGTTCTTCGCGGCCGACCCCGCCGACTTTGCCGGGCAGGCCCAGATCATTGCCCAGATGGTCCGCGAGTTCGGCCCGTTCTTCGTCAAGATGGCGCAGGTTGCGGCCGCCAATGCCGATCTGCTGCCCGACGAAATTGCCCGCGAGCTGGCCGTGTTCCACGAGGACGTGCCGGCCATGACCGAGGCCGAGGTCAACGCGGCGTTCCTGGAGTGCTACGGCGAGCTGCCGCACAAGCGCTACCTCGATTTCGACCCGGCGCGGCCGGTGAAGTCGGGGTCGATCGGCAGCGTCTATTTCGCCAAGAAGCCGTTCCTCGAAAACGGCCTGGAAGTGCTGCGGCCGGTGGTGATCAAGGTGGGGCGGCACAACATTGACCGCGAATTCGTGATCGGCAAGATGGTCATGGGCCTGGCCATCATGTCGTCGCAATACTGGGCGCCGCATTCGCGTTTGGCGCCGTTCCTGCGGGCCATGCAGGAGCAGGTGGACGAGTTCGTCGCCGGGTTTGTCGATGAGCTGGATTTCGATGCCGAGGCGGCGCATCACGCACGATTTTTCGAGCGCGCCCGCCATTCGCAGATCTGGCACGTGCCCGAGATCTACGGCCACAGCCGCCGTATCATCGAAATGGAATATCTGGCCGATGCCGTGAGCCTGCCGCGGGCGCTGGCCAAGCGCTCGCCCAGGGAGCAGCGTCGCTTTCAGCGGCAGATCGTGCAGCGGCTCAGCTTCACCGTGGTACGCCACATGCTGCGCCACCAGGAAATGCATGGCGACCTGCACCCCGGCAACATCATGATTGGTGACGACGGCCGCCTGCACCTGATCGACTGGGGCAACGTGGTCTCGCTGGAAGGCAAGTGGAACGCCGTCTGGGACTACCTCGCGGCCGCAATTCTGGCCGATACCGGGTTGCTGGCCGACGCGCTGATCCGCATGAGCACCACGCCCGCGCCCGACGTTGCGCGACGGTCGGAGGTGATCGCGGCCCTTGACGACACGCTGCGTCGCAAGGGCATCACGCCGCTGACCCGTCGCAACCTGCTGCGCGAACTGCGCCGGGGCGGCTGGGAGGGCCTGCATCGGCGGGGTCAGGCGGTGCTGCAGCTGATGAGCAACACCCAACAACTCGGGGTGGTGATCCGCAAGGATTATCTGCACCTGTCACGCGCCCTGTTCGCCGCGGCCGGCAGCGTCGGCACCCTGTACGAAGGCGCGCCGAAGCGCCGTCTTCTGCAGGATCTGATCCTGGGCGGCGCCCAGTTTCCGCTGATGCTGGCGCGCGAATCTCTGGCCGAACGCCTGGGCCGAACCCGACTGGCCGCGCCGCGACCGGTGCCGGCGCTGATCTCCCGCCACGCAGACCGTCAGGCGCTTGACCGGCAGTAGCGTATCTGCTGATTTTTCCGCGTTTTTCCAGAGAACCCGTCACATGCTTTATGCCGTGGCCCGCAGTGCCCTGTTTCAACTGGATGCCGAGACCGCGCATCACCTGACGCTTGCCAGCTTCAAGCACATGCCGCGGCTGGCGACGTTGCCGTTTCGTGAGGCCCCGGTGGAGGATCCGGTCGATTGTCTGGGGCTGCGCTTTCGCAATCGAGTGGGCCTGGCGGCTGGCCTCGACAAGAACGGCGCCTGCCTCGAAGCCTGGGAGCGACTGGGCTTCGGTTTCGTGGAGGTGGGCACGGTGACGCCGCGGCCGCAGCCCGGCAATCCGCGCCCGCGCATGTTTCGCCTGCCCGAGCAGGCCGCGCTGATCAACCGTCTGGGCTTCAACAACGAAGGCGTGGATGCGCTGGTGCGCAACGTGCAGCGGGCGCGCTACGGCGGCGTACTGGGCATCAACATCGGCAAGAACGCGGCCACCGCCATCGAGAATGCCGGCGACGACTATTGCATCTGCCTCGAAAAGGTTTACCCGCACGCGCACTACGTCACCGTCAATATCTCCAGCCCCAACACCGCGAATCTGCGCGCCCTGCAAACCGAAGGGCCGCTCGCCGAATTGCTGCGCGAGGTGTCGGAAACCCGTGCCGCGCTGGCCGAACGCCACGGGCGGCGTGTGCCGGTGCTGATCAAGATTGCGCCCGACATGGATGCCGACGCCGTGCGGCGCGTGGCCGAAACGGTGCAGGCCAGCGGCATGGATGGACTGATTGCCACCAACACCACGGTGCGTCGCGACAGCGTCAAGGGCGCCCGCCACGCCGAAGAGACCGGCGGGCTGTCCGGACGACCGCTCACCGACATGAGCTGCGAGGTTCTGCGGCAGGCGCGTGAGGCGGTCGGACCGGATTTTCCAATCATCGGCGTCGGCGGCATCCACGACGCCAGGAGCGCCCAACAACGCATCGCCGCCGGTGCCACCCTGCTGCAGGTTTACACCAGCTTCATCTACCAGGGTCCGGCCTTGATTCCGGCCCTGGCCAGGGCGGTTGCTGCACCGCAGCATTCGACGTAGAGTCGAGACCACAAAATTTTGGAAGGTCGCCGGAGGGGGCGGCCGGGCCAGTCGCTTTTATTCACAATCTTCGGGGAATTTCATGACGTTAAAAGCTTCTTTGTGCGTGGCCTGCCTGGCATTGGCAGCAGCCGGCGGCGCCTCGGCCAACGGGCCGGGCGTGGGCCACCCTTACCTGGGCGCCAATTTTGTTTACGAGGCTGGCGACAGTGACCGCCAATCGGACGACGGCTACGGCTTTCACCTCAGCTTCGGCGTGCCGGTGCTCTCTTACGAGCACCTCGACGTGGAATTTGGCTACTCGGCCCTGCAGCGCGATCGCGACATCGACGGGCGAACCGACTACACGCGCACCCTCCACACCGATTTCCTGTACCGCTTCGCGCATCAGCATTTCTTTGGCGCTGGCGAGCCGGGCTTCAGCCGGCCTGTGCTTCACCCCTACGGCCTCGCCGGCCTGGCACTGGTGGAAGAAGACTCAGCCGGCGACAGCGGCTATCACCTGGGGGCCAGCCTCGGCGGCGGCGCGCTGATCGATGTCGGCCTGCCGTATGACACGCTGATCCGCTCGGAGCTGCGCGCGCTCTACCAACGCAACGACGACACCGTTGCCGGTGACAGTGCCATCCTCGATTTTCGGGCGATGGTGGGTTTGCAGATGCCGATTCCCGGTTTTGGACGCGCGCCTGCACCGGTGGCGCCGCTGTTGCCGCCTCCGGCCTGCAGAGTGGCCGTGGTCGATCCCGTCACCGGCCGCAGCGATTGCGATACCGATTCCGACGGCGACGGCGTGTTCGACAGCCGGGACCAGTGCCCCGGCACCCTTTCGGGCACCGTCATCGATACCACCGGTTGCCCGGTACAACTGACCCCGCAGGTCATTCGGGGCGTCAATTTCGAATTCGACTCGGCCATTCTCACGGCCGACTCGAAAGTCATCCTCGACGACACCGCCCGGGCACTGAAGGGCATGAACGACCCCAATCTCCTGATCGAGATCGGCGGCCACACCGATGACCGCGGCAGTGCGTTGTACAACGAACGTTTGTCACAGGCCCGTGCCGAGTCGGTCCGTCAATACCTGATCGGGCGCAACGTCTCCGCCGACCAGTTGACCGCCAAGGGTTACGGCGCCAGCCAACCGCTGGCCGACAACGACACCGAAGCCGGGCGCGCCGAGAACCGCCGCGTCGAGTTCCGCATCGTTCTTCGCTGAGCAGGTCGCGGTGACGAAAAAGCCCTCGCGATGCGAGGGCTTTTTTACGCGTTGATTCAGTGACGACGCTGTGCTTCGCAGTGGGTGGATCGGCGCTCGCGCGGGCAAGGAGCGGGACCGGGAACGGGAAGGGCCGATAGCGGTGCCAGGCCCGGGCCCAGGCCACGATCCATCGGCATTTCTGGTCCACAGGGCTTGCAAGGCAGTTGCCGCCGAGGCCCCTACGCAAAAAGCCCCGCATTGATGCAGGGCTTCTGAGGGTCCACGGGCATCCGCAGATGCCGAATTGGAGGTGGGGTCTCTTTCACATAGCGCCGCGCGTAGCTTATCAGGGCGACGTTTCGCCAATTCGAGAAAGTGCAGTTACCCCACCAGTTACCCCCAGAAGCGAGAAAGGTTAGGAAGTGCGCCCTCGTTCAGCGACGCGCGCCCATATTGCGCGGATTCGCCCGGACACCCACGGACACAAGTTATTCCTTGTGAGCCACCCCGAATCAGAGTCGATTGATTAGAGCAAAAGATATTGACAGTCAGTTATGAGCTAGCGCATAATGTTTCCGTACCTTGTGACCTAACAAGCAGCACGGAGAAACAGATATGAGCCGGATCGCCTACTACCGCGTTTCAACAGTCGGTCAAAGCATTGAAGCCCAACGCGCTGCGCTGGGTGGTGGTACCGCCATCACGAAGGAATTTTTCGACGAAGGCGTGAGCGGAACCACGAAGGCCGCCGAACGTGCGGGCTTTAAGGCGATGCTGGGCTATGTGCGTGAGGGCGACACCTTGGCGGTCTATGCGGTGGACCGGCTGGGCCGTGACGCGCTGGACGTTCAGGCCAACGTGCGCGCCCTTCTTGAACGCGGCGTCACCGTGGACGTTCATGGCTTGGGCGTCATCGGCCGTGGGGTGGGCGAGCTGATTCTTGCCGTGCTGGCGCAGGTTGCCGACATGGAGCGCCAAAGGATTGTTGAGCGTTGCGAGTCTGGCCGCCAGGCGGCGCGCGCTTCACTTGAAGCCACCGGCCGCACGCACCGCGGCAAGGTCAGCATGGGGCGCCCGGCCGCTGCCGACGCTCAAGCGGTCATCGCATGGAAGCGTGAGCACTCCGCCAGCATCGCCGCCACGGCTCAGCAGTTCGGCATCAGCGACGCCACCGTGAAGCGGTACGCACGCGCCGCCGCGTAGCCCCAGCCGTTCACAGCCGAAGGCGTGCCGATCTTGATCGGTGCGCCTTTTTTGTCGCCCGCGTTTGTGGGTGGGGTGCGGCGCTATTTTTTCACGGCATTTTTCCAAGCACGTCCGCAAGCCGCCAAAAGGAAAAGTGCGGTTTCTGGCGTGTGGCGAGCCTGCCCAGCCGTCACGGCTTCCGTTGATGAATCAAGGTGGGCTGTGAACTCCCCCCCAAGCCCGTGGCTTTGCGAAAAATCCGCGCCTCTGCGCACCCGCATTAGTTGACCCCCGGGAGGACCCACGAATTGCGGGAGGGTTGTCACTGCACATGGCACTGGCCCTAGCCGTAGATCGCGCCCGATAGCACCCGTGAAAGGAATGCAACGGGAGGACCCAAAGAGTTGCGTCGTGAAACCCAACGGGGACAACGGGGACGACGGGGAACTAAACATATCTTATTGATTTATATGATTATTGTTTATAACTCATCACTCATGCCCACGGGGAACCTACGGGGATGGGACGGGGAACACTGGCGAATCGTTGCATTGTTGCGGCTGGACAACGCGCCGAAAAGAAAACGGGCGCCCCCGTGCCCCACGGCCGCACGCGCTGCGCTGGCCAGGCGCACACCGCCTCACGCCCTCGCAGTCATGGGCGGGTGAAGGTTTAGGGTGGTGGGGCAGATCAGCGCCAGGCGTGCGCCTGCCCGCGCCGCTACGGCAGGCGATCAGCGGGCGACGAATCCAGCAGCCGGTCGCCGTCTAAGGCGTAGAACGGCAGCTTCTTCGATGACTGCGGGGTGATGTGCCGCGAGATAAAGCGGTCAGCTTCCTGCGTGTGCAGGATGCCTTTGTCCGTCAGCGCCTTGCAGACGGTCGTTATCTCGAAGCCTTCGCACACCTCACGTTTGAAGACTTCGGGAAACACCAGGTACAGCGTGCGGCCGCTGCGGTCTTGCTTGCGATAGCCCGCGCGCTTCATCACCCGGCCTTCGCTCACGTGCGGCATGGCGGCATCCACTAGGGACGCGGCATAGCCGGGATCATCCTTGCGGGAGTAGTCGCCCACGTCAGCGCCGGTCGTGATGTCCTGAAACCGTGCGCCGCCATGCTCTTCGATGAAGGCGCGGACCTGCGCCCGCATGGCTGCCGGTTCCATCGCGCCCGCCGTGCCGCGCTTCGTCAGCCATGCTTGAAACGCATCCACGCACGCAGACCGCACGGTCTCGAAGTCCCACCCGGTAAGCCCCCACAAGGTGGCCAGCTCGCCCGCGTAGCAGACCAGCCCGAAGCGTGACGCCACGCGCAGCACCTGCCCGTCAGCACCGACAGGGCACACGTCCCTGACGAACGTCTGCACCACCTCGCGCCCTTCGCGAATCACCTCATCACGGGCTTGGGTGAGTCGTTCCACGAACAGCGGCCCGGCGTGGCCATAATTGACGCTGGCAGCTTCCACCAGGTGCAGCGACAGCGCCCGTGCGCTGGTCTCGCCTGCGCGGCCTTCGTCGCCGCCCGCAGAGTCGAACAGGCCGAAGCCGCGCCCGGCATCGGCGGGCACTTCCACCAGGCGCACGTCATGGCCTGCGCGTGTCTTCTGCCCGGCCGCATTCATCAGCGCAGCCGTGCCGACCTCGCCCGTGGACAACAGCAACACGCGCCATGACTTGATGGCTCGCGCTCCGCCTTCCTTCCGTGCGCGTTGCTTGCCGCGTCCATTGGCCAGCATGTAAGCCACCTCGCCGATGATGCGCGGGTCTGCCTGCCCGATTTCATCCAGCGCCAACAGCGTGTCGTTGAACTCTTCGGCGATGGCTTCCAGGCCATTGTCAGTGGATCTCCACTGGCGCCAATACGATTCAGGCGAGCCCCATACCGAACCGGCCAGGCGCAGCGCCGTGGTCTTGCCAGACGACGAACCGCCCACCAGGTGGAAGCCGCCCGACTCGCCGCCAATCAGCGACAGCAGCGGCCCCGCAAAGCCGCAGCTCAGGGCGAAGATGGCGCGGCGATGCTCGCCACACGGCGCACTCACCAGGGCGCGCCAATCGTTGAAGGTGCCGCAGCGCTCATAGCTGGACGTCTCCGCCACCTCATCGGCCAGGTGGTAGCGTTCGCCGCCCGCGTTGCCGAAGGTCTGCGACGGCAGTACGAACGCGGCGCCGTGCCAGCCGGTACGCGTCACGGTGCGAGCCCGTGCGGCCGGGACTTCGCGCATCAGGTACCGGGTGAGCTGGCGCTGTGCTTCCGGGCCATCGCCGATGATCGGCAAGCCGCGTTCCAACAGGGCGCCGCGCAGCTCGTCGCCCCGGCTACTGCCCAGGCTGCGGGCTGCAATGACGCACGTCTTCTGCACCCCGTCCGCATCAGCGAACGACACCAGGCGACCGAAGCTGCCGCCGCGTGCGTCACGCGTCACCGCCTCGATGACCAGCGGCGAGCACACGAACAGCGGCGGCTTTGCCGTCACCTTCTCGCCCTTCACGTCTACGCCACACCAGTACAGCCCGAACTCTCTCAGCTCGAAGCGTGGGGTTAGTTGGTCGGGCTTGTCCGCTGCCTTGCCCGTGTCCGTGCCCTTTGCCCTCGCCTTGCCATCGCGCTTGCTCAGTGGCAGCGGCGGCAGTGGCGCCGCAGGCGCGGGCGAGGGTGGCGCTTCCTCTGCGGGCGCCTGTTGTGCCGCCGCGTCAAGCCCAGCCATCAGGGCCGCGCGGGTGGCCTCTCTGCCGTGCTGCGCGGCGTAGTCGTTCCAGTCGGTGCCAGCGTCACCCGCCGCGAACTCAGGCACCACCACCAGGCCGCCCACGGCCGCCGCTGCGGTGTTGGCTTTGCTGATGCCGGGATTGCCTTCGGTGTTGTGATCGTTGTCAGCGGCGATCACCACCCGCGCGCCCGGCCAAGCCTTGCGCATGGCCCGCGCCACGGGTTCCAGGTTGCCCGCGTCAAAGGCCACAGCAACCGGCCAGCCCGTGGCCTCATGCACGCTGGCGGCCGTGGCGTAGCCCTCTGCCAGCGCCACCAGCGGCGCATCAGTTGGCAGTGGTCCCACCATGTGGAAGGCGCCGCGCTTGGGCGTGCCGGTCAGAAACTTCTTTGCGCCATCAGCCTGAATAAATTGCAGCCCCACCAGTCGCGCGCCCGCCTTCACGGGCACCACCAGGGCGTCACGTAGCTGGCCAATGCCGTGCGGTTTGACCGCCTTGGCCACCAGGTAAGCGTGGGAAGGGTCCGCGCCGCGTTCTGATGCCTGTTTCCAGGTCTCCGCCGCGCGGCCTGCCGTAACCTCACGTTGCTTGGCGGCTTCCTTCGCCGATTCCTCCCGCATGGCTTGCACCCGCGCGCGGTGGGCGGCGTCTTCCTCAGGCGTCAGCGTGCGGCCAATGTCCGCGCGCCAGGTCTCGCTTTGCCCTGTCTTCCAGCTCCCGAACGCACCGGCCGGGATGCCGTCGGTGTGAAGCCGATACCACCCGTTCTTCGTGCCGGGCTTGTCGCCTTCCACGCGGTAGCGGTGGCGCTCGCCATCGGCCTTGATCGGCTGCGGGCATTCCAGCCCGGCCGCGCTTAATGCGCGGCCGAACTGGTCGACAATATCCGCCAGGGACAGGGTGACGGGCTTCATGATGCTGGCGCGCCCTCAGCTCGTGCCGTGCGTAGCTCTTCTTCCAGACGCTTATAAGCTTCAAGGCTGGCCATCTCTGCAATGCACACGGCGCGCGCGGCCAGCGCCGTGACCGACTCCGCCATTGACAGCAGATCAGCGTCATCAGGGCTGTTCATGGAGTGACGGTTAGCGAGTTGCCTGGAGAGCGCCGTAAGCCCTTCGGTCGCGTGGGCAAAAAGTGCGTCCGCGAACTCGGCAATCTCTGCCGGGCTGTCGCCTTCCGCAAAAAGCAGTTGAACTGGTGAAGCGGCGCGCGGGTAGCTGGCGGTCATTGGCCAACCCCGTTCGCATCAGCACGGGCACCGCCACCCGACACCTGCCCACGCCGTTCCAGCTCGGCAAGTAATTCGTCGGTGCTGGCTTGGCGGATGCCGTCTCTGTGAAAAGCGGCCTCTGACGCGCCCGCTGCCATGCGAATCATGTACCCGGCACCGAACAACACTGAAGCCGCAGGGCCCAGATTTGAGGCGATATCGCCGCCTTCATCACAAAGCCCATGGGCGAGGGTGTTGACGGTCTCGAATGCGCAGCCCAACAGCAGGCCAACATCATTCAGAAGCTCATCCTTAGTGGCCTCGTCAGCCACCTCGTAACGCGCATTCAGGGGGAGATGTAGCGCACGCGGACGGCCAGCCAGCGGGGGCATTTCAGGGTTTGTTGTGGTCATGGTTTCTAGCTCCGATTCAATGAAGGAATCAGCGCCCGAAGGCGCCGGGAGTCTAGAAAACCGCACGTGTACGGCTGGCGGATTTTCCCTTGCGGGTCTTGTATGGCCGCCAACTCCCGGCATTGAACGAAACCGGACTGACGCATCTCGCCCGCAGGTTTGAGTACGCCAGGAACAGCAATGCCGCGAATTGACGGACGCGGCAGACCGACACGTGAGGAGTTTTCTAGGCTCCGAGTGCGACGATACGCGGGCACCCTCACGGGTGCAACACGCGGCAGGTTTCGCCGGCGAAAGGTCGCGCGCTTCATGGCCGCACCTCACCCGTGATGCAGTTGCTGGCATTGGCCGGGCGATAGGTCCCGGCGATCCATTGGCCCGCCATCAGTGATGCGTAAAAGTCGCGTTCTTCCAGGCGATGCAGCTCGCGATGATCGTGCGGCCAAGCTGGCGAGCACACCGGCCGCTCGAAGTGGTCAGCATCTCGGAGCGCACCGCAGGCGCGGCAGTAGAAGGCGCCGGGCTGGTCCTCGATTTCGTCGCCGTGCACGTAGTGGCGAAGCGTAGAAATGCGCGCCATGTAGGCAGCGGACGGGGCTACGCTCATGCCGTCGCCTCGCCGTCCGTCAGCTCCCAAAGGGCCAGGCGCGCGCCGCACAGCTTCCAGTCGCCGAAGGTCGGCGCTGCCAGCTCCAAGCCGATGTCCGCTTCGATTGCGGCCGCTGCCCCAGGGCACCATGACTGATGCGGCACCATGTAGACACGACCCCGCAGCCCGAACGATAGATCTTCCGCGGTGGGTCGCCCCAGCAGGTCAGCGAGCGCCGCCGAAAGCATCCCGTCAGGCTGGCCGAAGGCCACGGCCACGAAGCCCGCCGCGCGCAGCTTGTTGGCAATGGCGGCCGCCTCACCACGGCACACGCTTTCAATATGCTGCCAGCGCACCACTGCCGCTTCGTGCTGGCTAATCACTATCTGATCGGTGGCGCACCAGCGGCCGCACTCAAGCTCAGGCGGCAGCGGCGCCGCATGGTCAGGCTTTTGGCAGTGCCGCCGAAGCCACTCGCGCAGCTCAGGGCGAAAGCCATCAAGGCAGCCTGCCACCCGTAAGGTGGTCGCAGATGATGGGGGCGGCCCACCAGCTCGCCGCGCGGTACGGTCATCTGCGCGCCAGTGGTTCAGGCGGGCGCCGTCTTGAGCCATCGAACTGGTGAGGCTGGCGCGGGATTCAGCCAGCCCCGGCGGCGTGGTGCGGCGGCTCATTGCACACCCCCACGCCCGGCCGCAATGCGGGCCTCGATCCACGCTTCAATCTCGCGCGAATCCCAGGCAACCGTCTTGCCGATCAGCGGCACGCTGCGGGGGAAACTGCCTTCTTTCACCAGGGCGTAGACCGTGGATCGGCTGAGCCCGGTTCGCTGTACGACGGTATCAATCCGCCATAGCTCAGGCGGGCGGAATGCGGGTGGCCTGCCAATGTTGGCGGCTTCGTATTGCTGCGTTGAACTGGTCATGTTGTCTGCTCGGATGCACCGCGATAGGTGCGGCGAGACCAAGCGTTAACCAGCAGAAAGTTCCCGTGTAGCTTCCGGGAAACAGTTTGGGAATCAATGCAAATTCGTGGACTTACGTGGACGCGCGGGGATCACCCCTGACGCACTTTCATTGCTCTTGCGCACTTCCCCCACGATTTTGGCCAAGTATGCTTCGGGCCGATCTTCACCGGCCCGAGCAATGATTGCAGCGGCTTCAGCGTTGGCGGGGTCTCCCAGTAACGCTCTCGCCGCTTCGGAAGCGTTGCGTCTTGCTGGGTTGGCCTTCTCCGCCAGCGAGAACGCCGCTTGTCTTCGATTAAAGCCCCGGCTTCGGCTGACGGTTTTTCCTTGCGTGGCCCGTCTGGACATCTCATCACCGCGCGCCAGGGCAACAGGATCAGGACCAATCCAGCACATAAGCGGCTCACCCGGATGGGGGCGCAGGTGCACCGGAACACCGGCCAGCCACGCCCGCACTTGGTCGCGATGTATGCCGACTACAGCGGGCACCGTGCGCGATCGCGGCGCAGTCGTCTGCCACAGCCGATCTACGTCATCGCCACGAAAGCCGAATGGCAAAGCCCAGCCACCGGACGGCGCTTGTTCCTGCACCTCCCTTGCTGGCGCAATCTCTGCCCCAAGCTCGCCAGCGATGCAGGCATTTGCAACCAGATCGATGACGGCCGCGCGCTTTCCTTTGCGAGTGGGGTCAGCTTTGCAAAGGTCGTACGGCTGCCACAGCTCGGTCAGTGACTCAGGCGACAACCAATCGGGCAGGGTGCCCAACTGAGCGCGTTTGTGCAGGTCATGCCTCGGCATCGCTTCGAGCATGGCGGGCTCGGTCAGCTCGCAATTGTCGGTGTCTATTTTTCGCCCGGCCATCAGCTCGCCACTCATCCGCCAGCGGTAACGGCGCTCTCGTGCTTCTGCAATGCCTGCAACACGGCGCGGCGCACCCATGCGGAGCTGGTCAGCATCTCGACATCGGCGGCGGCTTTGATGCGTTCCGCCAGGTCGGTGGGTACGCGCACGGCGATGGTTCGGTCTTTATCGGCGCTGGTCTTGTCGTTGCTCATGCGGTGCTTTCCTGAAAGATTGGGCCCGACGTTTGGGCATGGATTTCCACAATTGCATAGTAGCGCGCGCGTATTTATTTGTCAAACATTAGTTGACATTTGTAATTGTACGTGCAACACTTCATCTGTGGGAAAGCGTGCCCATACGTCGCGCCCCGGCTTCAACAAAAAGCACCCGAAAGCCTCAAATCAGGCCCAAAACCCCCATATTTCCCCGTTCCCCACGGGGACGGGGAACACAAAAATTGCTGACGGGGAACGGAAAAGCCGTTTTTATTCAATAGGCTACAGGCCATTTCCCCGTCATCCCCGTGTTCCCCGTGCTTTTTGCAGTGACTACAGGTTAAGAGGCCATTTTTCGCAGCGTCACCACTTTGGAATCACCCCGCGTGAGGTGGTCCAGGTAGTCGGCCCAGGCTTGCATCATCTGGCGCCGCGCGGCCAGGTGTTCGGCGCGGTTGTAGGCGGCCTTCACCTTGTTGCGTTCGGCGTGGGCGAGCTGGCGTTCGATGACATCGGGCGGCCATCCCATTTCATTGAGCTGGGTGGACGCCATAGATCGGAAGCCGTGCCCGGTCATCTGGCCGGTGGTGTACCCAAGGCGCCGCAGTGCACCCAACACGGTGTTCTCGCTCATGGGCCGCGTGCGGGTGCGGACGCTTGGGAATACGTATTGCCCGCTGCCGGTCAGTGGCTGTAATTCCTTCAGGATCGCCACCGCCTGGACGGCAAGGGGGACGATGTGCACGGCCCGCGATTTCATCTTGCCCGCAGGGATGCGCCACTCCGATGCGTCGAAGTCGATCTCTGACCATTCGGCCCGCCGCAACTCGCCAGGGCGAACGAACACCAGCGGCGCCAGCTTGAGCGCGCACAGCGTCACGAACGAACCCTTATAGGAGTGCAGCACCCTCAACAGCTCGCCCATGGCTTTGGGCTCAGTGACGGCCGCGTGGTGCGTTTCCTTTGAGGGGGCGAGGGCGCCACGTAAAGAAGGGGTGGGGTCCGCTTGTGCCCGCCCGGTGGCCACGGCATAGCGGAACACTTGCCCGCAGTTTTGAAGCGCGCGGTGTGCGGTGTCCAGGGCGCCACGGCTTTCGATTCGACGCAGTGCGGCCAGCAGCTCGGGCGCGGTGATGTCGGCAATCGGGCGCTTGCCCACCCAGGGGAATACGTCACGCTCGAAGCGTCGTTCGATGCGTTCGGCGTGCTCAGGTGTCCACGATGCCCGGTACTTGTTCAGCCACTCTCGCGCCACGGCCTCGAAGCTGTTGGAGTCGATAGTGGTCAACGCGGCCTTGGCGGCTTTTCGCTTCTCGCTGGGGTCGATGCCGGCAGCGATGTCCTTGCGTGCCAGGTCGCGAGCATCACGGGCGGCTTTCAGGGAAACGTCAGGGTAGGTGCCCAGGGATAACAGCTTTTCTTTACCCCCGATTCGGTACTTCAGCCGCCACCACTTACCGCCGTTGGGCGACACCAAAAGGAACAGGCCCTTTTCGTCTGAAAGCTTGCGTGGCTTGGACTCTGGCTTGGCGTTTCGTGCTGCGGTGTCTGTCAGTGGCATGGTTGGGGGTAACCGGTTTCGCCCATGGGGGTATTACCCCCAAAGCTACCCCCATTTAACGCTGGCTGCCAGTGGATGACAGCGGACAGGCACGGACGTCAGAAAGCAAAAAACCCTGCATCTAACAGGGTTTTCTGGACTTCCGTGGGCGTCCTCGGATGGTCAAATGGAGGCTGGGGTCGGAATTGAACCGGCGTACGCGGATTTGCAGTCCGCTGCATAACCACTCTGCCACCCAGCCGTTGAGACGGTGTCGCCAGGGGCAATGCCCTGAGACAAAAAAGCCCCGAAACTTCGGGGCTGTTTCTTGGAGCGGGTAACGAGGCTCGAACTCGTGACCTCGACCTTGGCAAGGTCGCGCTCTACCAACTGAGCTACACCCGCATCGTGGCGCGCATTATAGGCGGTCAGATCATTCCGTCAACTGGTTTTTTCGGGGTCGTTCGATTGGCTAGTACATCTAGCCTTCGGGCTGGCCGCTGGCAGTCGACATCGTTATTCTTGGCCGAAGACCCAGTGAACAATGCCGGCAGCGTTTCGGCGAGGGTCACACAAAATGTTGTTATCGAGGAGCGAGTGCATTTTGAAAAGCATCATTGCCGTGGTGGGCATCGTCGGCGCGTTACATGTTCATGGCGCTGCCGCCCAAGACCCGGTCGATCGGGCCTTGGACACCGCCGAGCGCGCGCAGCGCGACGCGGCGGCTTCCCAGAAGCGTATCGACCAGCTTGATGACCAGACCCGGGCGTTGCTCGAACGCTATCGCGCGGCGACCTGGCAGGCGCAGCAGCTCACGGTGTTTGCCGAGCAGCTCGAAGCGATCGCCGAGCGTCAGGAAGAAGAGAAGGCCTCGCTGCGGCGTCAGATCGACGCCATGCAGCGCACCGAAGCCGAGCTGATGCCGCTGATGTTGCGCATGCTCGATACCTTTGAAGCGCTGATCGAACGTGACCTGCCGTTTCTCGAAACCGAACGCCAGGAGCGCCTGACGCAAGTCACCCAGTTGATGAGCGATCCCGAGGCCTCACTGGCACAGAAATACCGTCGGCTGCTGGAGGCTTACCAGATCGAGATCGATTACGGCCAGGGTCTGGATGCAGAACGCGGCCAAGTGGGCGAGCGCACCATTGACATCCTGCGTGTGGGCCGTCTGGCCCTATATGGGCTGACCCTGGATGGCCGCGAGGCCTTCCGCTGGGACCGCGAGGCGGGCGAGTGGCAGCCTGCCGATTCCGGGCTGCGACGCACCATTCGCCAGGGGCTGCGCATGGCCCGCGATACCGCGCCGATCGCATTGATGAAGCTGCCCGTGGAGGCGCCGGTAGACGTGGGCGCCATCGAGTCTCTGGAGGGCGCGCTGCCCACCCTCGATGACAACGCGGAGGGCACGCCATGATCCGCGCATCCTGGAAAAATGCCCTGGGCTGGGCCGGTGTCATCGCACTGCTGGCCGTTGCGCCGCAGCTGGGCGCCCAAAGCCCTGATCTGAATGCCCTGCTGCGCGAAGTGGAGCAGGCGGCCAGGCAGGGCGGCGAGATCAACCGTGAGCGTGAGGCGCGTTTTCTGCGCGACCGTTCCAAGCAACAGGCACTGCTGCGCGAGGCTGAGGCCGAGCAAAAGCAGGCACAGGCGCGCATTGATGCGATTCGCAAGCGGTTCGAGGCGCAGCAGCAAGAGATTCAGGCCCTCAAGACCCAGTTGCGGGACAACGTTGGCGAGCTGGACCAGATGTATGCCGGCATTCGCCAGACCGCCAGCGATCTGCGCAGCACCGCCAGCGAATCGCTGATCACCGCCCAGACGCCGGAGCGGCTGGACTTGCTCGATCGCCTCGCCGAGCGCAGCGAGCTGCCCGAGATCGGCGATCTGGAAGCGCTATGGGTCACCATGCTCGAACAGGCCGTGGAAGCGGGGCGCAGCGTTCGCTTCGATGCCCAGGTGGTGCGGCCCGATGGTGTCGGCCAGACCCAGTCGGTGGTGCGGGTGGGGCCATTCACGGCCATGTCGGACGGCGAATATCTCAGCCTGGACGCCGACGGCAGGCTGGTCGCCCTGCCGCAGCAGCCGTCGTGGGGCTGGGCGCGCACGGCGTCGGCCTTCGAGGCGGCCGATCCGGGTGTCGTCGTGCCGGTCATGATCGATCCCTCACGCGGCACCTTGCTGAAGGTCGAGGGCGAGCGACCGGACCTTCTGGAGCGCATCCGCCAGGGGGGCGCCGTGGGGTTCCTGATTCTGGTGATCGGCTTCATCGGCATCGTCATCGCCCTGGTGCAGTGGCGGTATCTGTCCAGTGCCGGCGGTCGCATGCGGCGCCAGCAGGCCGATCGCGCCCATCCCAAACCCAACAACCCGCTGGGGCGTCTGTTGCTCACATTCAGCGACGACGCCGCGCCCACCGACGACCCGGAACTGGTCGAGTTGCGGCTGTCCGAAGCGGTGCTGAAGGAAACCCCGCGCATCGAGCGGGCGCAATCGCTGGTCAAGCTGTTCGCGGCCGTCGCCCCGCTGCTGGGGCTGCTGGGCACGGTGACGGGCATGATCGCCACCTTCCAGGCCATCACCGTGTTTGGTACCGGCGACCCCAAGCTGATGGCGGGCGGCATTTCGCAGGCCCTGGTGACCACCGTGCTGGGGCTGGTGGCGGCGATTCCGCTGCTGTTCCTCAACTCGCTGCTGGTGGCGCGCGCCAAAGTGCTGATCCAGATGCTGGATGAAGAATCGGCGGTGATGCTGGCCGATCGCATGGAGCGTCAGCCGTGACTGACTGGTTGCTCGAACCCTGGTTGACGCTGCTGGCCTTCTTCGACACCGGCGGTCAGGTGCTGTTGGTGATCTTCGCGGCGGCCGTGCTGATGTGGATGCTGATACTGGAACGCGCCTGGTATTTCTGGCGCGTACTGCCGCAGGTCGAGCGGGACGTGCGCGCCCATTGGTACGGCCGTCCGGAACGCAGCTCGCTGGCCGCGCGGCGGGTGCGCGAGGCGCTGCTGGAACGCATCAAGCTGTCGATGAGCCGCACCCTGCCGACCATTCAGGTGATGATCGCCATCTGCCCGATGCTGGGCCTGCTGGGCACCGTCACCGGCATGATCCAGGTCTTCGATGTCATGGCGCTCAAGGGCACCGCCGACGCGCGCGCCATGGCCAGCGGGGTGTCGCGCGCCACCATTCCCACCATGGCCGGCATGGTGGTGGGGCTGTCGGGCCTGTTCTTCATTCACCGGCTTCAGGTGCGGGCGCAGCGTGAGGCCGAACACTTCGGTGACACGCTGAGCGTGCGCGAGGTGACGGCATGAAGATCAAACGCCACGCGCCACCCGGTGAAGAAACCGGCATCGACCTGACGCCCATGCTGGACGTCATTTTCATCATGTTGATCTTCTTTATCGTCACCACCTCGTTCATTCGTGAGGCCGGCATCGAGATCAACCGCCCCAGCGCCGAGACCGCAGAGCGCGAGGAACGCACCAACATTCTCATCGCCATTTCGCCCGAGGGCGCGATCTGGATTGATCGCCAGCAGGTCGACATTCGCGGCCTGCGCGCCGTGGTGCAGAAGCTCCGTGCCGAAGACCCGCAAGCCTCGGTGATCGTGCAGGCCGACCGGGATGCCCGGGCCGGACTGATGGTCGAGGTGATGGATCAGGCGCGCCTGGCGGGTGTGCGGGACGTGGCCATCGCCGCCGCGCCACCGGGCAAGTAGCGTGATGTCGACACCGGCCACCTCCCAACCGACCGCCGCGCCGCTGGCCGCTTCGCTGCTGGACGACGGCAGCGGTCGCCGTCTCATGCTCGCCTCGATTGCTGCGCTGGGCGTGGCGATCGCGCTGTTCCTGTGGATGTCGTGGATGACGCGTTCGCCCGAGGCGCCGCTGGACGCGCAGCGGCGCACGCCGCCGGTCGAGATCGTCAAGGCGCCGGAAGAAACGCCTGAAACGGTGGAATCGATGTTCAGCCCCGAGGCCGAGCCACCGCCGCCGCCCGCCGCGCCGCCGGGCCTGTCGGCGCCCAAGGCGCCGCAGGTACGGGTGCCCACGCTGGCGCTCAACACTGCGGCGATCGGTGACATTGCCGTTTCGGTCAATTCCGGCATCAACACCGGCGTGGGCCTGGCCAATGCGGGGGCA
>TARA_R110000822_G_scaffold27995_11_pt1 | contig 25418 bp, 21 predicted proteins | sample TARA_R110000822 | Tara Oceans TARA_R110000822 (sample SAMEA4397666) | marine metagenome | biome: Polar Biome; feature: [SRF] surface water layer (ENVO:00010504); material: water (ENVO:00002006), including particulate matter (ENVO:01000060) such as... | depth 5 m | reverse complement strand
AAAATGAAAAAAGAGTGGAAACAGCCATTTTGGGAAACTGCTGCAAGGGATAGATTAACTGTACGTCTTAACATAACTCATGACGACGGCTCTTTCTCAACATCTGTAGCTAAAGTTTCTAAATATGATAATGATGGTAATATAACTTCAGATTATGATGAGGTTATGCAGAGTAATACTATGAAAGAGATTGATGCTTTTACAGAAGAGCGGCTAACTCGACATAAGCAAACACGTGAAGCAAATGTTAAAAAACAGAAAGAGAAAAACGAAGCAAAACGCCTCGAAGAACTCTTTAATCATAAACTTCAAACGTTTGAAATTACAGAAATTAAAAATTCTACCAATAGAAAAATTAAATCTAAAATTCGTAAAGCACGCAATACTATTGAAATGACTGCGTATGCTACTATATTATTGAAAGAGGAATTAGATAATGCTGAAGCAGGAGACTCTAAGTAAAGGCTATGTAATAGTTGCTACTAAGAAAGTGTCTTTTCTTATAGGAGCTCAGAACTTAGCTGAGTCTATAATTGATCATAATGAGGACGCTAGAATTACCCTGTTTACAGAGCAGGTTTTTTTAGACGATCCAGAGATGAGTAAATACTTTACCTCATACGAAAATGTTTCACCTACACCTGGCGGTACTATTAGAGAGAAAATGTATGGGATGGCCAACAGCCCATATGATTTAACTTTCTATATCGACGCAGATTGTGAAATAGTAAGCGATGACATCGCTAATGTGTTTGATCATCTGGATGATGGATCAGATATGGTATATGTTAATTTAACAAAACAAGGTGCTAAACATTTCACTGAATGGGAGTGGGGCCCGAATATTTTAGATAATGGGTATACTGAAGGAGCTCCAGACCACTTAACCCACTGTGGTGGAGTCGCTCTATATAGATCTAGTAACCCATTAGTAAGAGAGTTTATGTCAGACTGGTATACCCTTTATGCTATGCAAGCAAGAGGAGATTGGAATCCTCCTGAGTATGCTAGTATAAAAGTAGGTAACTTTAGACAGTGGGATCAACTAACTCTATGGTGGTTGATATATCATAGCCCTAAATATAAGTCATTAAAGTGGAAGTTCTTCGAAGATAACTATCGATGGAACTACTTTACTTCTTTTGGATACAATACAGATGGTACACATAACTGCCATGTAGTTGATCCGTCTCGAGACTATTGGAAAACTAAACCTGATCCAGTAGTAAATCACTATTCTAGCTGGATGGCTAAAGATTAAAATAAGGAACTTATATAATGCCAATGAAACCTATGGTAAACATAAATATTAAAAATCAAGAGTTTCTTGATATTCTCAATGAGTATAAAGATGTATTAATGCATCGAGATAAAGAAGATGAACCTCCAAGAGTAACAAAGGCTTTAATACTAGAGGAGTGTAGTGCTTCATTTGATGCTAAAGAATGGGTATCTGATGAATATATGAATCGCATTATAGGTCAAGGTCGTGGACATAATGGGTTTCCAAAACATCTTAAAGGTTTCCGTGGTATAAAACGCGAACATACTAATGCGGATGAAAAACATTTTAGTACCCCTGAAGCAATTAAAATTAGCGATGCAACTGCTAAGCTTAACACAGAGCTAGGAGAATTTCTTGCTTGTCGTAACAATGCATTAAATGCGTGTTATCCTCCAGGAGGTTTTATTTCTTGGCACAATAATGCTAACGCTCATGGATATAATATTGTTATTACATGGTCAGAGACTGGAGAAGGTTGGTTTGATTACTACGATTTAGATCAAAAGAAGCGTATAAGAATTGAAGATAAGCCTGGCTGGCAAGCGAAGATGACATACTTCGGTCCTTATGATGATCCAGAAACATTATGCTATCACGCAGCTTATACAGATTGCTACCGCATTACTGTTTCCTTTGTTTTTGCTCAAGCAGATAATTTCTGGAGAGATGTAATTGAAGACCTTGAATCCCCAGATTAATGTTGTCTGTGTTAAGTATGGTACTAAATATACAGATGAAGATGTAACTAGATTATATAGAATGGTAGAGAGAAATCTTTCTCTACCATTTTCTTTTTATTGTTTATCTGATACTAATATTCCAGGTATACAAACTATACCACTAGACATGTCTCTAGATTTAGAGACGTATTGGTGGAAAATGTGCTTATTTAATTTAAATTGGAATAGTCCAACAATTTATTTTGACCTAGATATTATAATACAAAATAACTTTGATTATATTATTCAAGACTATAATGATAAAATACATTGTATAGATGTAAGAGATACAGGCGCTCACATGCTTAATGATGGGACTGATGATACTCCGTTAACAATACCGTTAACTACTATGAATAGCTCTGTAATGTTGTTCACTCCTATTCATCATGCAGATATGTATGAGCGATTTATAGCAAATGTTGATTATAATATAATAGCTTATTTTGGAGTTGATAGATTTATTAGTAACTTATTTGAAGAGAGACTAGAAAGACTGCAGTTCCGAAAAGATTACTACTTCAGAAATCAACATCCAGGGGGGTGGGATGTTGATTATATTGATAAAACAGGGTTATATAAAGACCCTAGAGTTACATTCTGCATAATTACACAAGCTATACCAGAAGATTATAAAAATATGGAGGAATATTTCTTATAAATAACGGTAAGTCAATTAGTTGAGAGAAATTCCTGATGTCGCAATACGAAGATATTACAGTTGATCAAGGTAGTGATGTAACTGTCAGATTAGAACTAGCCGATTATGATGGTGGTGCTAAAGACCTAACAGGCTACACTGCTAATGCTCAAGTAAGAAAAACGTATTCTTCAAAAGATTCTGATGCAATAGCCTTTTCTTCTGCTTTTAACATTCCCAGGTCTACTGGAATACTCAATTTAAGTTTAACAAACACTCAGACGAACGCTATGAAGGCTGGCCGATATGTTTATGATGTAGAAATTCTATACGCAGACAGTGATGGCGCTAATGTAGTAGAAAGAATTCTTGAAGGCCAAATTTCGGTGTCTCCTTCTGTTACTAGAGTTTAGGAGATAAAATGGCCACTGTTAGAACATTTTTAAACAAGAAGACTATTGTTAAGAAGATTACAGTAGGTACACCCTTAAGAGTAGGTGGAGCATCTTCTGGTGATTTAGCACAGTTGGATGACGTAGATAATTCACGCCGCAGTAATCTTAACCGTCTTATGTTATGGGATTCGTCAGCTAATAAGTTTGAGTTTTATAACGTAGAACAGCAAATTGCTCCTTATGTTGCATCTGCTCTACTTCACGACTCTGGTGACTTTACTACTGATAGTGCCGCTAATCAAAGATTAGATATTGCACTTAAAGCTCAGAGCGCGCTTACAGCTGGTACATATGGGTCAACAACTCAGATTCCTTCGATTACAGTAAACTCTAAAGGGGTTATAACAGCTACTTCACTAGTAAATGTGGCTGGTGTATCAGATCTAATATATGATGATGATACTGGGATTGTACAATTACAGACAGCTGACGGATCTGAATTTAATGTAACTCTGAATCTGAATGCATTTAGAACAAATGACCTTGCTGAGAGTGGTGGTAACTTATACTACACAAATGCTAGAGCAGATAGTGCTGCTAATATTAGATTTAAAACTAATATAGCTGATGTAGACCGAGATATAATTCCTCAGTCTAACAATGTACATAAGATTGGTGATAGCGATAAAAAATTTACAGATCTATTTCTAGACACCCAACTACACCTAGGTCAGCTCACACTTAAAGATAGTGCCGGCCGCCTGGTAATTTATAATTTTGGAACGCAGGTTGGAGCTGGATTTGGATTAGGTGATAACACCACTAATGACCTTAATGAGGGATCCAATCGTCTTTATTATACTAATGCTAGATGGGATTCTAATTATAATCTTCAGTCTACTGCTACTCTAACAGAAGACCCTTCAAGACTTTATTATACCACATCTAGAGCTGATTCAGATTTTGATGTTAGAATAGCCACTAAATCTACTACTGATTTAGCAGAAGGTTCTAATCTCTACTACACCTCAGCTCGAGCAATTGCCGATGCATCTCAAGGTATAAGTCTTACAACTACCGCTGCAACTGATCAAGGTATATTTAGTTATAACGATTCATCCGGTATTATAAGTGTAACTGACTCAGATCTAGCTAGAACAAATATACAAGAAACATTCCATTATGGTATTACTGTACCTGTAAATCATCCTGTAGCTTTTGGCGGAGCTGAGCTTACTACAAGTAATACTAATGTATTTCTTAGAAATACAGTAAATGAAGGTAATCTTACTTTACGTAGTGGTGATGGAGGCTCTATATCTCTACTAGGCTTTAGTTCTGATAGAGAGATGGCTATTTTTGATGATAGTGTAGGAACGTCTTTATACACAGCTGGCTCTAAAAAGTTTGCTACTACTGACTCTGGAGCTACTGTATATGGAAATACTACAGTAACTGGAAATATAAGCGCTACTGATATTGCCGCGAATAAAGGTACATTTCAGAATAATGTAACTATCTTCGGTGACTTAAGAGTAGATGGTACTCGCACTATTATTAACTCTACCACCCTGTCTGTAAACGATAAGAACCTTGTTCTTGCAGACAGTGCTGCTGATTCAGCTGCAGCTAATGGGGCTGGTATTACTGTAGGTGGTTCAAATGCAACTATATTATATAACTCTACTGATGATACTTGGAACCTTAATAAACCTTTAGGTGTAGGTGTAAATTTACTTTCTAACTATACTACCTCTAATATAGCAGAGGGTACAAACAAGTACTACACACCTGTAAGAGTTGATAGTGATGCTAAAGTAGCATTTAGTGCTGGTCAAGGCTTAGCTCTAAACTATTCTGGGTATGGTAGCTCTAGTGAGTTCTCTATACCAGTATCTGGTGTATCTGCAGGCACTTATGGTAGTGCATCATTAGTACCGAGGTTTACAGTAAATAACTTAGGGTTGATAGATTCTGTTAGTACAGTAGCTGTTGCTGGTGTTAGCACCATTTCATTCGATTCTGATCAAGCCACATTAAATATTGGTACTGCAGATGGTGGATCATTTAACGCTAGAATAAGCTTAGAAGCCTTTAACACAGTTGACTTAACTGAAGGTAGTAATCTTTATTATACCACAGCTAGAGCTGATTCAGCATTTGATACTAGAATAGCAACTAAATCTACTACTGATTTAGCAGAGGGTACTAATCTCTACTACACGACATCAAGAGTTGACTCTGCCTTTGATGTCCGATTAGCTCTCGCAGGCTCTGCAAGTGTTATACGTAGTTACTTCTCAGCTAGTGGTGATCTACTGTTTGATTCTTCTACAGGGCAATTTAGCTTTGATGTAGAACAAGTGTATACCAAGTCAAACTTTGATTCAGATTTTAATCAAACTTTAGACGAAGCAGCTATTGGCGGTGATGGCATTGCTTATAATGCTTCAACTAATATATTATCAATTGATAGCGCAGAATTATTAGCTCATTATACAAATCCAGTTAGAAGTATGTTTAGTACATCAGGTGACTTGTCATATGATTCTTCTACTGGTCAGTTCAGCTTTGATGTGGAGCAGGTTTATACTAAATTAAACTTTGACTCAGATTTCGATGATGCTTTAGATGAGGCAGCTCTAGGTGGTACTGGTATCACTTATACATCAGGTACTAATACCTTAAGTATTACTAATACAGGAGTGGTTGCTGGTACATATGGTAGCGCATCGCTAGTACCTAAGTTTACAGTAAATGCTCAAGGTCAGATTGATAGTATTGGAACAGTAACAGTTGCTGGAGTATCAAGCACATCATTCGACTCTAACTTAGGTCAGCTAACAATTAACACTGCTGACGGAGGAGTATTTAATACTAGAATACTTGATTCTGACTTTACAAAGACTAGAGCAAGAGATGTATTCAGCGCTAAAAAGCTTAGCGGTATTGGTAACCTGACATTTGATTCTGATAGAGGTAGATTTGACTATACAGGACCTTCTAAAACAGAAGTAAGAAGTTACTTACAAGCTGGTACAGGAATTACCTTTGATAGTGCTAATGGGTCTATATCAATTGGTCAGCCAGTAGCAACTTCTTCTAATGTAACATTTGCTAATACTACAGTTACTAATTTAACAAACACATCTGGTAATGTATTTACTACTCCTACTCAAACAGTTATATCGAGTGATGCTTTCACAGTTATTGATCTCACATCACATGACTCAGATTTTGTATCAGTAGAGTATACTGTTCATATGGAGGATACTACTAATGGCCATTCTCAAATAACTAAGATGTTAGCAACATATAATAAAACAAGTGTCTTTCATTCTGAATATGGCATAATAAGCTCATTTGATAATGATAGTGATATTGGTACTTTAACAGTAGACGTAAATGCTTCTGATGTAAGATTAATCTTCCAAAGAGGTGCTGGTCTAGGTACTATTAATGTTAAGCCAATCAAGCATGTTATAAAATAAGCCGAGGGAAAGGGAACTATGGCGGATAAAGATTTTAAGGTAAAGAATGGCCTAATAGTTGGCGATAGCGCTACTATTGGTAATAGCATTACTGTTTCTGGTGATGCTACCATTTCTGGTACCACAAACATTACAGGTAATCTCAACGTAACCGGTTCTATTGTTACTGCTGGGATTACAGGTGCACATGGTGGTTTTGATTCTGACTTTAACGCTAAGTCTACATCAGACTTATCAGAAGGATCAAATCTATATCATACAACAACTCGTGTTAACGCAGCTGCTACTACACTAGTAGATTCAGCGTATATTACATTAAGAACACCTGAGTATACAAGAGCTACAATAGCTCAAACTATGACTAACAAAACAATTGTAGATCCTATTATTGATTCTACTGGATTGTTCGGTCAGCAGTATGGTGGGTTATCTATTAACCATGACGGAAATTATGGAAATGCTACACAGTCCGCTTTAACGTTTGTAAGTGATGATTCAACAAGAGCCGCTTCTTTTCTTCTAGGGGTTGATGAGCAGTTTAATCATACATTAAGCGTAACTGGTAATAATGATGCTAACGATTTTATAATTGGCTTTAATGATACGAATACAACTTTAAAAGTAAAAGCTAATCTAGGTAATCAGCCATATGATTTATCTGGAGGTACCAACCTTTTCACTATAGATGGTGCTGGTAAATCCCATTTTACAAATATACAAAACGCTATCTCTAAAACTAACGCTGCGGTAACAATTGTAGGTGGCCTTGGTGTAGATAAAGATATTAGAGGTGAGCAGATTGTTGCTGCAGGTAATATTCTTGCTAATGGAACTCTTACCGGTGATCTTACTGCTTCATCTTTAAATAATAGATCTACTACAGATTTATCAGAAGGTAACAATCTTTACTATACAGATGTAAGGGTTGATTCATATATCAATGCTAGCATCTTTACAACAGATGTGTCGGAAGGTACTAACCTTTACTACACAACTACGCGCGCAGATAGTGATGCTAAAAACGCTATATCAGTTAACGATGCTGGTGGTGACGGATCAATGACGTATAATCCTGCTACAGGTCTTATACAGTATACTGGACCTTCTGCATCAGATGTTAGAGGTCATTTTAGCGGAGGTACTGGTGTTACTCTTGCAGGAAATGGAACTATATCCATTGGCCAAGCTGTAGCAACTACTGATTCAATATCATTTGCTGGTGGTTCATTTTCAGGTGATGTTAATATTACTGGTGATCTAATCGTCGGTGGTGATTATATACTTCAGGAAACTAACGACCTCAGAGTTACAAACTCTCTAATAAAACTAGCAGATTCTAATACAGCTAATGCAGTAGATATTGGAGTAGTAGGTAGATATTCTACTGACGGTGGGACCACTATACGTAGAACTGGCTTCTTTAGAGATGCTACTAATGGTGAATGGTATGCATTTAATAATCTAATTCAAGATGATTTAGACTCTTCTCCAGCAGCTTCAACTATTAATACCGGGCATGCTTCTTTCGAATTAGGTACATGGAACTTTGGTGCACTTAATGGTAGATATCTTGGATTTGATTCTGACTTTGCTGTATTTTCTACAAACTTTATTGAAAAAACAGCTAACTTTAATGCAGTAACAGCTGGTAGGTATGCTATTAATACATCCGGCGGGCAATTTACTGCTACATTGCCAGCTAACCCAACAACCGGTGATTATGTTAAATTAATTGACATCGCTAATTTGAGCACAGCTGGCAAGTCTTTATTAGTAGGAAGAAATGGATCTACTATTGAAGGGGCAGCTGAAGACTTCGACTTAGATATTGGTCAGAATGTTATTGAGTTTATCTTTATAAATAACACATGGAACGTATACGCCGCTATTGGTCAACGAGGTGAAAAGGGTGATAAAGGTGATTCCGCAGACGTGGGTAACTTTGCAACTCAAAACCAAAGTATAGCATTTTCGATAGCATTAGGATAGGACTTATATAAGATGGCGAAGAAATTAATAAAAGAATATGTATTTACTCCAGGGGTAGCAGGAGTATCTACGTTAAAAATACCAGACAGGTACACACTTGATAAATTACTACTCATTACTAATGTTACAGATAACATAGTTCTATATAACTTCGCTGATGCAACCTTTGCTGGAACAGGTGTAGCATTCACCCATGAAAACAGCACTGATTTTCCTCAAATACTAAGTCGTAATGAGGGGTTTACTACTATAACATTGCAGTACAATACAAGTTCTATGAATGCTAATGATAGTATGCAGATATTTGTAGAAGGTAATGATAACTATGGGATGACAGTAAGGCCATGGGAATTTGGTACTGATGCTATTGAGCGGACTAGAGTTGCAGAAGCGCAATCACTAATAGATGCTGACTTTGAATATGGCTTACAGCCAACAAAATGGGCTGGATATGGTACTATTAAAGGCTACCCTTCTGCATATGACCAGCCTGGTATCGATCTTACTGTTGATTCTGCTACAGGAATCATAACAGATTATACTGCAAGTAGTACGTCAAACAGTCTTATAACAGTTAACTTTACTGATTCGCATGGATTAACAGTAGGTGACGTTGTTAACATGACTGGACTATCAGCTGGCATTCCTGGGTTCTCAAGAGCAGATGGTAACTTTGTTATTAATAGTGTTCCTAGTAATATATCTTTAAAATATTACGCTAGAGGTGTAGTGGGCGCATCTAACGGTCAAGACTTATATTCTGCAGAAGCTTTAGCACGTAAAGGTAAACTGTACGCTAATGCATCCATTCCTATAACCGGAGCGACATCAAATGGCGCTGATCCGTCTGTTATTACTCTAGAATTAGACCACCCTCACGGTTTAATACCAGGTACTCCACTACATGTTAATGTAGCAGGAGGAACTAATAAAGAATTAGCTACAGGTCCATTCTTTATTAAGTCTACACCGTCTGATAGTACGTTAACCTACATTGCGCGATCCGGTGCTGCTGTAGGTAGTCCTTCAACTGTATCTTTATATGCTTTCTCTAACGCAACCATTTTACACAGACCATCTGACGGTGGTGTTATATTATCTACTAAATCACCGACTTACGCTGCCTCAGTTGTGCGTCAATCAAAAAGATATTTTAGATATCAGTCAGGTAAAGGGCTTTTATTCTCTACAGGAACTCTACTCGCTCCTAACTATGATTTACAAAATATTACAGCTGCCGGTACAGCAATAGGTCAATTAATTACGGTTAAGACAGATGATATTGATCATGGTCTTCAACCAGGCGCTAATGTAAGTATATCTGGAGTTGAAACATCTGGATATAATAACGCATATGTTGTTAATACTATTGTAGATGACTATACATTCACTGTACTAGCAATTGAGACTTTGGGTGACACCGCTGCTATATTGTCTATTAATACATTAGTACATGTTACTGGTTGGACTGGAGCTGCTGTTAGAGCTGGAGTTTTCGATGAGCAAAATGGAATCTTCTTTGAATTTAACGGTCAAGAGATATTCTGCTGTGTTAGAAGTTCTACTAATAACCTTGTAGGTACAATATCAGTTACTGGTAATAGTAGTCAAATTACTGGGTTAAATACTAAATTCTCAGATCAGGTAAGAGCTGGTGATAAAATATCTATTAGAGGTATGACTCACTTTGTTACAAGAGTAGATAGTAATACTCAATGCTATGTAACCCCTGACTATCGCGGAATTACACAGGGTGGAGTCCGAGCTCAGCTAATTACAGAGAAAAGAATTAGACAAGCTGAATGGAATCTAGATAGGGTAGATGGAACTGGCCCTAGTGGCTATAATTGGAATATCAATAAAATGCAAATGCTTGGAATCGAGTGGTCATGGTATGGCGCTGGGTTTATTCATTATATGATACGTGGTGGAGATGGTAAGTGGGTTTATGTCCATAGAGCAAAAAACAATAACCTTAATAATGAAGCTTATATGAGATCATCTAACCTCCCTGTTAGATACTCTATTGATAATGATTCACCAGTTACATATCTAACAGGTGCTATCGATTCAAATGCTACAACAATCCCAGTCGCAAAAATAGATGAGTTCTCTACTACTGGTACTGTTATGATTGATAATGAGATTATATCATACACCGGTAAATCTGCAGCTACAGGCGCAGCCAACTTTACTGGCGCTACGCGAGAAGCTACTTTATCTCAATATATGCAAGGCTCTACAAATGCATTAACTGCAGGAGGTAAAGTGCCTCACACCAGCAATACAGGTATCATTGAGATATCTAATACTTGTTCCCCAACACTATCTCACTGGGGTAGTTCATTAGTTATGGACGGTGGGTTTGACTTAGATAGAGGTTATATCTTTAATTACTCAAACTCACACAATACAAGTGGTGATAGGATTGGAACTACACCTATTACATCATTCCTTTTGAGACTGGCACCTTCGGTTTCCAACTCTTCTGTAGGAAGATTAGGAGCAAAGGAACTTCTTAATAGATCACAACTTCTTCTACAGCAATGTGCAGTCGGAATGTCACGTGGGTCATCTTCTTCAGGAGAGGTGGTGGTTCAAGGAATTATTAATCCAAGAAACTTTGTAGACGCTAACTGGAAATCTCTCAACGGAGTTGAGGAGGGTGGACAACCTTCCTTTGCTCAAGTTGCTGACTTAGAAGACATTACATGGTCTACAGGTACATATGCATTACCCGGTGAAAGAATCTTTGCCTTTGTTTGTAATGCTTCAAGAGCCGATGCTCTTACAACAGTTCTAGAACTAGGTGACCTAAAAGAGATGTCAGGTGCACCTTTGGGTGGAGATTTTATCTTCCCAGATGGGCCAGATATTCTTGCTATTAATGCTTTTGTTAAGTCCGGTGATGTTAAAGCAACGATTCAGCTACGATGGGGCGAAGCTCAGGCTTAATAAGGAAAAACTAAATGGCTACTAAACTAAGTACCTTTCTCAATAGCTCTCTTTTAACTGCACTTGATTCCGCAGGAACGAGAGCTATTGTTCAACAAGAAACTATTAACCTGGATTCTAATACCGCTGGTAATTATGTTAAAACACTTGTTGGAGGAACTGGGTTAAATGTAACAGGTGTTAATGCACATGCTGGAACTGCTAATGTAGTTATCGATAGTAGCCATGTAGTTATCCGCACAAGTGCTCAAACACTTACTAATAAAACAATTAACCTTGCTAATAATACTTTAACAGGTACTCCTGGCCAGTTTAATGCTGCTTTATCAGGTGGATCATTTGCAACGTCATCCGGTATAGAAACGTTTACTAATAAAACATTAACAGCTCCTGTAATAACTGGCATCCAATCGTCTACTGCTGGATCAATTACTGACCTTACTACTTTCTCATTAAGAGATGCGACTACATCCTCTCATGAATTACAAGTGATAGCTAACAGCGCATCACCAGCAATGAGTGCTGATAGAACTCTAACATTTGATGTTAACAATGCTAATAGAAGTATTAGCTTAACAGGTAATTTAACTCTAGCAGGTAATTTAATAACTTCTGGAGCTCACAGTACTACTTTTACAGCTACTGGAGCTACCACTTTAACATTACCCACAACCGGTACTGTTGTTAGTAAAGATGGTAGTGGTAACTTCTCTGCAGGGACAATCACTGCTGACATTAACAGAGATAATCATACAACGGTGACTGCAGGTACATACGGTAGTTCATCACAAGTTCCTATTATAACTGTAGATGCTAATGGGTTTATCGATAGTATAGGAACAGTTTTATCTGGGGGAGTCACCGCGGTAGCGTTTGATTCTGACCAAGCTTCAGTTAAAGTTACACTTGCTTCTGGTGCAGTCTTTCATTCACGTATAAGCTTAGAAGCTTTTGATACTGATGATTTAAGTGAAGGAACTAATAAGTTCTTCACTAATGCACAAGCAAGAGGTGCAGTATCAGTTACTGATGCAGGTGGTGATGGATCTCTTGCATATAATAGTACCACTGGTGCAATTACATATACAGGCCCAAGTGCTTCACAGGTAAGAGCGCATCTTAGCGCTTCTGGTGATGTTTCATATAATAACTCAACAGGTGTAATAAGTTTTAGCGAAACATATAGTACTGCTGCAGAGTTACTAACTGCAATAAAAACTGTTGACACAGACAGCTCTGGATTAAACGCAGATACTCTTGATGGTCAACAAGGATCTTATTACAGAATTAATGTATATGATGCAAGTGGCAGCTTATTAAACTAATAAATAGTGGTAAATAGGAATACGAAATGGCTAAACCATCCACAAGACAAGAACTTATAGAGTACTCTCTGCGTCGCCTTGGTGATCCAGTTATCGAGATTAATGTGGATGAAGATCAACTTGATGATAGGGTTGATGAAGCTCTACAGTACTTTAAAGAGTATCATTCAGATGCTGTTTATAGAGGCTATCAGAGTATATTATTAACTCAAACTGATATAGACAACGGCTATGTTACTGTAAGTGCTAATGTGCATCAAATTATTAAGATGTTCGCAGTGAAGAATACCATGGGGCAAGGAATGTTTAGTATTAAGTATCAAATAATGCTTAATGATATTCAAAACATGTCAGCCTTTATTGGTAGCCTAGCTTACTTTACTCAGACACAGCAATATCTCTCTATGATGGATGACCTTATTAATGGGACTCCTCAAGTAACATATGTTAAAAAACAAAATAGACTATACTTCCACGGCGCTACGGTAGATGGTGATCTAAAAGCTGGTGACTATATGGTTGTAGAAGTGTATAATATTATTGACCCTGATTCATTTGCAACAGTATGGGATGATATGTGGTTGAAAGAATATACTACAGCTCTAATTAAACAGCAATGGGGCTCCAATTTAATTAAATTTGAAGGCATGCAATTACCTGGCGGCGTTACATTAAACGGTCGGCAGATTTTTGAAGATGCCAATGCGGAGATCGAAAGGCTTAGAGAAAAGATCAGAATGGATCATGAGCTTCCTACTGACTTTTTTGTAGGATAAATTAATGGCAACTAATCTATACTTTAACCAAAAAGTCCAGTCGGAGCAGAATCTATACGAAGATATCGTGATAGAGTCTCTAAAGATGTTTGGTCAAGATGTATACTACCTACCAAGAGATGTAGTGGGTGAGGACAGAATCTTTGGAGATGATGTACCGTCTAGGTTTAACTCATCATACAAAGTAGAAATGTATATTGAGAATATAGAAGGCTTTGATGGAGAAGGTGATCTCTTTACTAAGTTCGGAGTAGAGATTAGAGATCAAGCCACTTTTATTATCGCTAGGAGGCGATGGAATAACGCTATTAAGAGATATGATAATGAGATTACAAGTGTTAGACCTCTTGAAGGTGATTTAATATTCCTCCCTCTATCTAAATCCTTATTCCAAATTATGGCTGTAGAGCATGAGTCTCCGTTCTATCAACTAGGACAATTAACAACATATAAACTAAGAGCTGAATTGTTTGAATACAACGATGAAGATCTGGACACTGGGGTTGAGGCTATTGATGATATTGAAGTAGATAATGCTTATAAGTATATCTTGACGCTATCAAGAGGTACGACAGCGACAGGGAGCTCAAGTTTATAATATGCCAGGTCAACCAATATCATCTCTCTCAGTTAGTAATAGTGGAGCTCTTTATACAAGCGTTCCAGCTGTTACTGTATCTTTACCTCAGGCTGATTCACAGACAGCAGAAGGTAGCTTAACACTTGATCAAAACGGTATTATTACATCTATATCTTTAATAGATTCAGGCGGTACTTACTATACAACCCCTCCTACTACTACAATATCAGATATATCTTATATACCTAATAGAGCTCCAGAAGTTTTAGCTGTGTATAATACAGATAGTAATAAAATATCAGAAATGCAAGTGTTTTTTGCTGGTACATATTACACCAGTGCTCCTTCTGTCGTTATTGATCCACCCCATGGTCCTGCATCATCTAATCGAGCTAACGGTACAGCTGTTGCTAGTGTAGATCTAGATGGAAAAGTAAATGTTATTGCTAATGCAAGTATTACGTTAGTAGATAGTGGACATTATTATACATCTCAACCCTCAGTGGTGGTAGACCCCCCTGTTTCAGGACCATATAAATTTGGTAGTGGATCTTTAGAAAATTTAGATTCAAATTGGTATCAAGAAATGATAACGGCGAACTTTCCAGTCGTTACTAATGACAGTACTAATAGTGGATATGAAATTAACTTTTGGTTATATCCAACTGTAAATTCTATTAATAGAAGTATCTTTTACTCAGTTGACTCCACTGGAGCAGCTGGAGTTGTAAAAATGGGGCTAAGTGATAGTAATAAAATAACTTGGGCTACTAATGGAGATAGTATAACAAGCACAGGAACTGTTAATATCAACAACTGGAATTGGATCCAGATGGCTCATAATGGAAGTACAGTGCGGTTAACTGTTAATAGTGATTCTAATTCGGCTAATTTAGGTGAAGCTACACCTGCATCTCCTGCCGCTGTTGCAGGTGATAAGATACTCTTTGGTAGAGATAGTAACTCTACACTATTACCTTCATTTACTAAATCGTTTATAGGGTATATTGATAATTATAGAATTAATATCAATGATAGTAATGTTGGTGTTCCTTCTAATATTGTACCTGACTCAGAATATGCAGGCTGGGACACTAATAGAAATATAATTGATTACACGTTTGCAAAGACAGCTGCTCAAATAGACGCTACTTATGATTCTATTAATAATAGTATATCAGGATTTAATGTTACAGATGGTGGTCAAGGCTACACAGTTAATGAGAGTATAACATTTATTACATCTGGTGGCCAGGATGAAGCTGCTTTTACTGCTACTGCTACAGCAACTGTGCTTAACGGGCAGATTAATACTATAACTCTTACTGATAGTGGTCAAGGATATACCGATTACCCTACTGTTACCATAAGTTCAAATACAGGAACTGATTCTGACTTTACTTTAACAGACAGTGACTTTAATATTACTACAAATCTTGTAAATAATAGAGTTGCTTCTTTTAATATTATATCAGGTGGTCTATTTGTTGATTCAGCTAACATATCTATAGCACCACCGACTGGTTCAAAAGAGACATTCCGAGCCACTGCAGTGGCTACTTATGATAGCTCCTCTGGAAATATTACAGCTTTAACACTAACGGACAGTGGTGATTTTTACACATCACCAGCTACTGTAACAATTGAGCCTCCTTTGAATGATGCAGCGTTTCAACAAGGAGAAGAAGTTTCTCAAACATTATCTACTGGAGTTGTTATTACAGGTGAAGTAGTAAAATGGTCTGATAGTGATAATAAACTTCATCTTGTACATGTCGGTGCTAATGATGGTCAGTTCCATCTCTTTACATCCTCATCAACCCGACTCGTAACAGGTCTTACATCTGGTGGGCAAGGGGTTATTACACAAGCGAGTGAAGACAATCAGATTTCAGAAAATGAACAGAATGATGACTTCAGTACAATAGCAGCTGACTTCTTAGATTTCTCAGAAGCAAATCCATTTGGTGATCCGGAGAACAATTAATGTTTGGTACTTATTTTTATCATCAAAGGGTACGTAAAGCCGTAGCTATCTTTGGCACTCTTTTTAATAATATATATGTTATTAGGGCTGACAAAGCTGGTAAAGTTATTAGTACAGTAAAAGTTCCTTTATCATACGGGCCTTCTAGGAAGTTTCTAGATAGAATTAGAGAAAACCCTACCCTTGATAATGATACAAAGGTAGCAATTAAACTGCCTAGAATGTCGTTTGAGGTTATATCTATACAGTATGATGCGGGAAGGCAACTACAAAAGTCACAAGCATTTTTACAGGCTGGTAGTGCTAGTACTAGTAGGAATAAGTTTAACTCTTTCGTACCATATGATATTGGATTTCAGTTAAGTATATATGCGAAATCGCAAGACGATGCATTACAAATGGTTGAGCAAATACTCCCTACCTTTAACCCCCAGTATACATTAACTATAAAGCCGTTTACAGAATACCCTGATGTAAAGGAAGATGTTCCTATATCTCTAACAAGTGTAGACTTTCAAGATGATTATGAGAGTCCATTAGAGCAACGAAGAACTATTATTTACACTCTTACTTTTAATATGAAAGTAAACTTCTACGGATCTATTAGTAATTCTAATGTGATTACAAAGTCTATAAATAACCTATATGACATACAGGCTGATTCAGACCGTCAAGCTGCAAGAATAACTTTAACTCCTACTCCAGGAGGGATTCTAGCTGACAGTGATTACGGCTTTAACCAGGTAATAGACGAACTTTACCCTTTTGATAGTGCATGATATGGATGATGATAAAACACAGGTAGCTAATGACTTTGAATTTGTACGAGAAACACAGTATAATCTTCTCGTAAAAGGAGCAGAAGCTTTAGATGATATGATGGATGTAGCAAGAGCTACTGAACACCCTAGAGCATATGAAGTGCTGTCTAATATGATGAAAAACGTTGCTGATATTAGTAACGGTCTTATGGATGTACATAAGAAAAAGAAAGAGGTTATGGCTGATAATAAGCCAGCCGAACTACCTAATACAACAAATAATGTGTTTGTAGGATCCGTTAGCGAATTACAACGGATGTTAATAGATAATGAGAGTGAGAAAGTAGTTGATATCAGCGACTATAAATCAACGGAAAAAGATGACTGACACTTATATGGGTAACCCCAACGTTAAGCGTGATGGGGTTAGTCAACAGTTTAATTTTCATGAAGTAGAAGAATATAGTAAATGTATGAAAGACCCTTCATACTTTGCAAAAACCTACTGTAAAATTATTCACCTTGATCTAGGATTAGTTAATTTTAAATTATATCCATATCAAGAGGAGATGTTTAATCATTTTAATGAAGAACGATTTTCCATTGTATTAGCCTGTCGTCAGTCTGGTAAGTCTATCTCATCAGTTGCTTACCTATTATGGTTTGCTCTTTTTAATCCAGAGAAAACCATTGCTATTCTTGCTAACAAAGGCGCGACATCACAAGAGATGTTAGGGAGAGTAACGCTGATGCTGGAGAATCTACCTTTCTTCTTACAGCCTGGATGTAAATCACTTAATAAGAAATCAATAGAGTTTTCTAACAACTCTCGTATTGTATCAGCTGCTACATCTGGATCATCTATTCGTGGTATGTCTGTTAACTTACTATACTTGGATGAGTTTGCATTTGTTGAAGACGCGGCTACATTTTATACATCAACATATCCAGTTGTATCATCTGGTGTGAGCACAAAGGTTATTATTACTTCTACAGCTAATGGTATTGGTAATCAGTTTCATAAGATATGGGAAGGCGCCGTACAAGGTACTAATGAATACAAACCGTTTAGAGTAGATTGGTGGGATGTTCCAGGTCGAGATGAACAATGGAAAGCCACAACTATTGCTAACACTTCAGCACTTCAGTTTGATCAAGAGTTTGGTAATACATTCTTCGGCACAGGGGATACTCTTATTAATGCTGAGACTTTATTAGGATTAAGAGCTAAACAGCCTCTTAGACTTATAGAGGGTAATAGTGTATACATCTATGAGGAGCCTGTAAGAGACAGTCAGTATGTTATGACTGTAGATGTAAGTAAGGGAAGAGGTCAGGACTATTCTACTTTTAACCTAATCGATATTAGCTCTAGACCTTTTAAACAAGTTGCTGTGTATCGCAATAATCTTATATCGCCATTACTCTTCCCTAATATTATTTATAAGTATGCAACTATCTACAACAATGCTTGGGTAGTTGTAGAATCAAATGATCAAGGTACATTAGTATGTACAGGTCTATATCATGATCTAGAGTATGAGAACCTATTCATTGAATCTGCTACAAAAGCTGATAGGCTAGGAGTAGAGATGAATAGAAAAGTAAAACGTATGGGATGTTCTGGTATTAAAGATATATTAGAAGAAAAGAAACTAGATATTGTTGATCAGAATACTATCCTGGAAATGTCTACTTTTGTAGCTAGAGGTCAGTCTTTTGAAGCATCAGATGGTAACCACGATGACTTAATGATGAATCTTGTTATGTTTGGATATTTTGCTACAGGTAATTACTTCACCCAGCTTACAGATGTGGATATTAAAGATATGCTATACAAGCAACGGGTACAAGAAATAGAAAATGATGTGCTACCATTTGGATTTATTGATGATGGAGTTGATGCAGTAGAGCATCAAGATATGGTAGATGACTGGTCTACTAGAAGGTGGGCCGAAGAATGGGGCGGAATTTACTAAATAAATATACTTATAAATACATGTAATTGATTTTCGTATTATGACCACATATTATCAGTTACTGTAAAAGGAACATTAACAATGGCAATTTTCTCTCCTTCAGAGTCACCAGCAATTGTTGTAAAAGAAGTAGATTTAACAGGCGGCGTGCCTAATGTACAATCTACTACTGGAGCAATAGTCGGCGGGTTTCGTTGGGGCCCAGTGGAACAAGCAACTCTAGTCGGTGACGAAGCGAGTCTTGCCTCCACATTTGGTGCACCTAACGATAGTTCAGCTGTAGATTTTTTATCTGCATCTAACTTTCTAAGATATACAAGCGCTCTACAAGTAGTGCGTGTTGTAGACAATGCAACTGCATTAAATGCTGCAGCGACAAAACTAAGATCAGGTCAGTCAGCTGACAGTGATCATCTAATTAAAAGCGACACAGCGTTTGACGACGCCACAACATTGAATAGCGTATTCTACGCTAAGTATCCTGGTGACTTAGGTAACTCACTTAAAGTTGCCATTGCAGATGCGACAAACTGGTCAGCTGGTTTTAGTGCTACTCATAAAGCACAGTTTGATGACGCACCCGTAGGTGAAGAACGACACGTACTTGTAATTGACGAGGATGGTACTATCACTGGTACATCTGGATCTGTTCTAGAGCGTTTCCCATATGTAAATACAGGAGCTACATCAGTAAATGCTGATGGATCTACTAACTACATGAGAAATGTTATTAACCGAGGTTCTAATTACATCTACTGCAACGTAACAACTGGTGCTGATATGGCTGCTCATGCAGCAGACTCCAATGGTGAGTACAGCTTTACCTCAGGTACCACCGGTGCTACACTAGGTACAGCTGATTATCTACTTGGCTTTGATCAACTAGAAGATAAAGATACAGTTACTGTAGACTTTATGATTGCGCCAGGTATGGCTATTGCTGGTGATCAAGCTACAGTAGTAAATGATCTAGTTTCAACAGCTAGTGCGACACGTAAAGACTGTGTAGTTGTTACATCACCTGCTAAGAATTCTGTTGTAGCAAATGCTAATCCAACAACAGCTTCTGTTACTGATGCTAGTGCATACACATATAGCTCATACCTATTTGTAGATAACAACTGGTTGAAAGTATACGACAAGTACAATGATAAGTACGTGTATATTCCAGCGGCTTCTTCTACAGCAGGTATTATGGCTGCAGCTGACGCTAACTCAGCACCATGGTTCTCTCCAGCAGGAGCGAGACGAGGTGCTTATCTTGGTGTAACAGGACTGTCATACACTCCTACTAAGAGTCAAAGAGATACTCTGTATAAAGCAGGTGTTAACCCTATTGCTAACTTACCTGGCCAAGGTATCTTGCTTTACGGTGATAAGACTCACATGAATAGACCTTCTGCATTTGATCGTATCAATGTACGTAGATTGTTCAACGTAGTAGAAAGAGCTATCGGCACCGCAGCTAGAAATACATTGTTCGAATTGAATGATGAATTTACCAGAGCAGAGTTTGTTAACATTGTAGAGCCATTCCTGAGAGAAATCAAAGGTAGACGTGGTATTACAGACTTTAGAGTCGTATGCGATGAAACAAATAACACTGGAGCTGTTGTAGATAGAAATGAGTTCATTGCGAACATCTTTATTAAGCCAGCACGCTCTATTAACTACATCACACTTAACTTTGTAGCTGTTAGATCCGGTGTTGACTTCGAAGAAGTCGCCGGACTATCGGTTTAAGTGTCAGGAAGGATATAACAGATGGCAATTTTAGGCGTAGACGACTTTAAAGCCAAGTTACGTGGTGGGGGTGCTAGACCCAATTTATTCAAAGCCACAATTAACTTTCCAGGCTATGCAGGAGGTGATGTAGAACTTACATCATTCCTATGTGAAGCAGCTCAATTACCTGCTTCCATTATGGGAACAATTATTGTTCCATTCCGCGGTCGTCAATTAAAAATGGCGGGGGATCGTACTTTTGATGTATGGACTCCAACTATTATTAACGACACGGACTTTAATGTAAGAGATGCAATGGAACGCTGGATGAATGGTATGAATGCACATAGTGCTAATACCGGTCTAACAAATCCAGTAGACTATGAAGCAGATCTTATTGTAGAGCAGCTTGATAAGGCTGGTGCGGTAATTAAAACTTATAACTTTAGAGGTTGTTTTCCTACTCAACTTTCACCAATTGATCTGAGCTATGCTTCAGAGAATGAAATTGAGAGATTTACCGCAGAGTTTCAAGTCCAGTACTGGGAAGCTGCAACTACTACGTAATTAACTAGTATAAATAGTACTAGAGGCGGCCTCGTGTCGCCTCTTTTGAATAACATAGGATATAATTAATGGCTGATAATAGTTCACTTAGATTATTTGGTTTTGAAATAAAACGAGCAAAAGATAAGAATGCAGAAAAAATGCAGTCTATCGTACCACCAGTAGATACTGATGGTGCTGGTTATGTGACATCCGCTGGTGCGCACTACGGCACATATGTTAACCTCGGCGAAGGTGACATGGCCAAAGATAATCAACAAAATATTAGACAATATCGTGCTGTAGCAGAACATCCAGAAGTAGATGCTGCTATTGAAGATATTGTTAACGAATCAGTAACAGCGAGTGAGAATGAATCCCCTGTTACTCTTGTTTTAGATCATGTAGACGGGTTGAGTGACCAACTAAAGAAAACAATGGGTGAAGAGTTTGATGGAATCTGCTCTATGCTTCAATTCACTGATCTTGGTCATGATATCTTTAGACGTTGGTATATTGATGGTAGAGTATATCATCATCTTGTAGTAGATGAAAAGAATCTTAAAGCAGGAATACAAGAGATCAGACCTATTGACTCTACTAAGATTCGTAAGGTAAAAGAAGTAAAAAAGAAAAAAGATCAAGCTACCGGTGCTACAATTGTAGAAAGAGTAGATGAGTTTTATGTGTATCAAGAGAAGCCAGGTGGTCAATCTCAAGGTATTAAGTTATCTAATGATAGCGTCTCCTATGTTACCTCTGGTCTACTTGACGGTGACCGTAGAAAGGTAGTATCTCACATACATAAAGCGCTTAAACCAATTAACCAGTTGCGCATGATGGAAGATTCTCTAGTCATATATAGACTAGCACGTGCTCCAGAACGGCGCATCTTTTATATTGATGTAGGTAACCTTCCAAGAGGTAAAGCTGAAACATATATGAAAGACATCATGTCTCGTTACCGCAACAAGTTGGTGTATGATGCTGATACAGGAAAGATTAGAGATGATCGCAAGCACATGTCTATGCTTGAAGATTTCTGGTTACCGCGTCGTGAAGGCGGCCGAGGTACTGAGATCTCTACTCTACCAGGCGGTGAAAACCTAGGTCAGATTGATGATATTATATACTTTCAAAAGCGTGTATATCGTTCATTAAATGTACCTATGAATAGACTAGAGCAAGAATCGCAATTCTCTTTAGGTCGATCTACAGAAATAAACAGAGACGAAGTAAAGTTTCAGAAGTTTATTGATAGATTGAGAAAACGTTTCTCTATGCTATTCTTAGAGATTCTTAAAAAGCAGTTAATAATGAAATCCATTATAACTGAAGAAGACTGGCAAAACTGGCAGCAGGATATTATAGTTGATTATGTTCGTGATAATCACTTTTCTGAATTAAAAGATGCTGAGTTACTTCAAAATAGATTGCAGACTTTAGATAATATGCAGCAGTATGTTGGTGATTACTTCTCTAAAGAATGGGCAATGAAGAACGTATTGCAGTTTGATGATGATACTATCGATGAAATGAAAAAGCAAATCGGGGAAGAACAAGCTGCCGGTGAAATTGAAGATAAAGATGCTGAAGAAAAAGAAGAAGCTCCTGCTGAAGCACCAGCTAAGCAGAGTATAGATATTAATGTGAAAAGTAATGGAGATTAATAATGTCAGATTATCAAGTAGATATTGAAAGCCTAATTAACAATGTAGCTAATCAGGACTTTGGTAAAGCAGGTCCTACCTTTGTGGAAATCCTTAAAAGTAAAATGAGTGATGCATTGGAACAAGAAAAGGTTTCTGTCGCTAATGCTGTATTTAATGGTAAAGGTGAAGAAGATCTAGCGGACGATGAATCCGATCCTGATGAAGAAGATATAGATGCTGCTATTGATGAATTAGAAGATGATGAAGAAGAAAGTTAAGTCTAAATTAAAACTATTATAAATAAAGTAGAATCATGCTAAGATATAAACAATTCAAAGAAGCTATGAAAAATAGTATGCCAGTTGGTGTACACGTTTATGATAAAAAGATTAGCACTGTTGATCTTATGATACATAAAGAGAAGAATCTTTTTGTTGTTTATGTCGACGGTGAAAAACTTGATTCCTATGAGACTCAGAGAGAAGCTGAGCGTATGGGAAAAGAGTTTATAAAGCAAGCAAAGGTATAGCTATGAAACTTATTACTGAGTTTAAAGAAACAGACGTTCAATGTGTTGTAGAAAAGGCCGAGGATGGGTCTAAGTCACATATCATTGAGGGTGTCTTTGCCATGGCTGAATCAAAGAATCGTAATGGTCGTGTTTACCCTAAAAGCGTTATGGAAAATGCTGTAAACATGTACTATGAACAACAGGTTTCCAAGAACAGAGCGGTCGGTGAGTTGAATCATCCTGACGGACCGACTGTTAACTTGGATAAAGTATCCCATCTCATAACCGATCTTCGTATGGAGAACAATGATGTGATGGGTAAGGCACGTATATTGAATACTCCAATGGGTAATATCGTAAAAGGTTTACTTGAGGGTGGTGTTCAACTAGGTGTCTCAACTCGTGGTATGGGTAGCCTCGAGCAACGTGGCGGTACTATGTACGTCAAAGATGACTTTATGCTTAATACGGTTGATATCGTACAAGATCCCTCCGCACCAAACGCTTTCGTTAATGGAGTTATGGAAGGTGTAGATTGGATCTGGAATAATGGAATCATCGAAGCTCGAGAAATTGAAAAGATGGAGACTGAAATAAAACGCGCACCTCGCGCTGACTTATACGAAACACAAGTTCGTGAGTATAAGAATTTCCTCTCGTTAATGAAATCTAAATTGTAAAGGAGTCAAACATGACTGATCAAGTAGACCAGGACGTTGTGCTCGACGAGGAAATCGAAGAAGCCGCAACTCACGATCCAAAAAATGCTGAAGCTCAATCAGTAGCATCTGTCGATGCAGCTGAGAAAAAAGGACCCAAGGCCAAAAGCCGTAAAGGGGACAAGAGTAACAGCGAACCAATGCAAAAAGCACCTGCTGCACCAGCAGCTATGAAAGCAGAAGATGTCGATTTTGATGGAGACTTTAGTGAAGATCTAAATGCTCTGGTGGAATCTGAGGCAACTCTTTCAGAAGAGTTTAAAGCCAAAACAGCAGTAATCTTTGAAGCAGCGGTAAAATCTAAAATCTCAGAAGAGATCAATCGTCTAGAAGCTGAATATGCCGAGCAATTGGCAGAAGAAGTAGCTTCAACAACAGCTGATCTTGTAGAGAAGGTAGATAGCTACCTCAACTATGTGGTTGAGAACTGGATGGAAGAAAATAAATTAGCAGTACAATCTGGACTTCGTTCAGACATTGCTGAAAGCTTCATGGATAAGTTGAAAGACTTGTTTGTTGAATCTTATATTGAAATTCCTGAATCCAAAGTCGACCTAGTTGACGAACTTGCTACAGCAAACGAAGAACTTGAAGAAGACTTCAACAAAGCCGTAGCACAAAGCCTATCTCTTGCAGAAGAGCTAAACACTTATAAGCGTAATGCAGTAATTGCAGAAGCTGCTAAGGGTCTAGCAGACACTCAAGTAGAAAAGCTTACCTCTCTAGCAGAGGGTGTAACTTTCGAATCAGAAAAAGATTTCGCAAATAAAGTGGCAACACTTAAGGAATCATATTTCAATCAGAAAACAGCAAAGTCAATGATCTCAGAAGATCTAGAAGATGATGATGCTGAAGCAGTTGAAATATCTGGTAATATGTCAGCTTACGTAAACGCTCTGCGTTCCACTATTAAATAAATACTTTTAGGAGATCCATAAAATGGAAAATAATACATATGACCGCCTCGTAGAGAAGTGGTCTCCAGTACTGAACGAAGGTTCAGCTGGTGCTATCGAAGGTAATCACAAGCGTCAAGTTACTGCTGCTGTTCTTGAGAATACTGAGAGAGCTCTTCAAGAGCAAGGCCTTATGGAAGTAGCTGCAAACGCTGCTGGTAATGGCGTATCTTCAGCTGATGGCGGCACTGGTGCTGCTACTAACTGGAATCCAATCTTGATTAGCCTTGTACGTCGTGCGATGCCAAACTTGATGGCTTATGATATTGCTGGTGTACAGCCAATGTCTGGTCCAACAGGCTTGATCTTTGCAATGAAGTCAAAGTACAAATCATCTAAAGGTGGCGCAGCTACTAATGATGAAGCATTGTTCAACGAAGCACTTGTTAACTATTCAGGTGACTCAAGCACTACTGGTAACGGCACA
>TARA_R110000822_G_scaffold52235_10_pt1 | contig 25422 bp, 41 predicted proteins | sample TARA_R110000822 | Tara Oceans TARA_R110000822 (sample SAMEA4397666) | marine metagenome | biome: Polar Biome; feature: [SRF] surface water layer (ENVO:00010504); material: water (ENVO:00002006), including particulate matter (ENVO:01000060) such as... | depth 5 m | reverse complement strand
ATCACATTTTTATATATGATGAAAAGCAAAAAAGCCCCCCACTCCGAAAAGTGAGGGGCTTTTTACCTAATATAAATTAGGAGTTTTCAGCCAACTTCTTAAAGTAGTCGAGTCCACCGTCATCTTCATCGGTCGAAACAGACTCTTCATAATTAGCTTGTGGGATTGGATCACGTCCATCATCTGCCGATGAAGAAACATCAGACTCACCAATTACCAAATTGAAGCGAGTCTTGAGTTCATCATAAGACTTGAATTGATCTGGAGCGACCACTTCTTGCAATGAATGTTGGGAATTCCAAACACGCTCAAGTTCCGCATCGTCCTCAAAAAGAGGAGTCGTAGAGTCGAAATCAGACTTATCGTATGACCGATACCCATCCTTCTGTCGAGCGCGAAGTCGAAAATTGCATCCAGCCCAAAGATCAAAGGGATTCACTGGAGTATCGTCTTCAAATTGCGGCTGCATCTTATCGTTAACAATATCAAAAATAGACTTCCCGTACCTGTAAAGGAAATTCCTTCCCTCATTTTCTGGATTTGCGGGATCACTAACAACAAAGATGTTGGATACATATTTGATTTGCCGCTTCTGCTTTCGAGCAATATCCTTATCAGAAGGAATGCCAGAATTCCACTTGGCAGAATTATATTCCGAAACCGGATCATCCTGACCAAGAGTTGTCAGAGAGTTTTCAATATACCAGCCTCCCGGTCCCTGAAATGAATGTTGCCAATAGCGAACCCACGGAACCGATTCACCAGTTGATGCAGGAAGGAATCGAATGATTGCATGACCATTCTGTGCCTTGTCCACATCAAGTTTCCAATACCGATCATCTTCGTAAGACGTTTTAGCATTAAGTTTTCCAAGCTCACTGGAAAGACTATCCAAACTATTTGCACTCGTCTTTTTGAGCTGACTGAATGATGATGACATAATTAATACCTCGTATTTGTTTTATTTGTTTTATTTGTTTTTATTTTAATGTATGGTAGTTTTTTTTCTGAATGCTTTATATTCGTCCAGCTCCCCCTCTTCTTCATTTTCATCAAAAGAATCTTCCTCTGAGTGAGTATATCCATCACGAATATCCTCTCCTGATTGAGAAATAATCACCTGATTTAAATACTGCTTCATCTGAAGCATTCCAGTCTTGTAATTTTGAACCAAATCAACAGACGAAACCACGGTATCTCTCAAGCGAGTGTTTTCTTCTTCAAGACCCAAAATGATATCTCTCCGTAATGCCGCGCTTTCTTCTAGTATACCGATGCGATCTTTCAGCACTCTATTTAGTCTAAATATATTTATGACATTTTTGATCCGACGTTTAAATGACACTAGCAAATTCCTTTCGCAGTATTCCCTTGAACTTGTTCTGATGCTTTACATTGTAGTCCAAAAATGGTGCGTATTTAAGGCATGTATGATAAAAATCATCCCATATAATATCGCCACTCAACACACGTTCCCAAGGTTTGAAACATCCCAAAACCAAATCAATGCCAATAAGAGTTTCTAACGAAATTGTTCCATCTGTATGGAATTCAAATAGCTGCGGATACTCATCCGACTTAGTAATAAATAATTGATTAAAATCCTGATCAACCTGCTGCAAATGATTCATGCTCGACTTAATAGAGAGTATATCAGACTGGAACTGATAAGTCAATGATTGTTTCGTCTTTTTCCAGTCAAGATATGTTTTTTCACACGCAACGTTTCTTGCCAATTCTCCAATCCAAACATCACGATTTTTAATTAAATTTGAGACGTAGAAAAGAATCAACTCTTCCCCCTCGTATTTACGCGACACCTTCTCAAAGAAAAACCGATCCCTCTTTGTCTTAAAAGTATTTAGGTTAGAACGAACCTTTCCTTTATATTTGAAGAAGTCATAAGAGGTGCTGTTGAAATGTTGTTTAAGAGCAATGAACTTGTTGTATGCGTTAAACGCTGTGACTTCAGACATCCTATCCCCTACAGAGGCAGCTTTGATCGTCGAGGCAAGAAATTTAAATCTCGCGCTTCGGCTTCAACCTTTGCTTTGATATTCTTATTCAAAAGGCTTGCGGCTTTTTCCATTTCAAGATTTCTTTTGCCAGCAGCACATACAATCGCATCCATGTAAGTCAATTTTTCATCATACACCATATGCTCCACTTCCATCGAAAAGGTATTCGCCAATTCTTTTTTGCTCATCATAATTGTATCCTCACTCATAAAAAATATGTTGATCTATCTGTGCTACCATCAATTTCTTCTTCGACCAGTACGGACTAACATAGTCAGCGTGATAGTGCATAACACCATCGAAGTCAATGAACTCAGCCTTGCCACCTAGAATGTCTTTGGCAATTCTTTTAGAATCATCCCATGCCCAATCTTCCTTTGGAGTATCAGACTTGCCATCATCAACCCAAGAGAATTGACTTTGCTGATTGACCACTCCACAAATTGTGTCGGGGTATCGTTCACTGGCAACACGATTCATGACCACCAAGCCAACTGCGAGCTTGCCGATAGAAGACTGATTCCCTGCCTCAAAATAAATGTTACGAGAAAGGCAATCTAGATCTTCGTCATTGTAATCAACATAAATCTCATCCTTGTTAGTCGGATTGGCGGGTTTTGATATGTTCATATGAATGTGTGTGTGAGTGACGTTCGTATCCTTTAGGCTACTTGCATACTCTCGACCTACAAAGAATCCAATACATACAAATAAACAAAAAAGAATCAGTGCAACAAAAAGTTTAATGAAATCGTCTAATAGGCTACTACCCAATGAAATGTCTCCAGATAAAATCTACTGTTATAACCAAAAGTACAGTCATCACCAACGGATCATTATATACGGAAAGAAGAATTCCCCGCCAATCCGTGTCGAGCCAGCTCCGCTTATGTTTATACCATTTCATCATTATACCTCTTGATCGTATCTTTCAACGGCTGCACCCAATCTTTAACTGGAGAGGGGAACGCCTGCATTGTCGGCATATTACCCGCGACAGAAATCAAAATAAGACCATGATCAATTCTAATCCCCGTCATCTCTTCATACATGATCGAATATCCTGCACACTGCATGAAATAATTATCAATCCAATTCTCTCTCTTCGGTTTAGCAGAAGTCTTGAAGTCTATAATTGCAGGGATACCCATCCACTCACCAATCAAATCAACCCTTCCTGCAATGCCTAACTCAACAGAATAAAGAGGAACCTCCACATGATAAACCTTCGTCAGATATTTCTCCAAATTAGGCTTCAGCACATTGAACATTTCAATTGATGTTGGCTGTTGATTCGTGATCAGTTGCTCTTCATTGTTCACGAACCTTTCGCACAAATCATGGACTTCGTTTCCACGAAAACGGGCTTTCAAAGAAACATTATCTGCTTCTTCAGTTCCGACCCGCTTCCTCCACTTTGCAATAGAATCTTTTGAATTAACAGAAAGTATAGAAGTGATGCTAGGGCATAAAACCCCCGGCTCCACCTCATAAAATCTGGCTCCATTATTATAAGAAACACTTAGTGGCGAGTATCTCAATCTAGTCGGAGGATCATGTTTGAACATCAGGTACTCCTCTTCTTCGGAATTTTATTACCCCGACCCTTTTTAGCCTTCAGTTTATCATTAACAGTCTCTTTAATTTCCCACTGCGTAAGCGCCTTCCCCTTATTCTTTTCTCGATGTTCCAGTTGAGGCTCAAGTTCATATCGAGTTCCCTTGATCCCTTCTCTTTCATTAATCTTTTCAATAACCTCTTTATACCCATCATCAGGCTTAGTTCGATTGATGATAACAGAATCCACCAGAGCAGGGGCTCCAATCAATAGAGTAAGCTCACCACCACATGCAGAGCAAGGATTTGAACACGCAACGAAGCGATCATCAATCCGCGCCATCTCACGAAACTCGTCCCCACACTCTTTGCAACCATAATCATATAATGGCATCAATACCCATCCTTATACCAGCCTTTGCCCTTGAGGACAAAGCTGGTGTTTGAGATTAATCGTTTGACTGGAGATTTGCAACGCTCATCCCAGATTTCTGAATGTGGGGATAAAGCCGACCCAGCAATATCGTGAACCGGGCATACCTCTAAAACATCGTCGTTGATGCCTTGCCAATATTCAAAGACATGCCCATCTTCACACTCATAATCATACACGGGCATTCTTCTTCTTCTTCTTAGGTTTGGTATTGCCTTCCGCTACAAACACAATGCCCGCATCCTTGCGGCGTTTCAACCACCTCTGAATGCTTTCGTTATAGTCCTTGGCAATTTCAATTGCCTCGTCAAGAGTAACAATACCCTTCTTGACCTTCTCGCGAAGACCCATGTTTTCATTAACCATTGAAAATTTCCTCCTCAATTTCACATACAACAGAATCAACAAAACCTTCTACAAAATTACGATTCATCCCAAACCCAACCTTCGCCTCACCGACCACATAATCCGTCAGCCGTTTCCCTGTGTATCCAGAAACAATTCCATCATTTATAATATTTGAAAGAATTATACTTCGGTCGTTAACTCTACCCATTACATAGTCCCCAAATTCCAATTACAATTACCATCCCAACCAAACTCGTAAATCAATTTTCTATGTATTTTATTCAAACCACTTTGATAAAGTTTCCTTCTCTTGTAATAACTCAAAGACCGAGTAAACGGTGTCTGGTCATCTAAAAGTAAATGTAACTCATCAGTGCTAAGACTAAATAAACAATCAAAAAGTTCTCGTCGAGACTCCTTCTCAATCAAATGTTCCAAAGGATCTACATCAACATAGTTAGGGACACACATATTATGTTCCAAACTAGACCAATACAAATCAATAATAGATGCTTGCATCTACCCGATCCCTTTCTTTTTGATCAAAACATTCAGCACATGCATACTTAGCAACTGAATGCGTTCGATCATAATCTTTATCAATAACAATTCGCCTCACTGTAAAAGTTTCATGTTCACAGAAATCACATATATATATGTCATCACAAAACTCCTCCAGCAAATCCCTAGAATTAGGTCGCTCATCATGCCTACGAAGCCTACGATCTCGCATTGAGCCCGCAGAACTTCTAAAGTGTGCATTGACAGCATTCCAATCTCTAGTCTTCATTTTCTAACTCGTTTTGTTGCTTGGTTAGGGAGGGACTGAAAATTACACCGTCCCCACATTTAGAGCATTGCTCGTAAACATCAACGCCCGACGCAGGTTTCAATATAATTTGATGGTCAATCATCTCATCTAAAATGAGACCACTCTCAATCAGGGTTTCCATCGTGGAATTCATTCCATCCTCCTGTCCCCGACTCCACGAATTTAATGCAACAATAAATGCCATGCCCGTCATGAATACAAAAATAAGCACAGACTCCAAAATGCTAAGTGAACTATATAAAAGGAATAACACAAAGCCAACTGTTGCTAGGTAGGGAAGCCATACATCAAGAAAAAATGTATACCAATTCGTCAACGTCTTCGTCTGGATGTGGTCGCTCATAATTTATCTTTGCCTCTTCAATCTGATCAGAACTACAACCCCTAAGTCGAAGTTCTTCGTCCGAGAGTTCCCATGCAATCACTACTTTATGATATACATCAGGGAACATTCCAAGAATTTTATTTCTTTCTAATCTAGTCAAATTTGTGTAATCGAAAATAAAAGACTCTCTCCGTTTGATGCCTTTGCGAACATCACGCATCTCTCGTGACATGGTTAGCATTCCACTTTTAAATAAATCGAAGTCAATGATATTTAGCTCAGCCAATGGGTCAACTGTACTTTTTTTTCCCGACTGAGATCCACGAACTTGAAGACCACTGGTTTCAATAAACTGGGATTTTCCGCATCCACGAGGACCAACTAATATATTCAAACACGGTCCCTCAAGAGAATTTAACCACTCATCAATATCATTATCATCGGGCCAACCTCTTTGTGTCTGTAAATCATAAGGTCGTTCTAATGCACTACTCATATAATTATTATCCGTCTATTATAAAATCGGGGACCGGGGAAATAAGTTATCCCCTTGCACGAACAAGTAAGTTATGTTCGCTGCCCCCGATCATTCCATCCAATTTTATTAAACCATTATACTAAAATTAAGCGGGGGGGGTTGTTGCCGGTGGTCTTCGTGCGCTTGGCACATTACACAGGACTTAGCACAACTTCCCCTATCGGACCCAGTAGCCGCCATCAAAAAATGGATTTGTTAAGGTTATTAAATTAAGTTGCTAACGCATTTAACCATACTCGCGAAATATCATAATCGCGAACCTCCTCAGTTTCATAGTTTAGTGGGTTGGGATGGTAGCCGGTCGGCGCTTAACGCATTTAACCATCCCAAGCTCAAGGGTCTGAATAAAAGTCTTCTTCATATTCATATTCATCATATTCACCTGAAAGAACAGCATCTATAAAATTCTTCTCGACGGTGCGACGATTTTTCTTTTGCTTCTTCTTCGCATCCCGGCGATATGCAGAATCATCCTCATCATCCAACTTGCGATTATTAACTCGGTCCCGATTTGTCCTACCCATCTTAAATTAAAACTCCGTAATATGTTCCATTAAAGTAGAAAGACGCTTGTCTACAAAATAAGGAAATACAAAATTGCGTGGAATATCAAGAGCCTCATCAAAGACCCGCATAATATCCGCTGCCAACTCTTCGGGAATATATTCAAAGTCAATCAAACGCTGATTCCGATCAAAACCGATATCACCATCCTTATAATCAACCTTACCCTTTTGCATCCATTCAGCGACTCTCTTCTTTGTGATTGGAGTCTGACGATCTCCAGAAACAAATGTAGAATCTTTGCTCAGACAATTCGGAATACCGTCACTCGTATCACCACGAACAATATGCTCAAACAAAAATTCTTTTGGATTATCAACCCGGAGAAATTTCTTTTGAACAGGAGAATATTGTTTTACGTTATCGTATTTTTGCAATTGCATGAAATCCTTATCCCCAGACAAAATCAAAACTTTTTCGTCCTTCGACCAGCGTTTTGCCAAAACAGCAATAATGTCATCTGCTTCAGCTTTTTCAAGATGAACCACCTTGTAAGGCATTCGTTCATCAAGTTCTTGTCTAATTTTATTTAGGGTTTCAAAAATATGGTTCCAATCATAACCGGAAGCAGCACGAGTCTTCTTTCGATTCCGCTTATAAAAAGGGAAAATTTCACGACGCCAAGTATTACGACCATCACAACAAATGATAAGCTCGCCATACTCCTCTGTAAATTTGCTTCGGTTAAAGCGTAATGAATTAAGAATCATATGCCGAAGCATACTTTCATCTACAGTATCTAACTGACTCATCTTGAGATTGATCATCAGGTTAGATATTGCAACTTGATTAAAGTCCACTAGGATCGGCATTTCTATCTCCCGACATCGCGAGCCATTGTTCGACTCGTAATATACTGATATGCGCCTTTGTTAAACGCGGGTGCGACTCGTCTTGCTTTCTGTCTGGATTCACGGTTTGCATCAACCGCACCACAATCCAAGCAAGTCATATACCCAAGAGCAGCGCGTCTCGGATCTACTTCTTCTTCACAACGAACACATTCAATCACGAAACCATCCTCATAATTTTTGATGCTATCATATGGAAATACTCATCCATAGAATCCTTGGTCTGATCGCTATGATTATCAGACCCCTTACGATATACCTCTTTGACCAACTGAATCAATTCGTCCATTATACACTCCACCATTTACCCACAAACAAAAATAAAAGAAAGAAAGTAGCCCATATCGACAACGCGAGCAATAGGGCAATAAATTTATCAATCACACATTCCACCATTTGGGCTTGTCTCGCTTTGACCACTTGGCAAAGTAAGCCTTGTCGCCCATGTAGTAATTTCGATATGCTGTAACAGAATCATCACACTTATATTCATCAGGCATACACTGAGGGGGCTGAATATAATCACCGAAGGAAATATTCCTTGGGTGACTCAAGAGACTCGCACGAAACTTTTTATCACTCAGATGAACTTTTCCGTAACGATAAGTATACTCGTCACAGAGAGACACAAACAAGTCATAAAGCCACCTATAATTTCCAGCCTTTGAACGAGCCCATATAGTGGACGGATGATTCTTGTGCGTAGACTTGTAGAACACGTCAGGCACATCACCATCAAGTTCACGATGGGCTGTACATAACATCTGTGCAGACTCAAGAATCATCTTGACCACATGCTTATCACAATGATCTTTAGCCGCAACATGCGGTCTAGAGTCTAGATAAAAGATGTTCAATTGATTTCCCTCACACTCTCTTCCAGAAGTCTGACACCAATGGCGATCTTTTTGATACCAGTGGCAATATTCGCCAAACTATTACCGATCCAAAACAGAATCGGAACAAACATAATCAAAACCCATTCACTCATTTCACAATCCTCACAATCACCATCTCATTACCAATGCGTCCGGTCACTGCAACCTCCTTGGCTGCAATATTCACAAGGGACTTTTTCAACTTAACCTTGCCACCGTTCACCACATCATCAAGAACCTTCTTGCAATACGACTCACGAATCTTCTTCTTGAACGACTGATCAGAATCAAACTCTTTGAGCGTGCTTCCCTTCACAGACATACCAATATCAGAAACATACTTGTGCAGGAATCGCGTCTTGGTATCAAACACCCAGACCTGAGTTGCACCAATGATATCAGAAGGCTTAACACTCTCAATACCAAAGTCTTCGTCAGACTTCTTGAAGTTCAATGACTTAACAAGATCCTTCGGTGACTTGACCTTGCGCTTGCGAGCCTTGCGCTTTCCCCGACTCTGCTTCTGCCATTCGCGACAATCGTTGATGATGTTCGCAAGGAAAGCAATCAGCTTACGCTTACGAGGCTTAGACAAAAAGTCATAACCTTCAACCAATTGATCATCATCTCCGCGAAGTGCTTCCTGCAATTCTTCGTAGATCGGCTGGAAGTGGTCAATGAAATACTTCATGTAACCACCCTTAATTTCAGCCTGCTGAAGATAATCAAAAGTGCTGAACTTGCTCTTGCAGTTCGACTCAATAAAATCATCAAGCTCGCCTTCGATGTGACCAATGTGTTCACTCGCAGCATTGCGTGTGCGTTCTTGAATAGAAACAACAGGAGCAGAACTCTTTGCCTGCTTCTTCACCCGCTTCTTCCCAAGAGCCTCATTGCCATCGACAATCAACTTGGCAACATACTCATCCAACTTGATCTTGTATCGCTCAAGGACAGAGGGAAACTCAAGACCGTTCGACACCATCTTCGCAACAAAACCATAAGTCGTCTTGATACTCGATGCGTCGAGAGCAGAGATCGCAGCAGCATCATTCTTTGAACTAACATACTTTGCCAGAAAGTCCTGAGCATTATTATTGGAATAGTTGTAATTGTACCAGTTGAGAGCATTACCAAAACGAGAGTTCAGATCCTCGTCTTTAAGGTCGTACTGATCGTCCCAGTCGGGCTCCGATCCCTGAAGCTCATATGCCTTCGGAATCTTCGATGCCTTGCGTGCCATTTGCGTATACCTTTCAGTTCGGGGTAATCTCCCCAGTGTCTCTATATTATAGCAACCTGAGCGTGAAAGTCAAGGCCCATCGCGAAAAAAAGCAAAAGAAAACGTTCAATTTCAATATAAATGATTTTGATCAAAACAGGCACTCTGGAGTTAAATATAAAACAGATCTATTTTTGTTTAACTTGCTCTTCAATCCAATCATAGGTAAGTTTCATCCCGTCTCGCATCGTATATTTCGGAGCCCATCCAAGAGCAGCAATCTTATCGACTGTTTGGTATCGACCCAAAACTCCAACGGGACCATCAATGTGTTTTCGAGAAACACCCTTGCCCGAAACACCAGAAACCATATCAACCAACTCATTGACTGTAACAATTTCTGTAGTTCCGATATTAAGGGGTTCGTGAATATCAGACTGAGTAAGTGTATAGATTGCATTACAAAGATCATCAACATAGATGAAATTTCTTTCAGCCGTACCATCACCCCAAACTTCAATCTCACCACCCTCTTGTGGAAGCATCGCAATCTTTCGACAAATAGCTGCGGGAGCCTTTTCCCTACCACCATCCCATGTTCCTTCGGGACCGAAGCAATTTTGGAAACGTGCGATGCGAACTTCTAGCCCTGTATTTCTAGCAAAGGCAAGTGCCATTCTTTCTGCGTATAACTTTTCCCATCCATATTCATTATCAGGAGACGCAGGATAAACTTCATCTTCACTAATCCAACGCGAACCCAATTCTTGATCAGCATATACACAAGCAGAAGAAGAATAAAAATAACGATCCACCTTTCTTTCAGATGCAACATTGACCATATGAATATTGATCAATGCGCTGTTTGTCATGATATCAGTTTCAGCGGAATCAATAAATCCCATGCCACCCATGTCAGCAGCCAACTGATAAACCTCGTCTATCGTATCATCCAAAACAACTTCACACACCTCTCGCTTGGAAAGATCGCCAATGATAAACTCATCAGCTTCCGTTTCTGCATACGGAGGATGTTTGAGATCCGCACCACGAACCCAATAACCTTCACACTTCAACTTCTTAACAAGATGGGCTCCAATGAACCCGCCTGCTCCACACACTAATGCTCTCTTCATTATAAATTTCCTTCCCAAAAACTAATCATATCATCCATTAAAAGTTCAAAAGAATATTCTGGAACCCAATCAAATGTATTTTTCAACTTAGAGCAATCACCCTTTAAATACTTCAATTCTTCAGCCCTCATGTATCTTTCATCTTGTTCGATGTAATCCAAATAATTCATCCCTAATTTAGAAAATACATAATCACACATCTCACGGACAGAATGTGTATCTCCAGTAGAAACCACAAACTCATCAGCTTCTGTATGATTTAGTATCATATGCATAGCTCGAACATAATCCTTTGAATGCCCCCAATCACGATATGAATCCATATTTCCCAAAACCAACTTATCACACAGACCCTTTGATATTTCTACTGCTGTCTTAACTACCTTACTCGTAACAAAATTTGAACCTCTCCTTGGAGATTCGTGATTAAACAAAATACCATTTACTGCAAATAGACCATATGCATTTCGATAATGTCGCACTAAATTATACGCAAAAACCTTTGAACATCCATATGGACTGACTGGATTCAGGGGAGTAGATTCTCTCTGATACCCATCAGAATCTACAGAATTCCCGAACATCTCAGAAGAAGACGCCTGATAGAATTTTGCATTTGGGCATATTTGCTTATAGGCTTCAAGCATATTCAACACCCCAAGGGCATTTGTTTTTACTGTATATTCTGGAACATCAAAACTAATTCGCACATGACTTTGGGCAGCAAGGTTATATATCTCATCAGGCTTCACAGAGGATATCAATTTGTTAACAGAAGAAGGATCTAAAATATCACCATACTCGGTATGAATTTTTCCAGAGAGATGATCTAGTCTGCTTTCTTGATGTTCTGTCGAAGAATGCCTTCTAATAGTTCCATAAACCTCGTAATCACGTTCCAACAAATATTCTGCAAGATAACTACCATCCTGACCAGAAATTCCCGTTATAAATGCTTTCTTCACTTTACTGCCTCCAAATTCAAACTAATTAAAGTTCCATTGTCCTTATCCATATGAGGTATGTATGCCTGAGAATGATCGTCAAAATCCGAATGCTCGGTATCTCTCCAATCATATAAACTAATATTTCTCATACCAACCGAGGCGAATAACTCTTTAAGACGCTTTTCATCATAAACAGTCTTATGATAAATTGTTTCATCTCCCATACTCATCTTACCATATAACGGGCCCAAAAAAGTTTCTAGCGGCATATCATTGATAACATATAATCGTGCCATCGAATCAAAATCTGGAACAGCAATTCTCAACACTCCCCCAACCTTCAGGCAACGAACCCACTCTGAAAGTAAATTTTCAACATCTTCTCTATCAAAATATTCGATAACATGAGAAGCATAGATTAAATCTACAGAACCATCTTCGTAGGGTAAACTCGTTATATCATGAGAGTCTAAATGAGAATAGTCTCCCCCATCAATATGTATCCAGTCTTCTCCGAAGTTTCTCCAACCACACCCTAAATTTAATTTAGTCATAACCACCTTTCAAGCTCAAAGTCATTGGCTTCTTTTTTAAAATATCTTAGTTTGTCTCCCAATCCCAATTGAATTGCGTGAAATTTAGCTAAACTATGATTAGACACTAAGCAACCTAAATCAAAATATTTATCTATATGTTCATATAAATTAGAATATTGATCCATAATATCTGTTCCTGCAATAAACCACAAATCCTGAAGTCCGTTAGGATCTCCATCGGGCCAAAGACCAGAATAAAAATATTTAGAACTATATTTTTCCCAATCAAACGGAGTTAAAAAACAAGTATCAAATCTTGTAACTAATATAAAATCATATTTAAAATTATACCGTTCTTCATATTTCCGTTTCAATTCAACACTCTTCATGTGTGAATACCATCTACTCTTGCAACTATGACGAAGAGGGCCCCGGGATTCCGAAAAGTCTGAATCAAATATAATTTGTTTTTCAAAAACAAACGAACATGGATTATATGTAGTTATCAAATCATTCTTTTTGTCTTGTGATGTTCCCCATGTATGAAAAAAAACATCTACGGTGTGATTAACTAATACATTCTGTTGGAGATACATATAAGAATTTTCAAAAGAAACTGGATCTCCTTTATCATTAGTTCCAGAAGATAATCCATGTAAACACAAAGCTATTCGCATTAAATTACTTCTTCATAATTATTGGAGAAGTAATCCAAATCTTCTGGGGTTCCAAGCCCCCACATCTTTTCGATGCCTAATATTTTAATCTTCTTATTATCTTCAATGGCTTGATTATAAACTGGGCATACATAAAATTCATTATTGAATCGAATATCTTTCGCAATCATATCTTCAGCATATTTGACATAATCTCGCCCGTGTTTCCAATAATAGATTCCAACTGTCGCAATATTACTAATTGGCGTCTTCTCTGCTACCTCACAAACAAACCCATCATCATCTAACTTCACATAACTCCACTTTGGGTGCGTAGCCTCAAAACTAAGAATTCCCCCATCAACGTCATCTACAACCATAGAGTGTATAAACTCATTTGAATCCCAATCCACATACTGATCGGAATTTGCAATAACTAAAGGCTCATTATTATTAATAAACTCCTTTGCCAGTAATGATGTACAAGCTGCTCCTTCGGTTATACCATCAACCTGTACAATATTGCAATCGGGACTAATCAAATTCAAAAGATACTTCAGATGATACTTCTCATAATGAGACTTCTGAACAATATATGTATGTTTCGCATCAATGTTCAAATTTTCTGTTACCATCTGAATCATTGGCTTCCCATTCACCTCAATAAGAGGTTTTGGAAAAGTATAGCCAGCTTTCTCAAAACGACTACCAGCACCAGCCATCGGAATCAAAACATTCATATCCTATCGCCCCCCTCAAATATTTTTTTTGTTACTTGTGTTGAATCTTCTACTTCAACCACTACACAACCAGTCATTCTAGCAGCCTCAAGACCCTTTATAGAATCCTCAACTATTATAGAATTTTCTGGTAAAGAATTAAGTTCTACCAATGCCTTAATGTAAGGTTCTGGGTGTGGTTTATTGTATCTACAGTCTTCATTTGTTATTATTATATCAAAATACGAAATAATTCCTGTTTTTTTTAGCATTAACTCTGCGGTCTGTCTAATACAATTTGTAACACAACCAATCTTATATCCCATATCTTTCAATGCATTCATCATGGTTACTTTAGAATTAGAATATTTACAAAATTCTTCAATATACTGAATTGTATACTCTTGTTTACACTCTAAAATTTTTGGAATATCACATTCGCGAACAATCATTAAATCAACTAACATGTTTAATTTTTTCTTTGTGGGTAGTCCATTGAATTTAATATCATGATCGTCTTTTGATATAGTATAATCCGAAATTTGATATAATGCTTTATTTAATGCTTCATAATGCCACTCACATGCATCCACCAAAACCCCATCCAAATCAAACAATACTGATTTATTCAAAGTTCTCATTTCTGAAAAACCACCATTTCTGTTAAATCAGGCCAATCAGAAACAATCCATTTCCTTGGTTCGTCAATAATTGCTTGAGGTAATTTTTTAATTCCCATCTCGGCTGTTTCGGGTGTCATGTAATAATGATAACCCGCTGAAGTAATATTTTGATCTCTCCAAGGGATGTTTGGTTCTCTCCCATCATAGGACATTTTTTTAAGGTCATCTCTCGCTTCTTTGTCACATGTCAAAATCATTCCTCCACGACCCAAACTTAGATGCTTCTGAAACTGAAAACTCAAACACATATATGTATTCGGAATATAACTATCTCTTTTCCATAACACAGCAGCGTCAATAATATTATCAGACAAGTAATAATAATCTTGCCAATCTTCTTCCTTCCACTCCAATTCAATTCCCAATTTTTCTGCTAAAAACGGAATGGACGGATAAGATCTTACTGGAACTTCGATTGAATCGACCTTATTATATCGCAAACACAACTCAACTGCATGAGTACAGCAATCAACAGCAACCGCATATGGCGACCCATAAAAATCTGCAATCTTATTTTCAAATTCTGAAACTATATCAAACGTCATAATACAAACTTTCTATTTTCCAGCAAAATATTTCCAAAATTTCCTAAAAAATTATAAACCCCAAGCACATTAAAATTTGGTAAAAAGTTTACAATATCATTCTTTGTCCAACTATTTTCATACAACTTTTTATTTTCATCAACAGCACTAAATTCAATATACAAATAACGAACTTTGTTTATTATGGTTTCCTCTCCACCATTTAAAAATTCACATTCCCCCCCATTGACATCAACCCACATCAAATCAATAACATCAATATCTTTTGTTTTCATCCATGTATCTAATCTACTCGATGAAACAGCGACCCCATCATCAAAACTCACATCATCAAAAATTTCTAAATGCTTATCCGGCTTTTTAATAGAACTAGATGCAGACCAAGATTTCTGATTATCATAATGTTTTCTTGTTTCGCTATTGCTTTTATAAAACATAATATTTCCATCTACGTCTGAAAGGGCAAGTTTATACAAATCTATATTAGGCAGTTTATCTATCTTGCTTTCAAATAAATCTATTGACCTGTCATCGGCATCAAACGCATATATTTTCGGATCATTAAATATTTTATATAATTTAAGAGTGTCCCTTCCATCATAACACCCGACATCAAAAATAATCGGCGTCTCATTCTTTATCAATTTTTTTAAATATTTTACATCAACATCAGCCATCAATAAACACCTTATCGTTTTCCTGACCTCTATAGGGACCAGTTTTATATTCATACACAACCGTATCGTCCTCTAAAAATACATAATTGTGTCCTCCCTGAAAAGTCAACGAACAGTCTCCGGCAGACAGAACAATTTTATCAATAACAGAATCATCTAAATCATAAAGTATGGCTTCAACACTTCCCCTAATTACAACCCAAGATTCTTGAGCTATAACCTCTTCCTCTCCGGGCTTCCATATATGTTTATGTGGCTTGAAGGTTTTTCCTTTATTCATTTTAAGAACAGCTAACTGAATGAATTCCTCTTCCGGTGAAATATTCAATCGCTCATCAACCACATCATCCATTCTACTAATTATATGCAAAAGATTATTTGGACTAATCTTTGAATATATTTTTTTCATAATATTCCCCCCACTGGACACCCATCAATAATTGCATCTATTTCCGACCATAAATTATATCGGTTTAATATTAAATCTCTTGCTTCCGCCATTGCATTAATATTTTCAATCGTCGGCACAGTTTCGATTATTTTTAAAATCTGCTGTACAGCCAATTCAACATTATCAATGTCAATAACATGATAACTATTTTCCGGTAAAAACTCATCAACATTTGGACATCCCCAATATATAGGCATAGTCCAAGATAGCAACGAATCAAATATTTTTTCACTTACACAGTTTTTATTATTAGAATTCTCAAAAGCTAACGTATAATGATAGGGATACAATCCTTTAAATTTACAATAGCCATCATAATTTAAGGAGCCCTTCCAACACTCACTAATGCTCCCAAATGTTTCAATTCCATTTTGACCATAGACATCAATATTTTTATAAGAATCCACAAACCGTTCTAAAAAATGAACTCTTTTTTTGTGTCCATCTAAATCAACTTTACCACTTGTAATTGTACTTAATAATTTCGTTTTATGCGTCTTATTATATTTCAAATTTAAAAGATCATCATATGAAGTTTTAACTCTCCAGACAGAAATCAAATGATGTCGAAGGTCAGTATACGTTCCTTGAAAAAATAAATCATCTGGCCATTCTAATCTCGGATAGATGACTTCTGGTTCTTCTCTTTGAAAAAACAAAATCTTATTGAGCGGAACCCCCTGTGGAAGTCTACCAAATCCATTACTCGACCCGTCCATAACAATATGAAAATCTGCTAATGCCGGATCATCAGTTGCTTCTATATCATTCCAAATTCCAGACTTTTTTGGAGTCTGGATCTTATAAACATCCAAAAGATCAGAGGAAGACTGCCCCCAAGAACAATGAAATATTATTCTTTTCATAATGATATAATCCCCAAATTAGACATCTCTAATATGTCATCATCAGAAACTTTACCTTGGTATGCTTTATCAATAGAATATTGCGGAGGACACGGAACCCCGTTCCATCTAAATTCATTATTATAAAAACCCTCTACCCGATATACAGGATAAGCACGATCACAACATAACTGTACTGCTCCATCATTTTTAGCTTCCGCAGATCCTTGTGTTTCATACTGCCAAGGAGTTCTACCGGGAATTAAATATTTTAAAAAATAATCAATATCATATAAGCACACACCAGCACTTACTCGATATTCACAATCCTGATCAAAATCATATACATCATATTCTTCATTTTTATCGAGAATACTAATTTTGCCTTCCCGAATTAAACCATTATTATGTCTCAGATTTGCTAAACTAAGTCTAGAAGCACTTACATCCAGCATTTTATCAAATAAATCTTGCATAATATCAAATCTGACAAGTGACCACAAAAATTGATCGTCAAGAGTGTGTATAAAATATTTTACAGATTCAGAACTAAAAAAAACATTAAGATCAGTAGCCCATTCAGAAGGACCACCAATTTGCTCCCCCATTGTCCTGAAGGTAAAGTTTGACGGCATCTGAAATTTTGGAAAATCATATCCAACAACAATGACTTCTTTATCATCCGACCAATACTTATTAAATAAATGACAAAAAACTTTAAGTATATTGTCTCTACCATTAGATGTTGTAACGTAAATAGGAACATCATTCACATCAACCATTTAGCTCACCCATATTTCTTTCTCTTGCAAAAATCTATTTTTCCAGTAGCTAATTTTTGCTTTATCATAATTAAAGGTTTTTTGGGAATACTCTGTGTATATATAATTTAAATATGGTTCAGTTATTTCTTCTATATCATCATACACTAAAATGGGAAGATCGCGATAAAATTCGATATTTAAATGTCGAGGAATTATTGGGATTGTGTTTAAATATATAGCCTGCCAAGTTCTCCCACAATCAACACCATTGCCTAAAGGGGCTATACAAAATTTATGATTATACAGATCCATGTAATCGTTTTTTACATTATTATAATACCTAGTTTTTTTATATTCTTCTAGTGACAAATCAGCAGGACACGCAGTAACCCAATCTTGATTTTTAAAAAAATCATAAACATGCCTTCTGTCGGGATTTGTGTGGATAGCAAAATTCATGTAAGCTAAATTTTGTATTACCTTTGCTTTACCCGTTTCCTCAATCAAATCAAAATCTGGTGCGTGCGTAACTTCTGCATATTGTTTTTTGCCAATCCAAGTCAAACTAGCAGATCCTATAGGGATTGATTCAACTCTTGGATCATCAACACATTCAACATTTTGACCAAACCACTTCACTACGTTGTCGGGAAGTTTAGAAATCAAATTTTTAGTAATTCCATAATCACTTTGATGTGTAACTAATATGTATTTCGTTGTTGATAAATTTCTAGCACAAGCATCCAAGAAAGAAGCCACATAGTCCGTTTTACAGTAGACTAAACACACTTCATTTTCGGGTAATTGACTGCCCGGAGTATATGAAAAATCACAAAGTCTCTCAAATCTTTCAGACACTATTCGATCTTCCTGATCAACAACACATCTCATATAACACCTATCATCAATTCAACATCTTTAATATCTTTGGGTTCATTTCTCTTCTCTTTTAATTCTTTTATTACTCCAAGAGATGCAAATTTCACACCATCAAAATAAAAATGATTTTCTGGATTGTATACTATGTCATCTATAGTTTTTGTATAATTATGTATTTCCTCATTATGACTATGAATTTCTTCATGCCCTTCGATTTTTTGATATGCATTGCCGTGCAAATAATCTAAATCATTTCCCTCTCTCAGCCCATAGAGAGATAAAATTGAACTGGCAGTAACACAAAAATCATCAGAATCCAAATCATTATCATCTATGTATTTCCTATAATATTTCAACATCCCATAAAATTTTGGATAATAAACAAACGAAGAACTATTCATGTAATGAACACTATTATCATTGAAAAATACCCGAGCTAATCTAACTGTCTCTTCATGGTAATCATTAATATGGCACGAATGTTTTCCTATATCAAAAACCCGGCGAATCATATCTTTTAGCCTAATTGCAGCATCTTGATTTTCAAGTTCAACCAAAAAAACTATCGCTGGAGAGGGATCGGTAAAACACAATTTTGCCTTTTGCACCAACCCCGAAAAATTATTTTCCCAAGACAATCCCCAATCTTCATCTAAATACAATTGTCGTGTGATATTTAATGGACCATTATGCTTATGAGGAATTTGTTTAAGATAAACCACATTAGAATTATCCTGTAAAATTCTATATGCTTCATTTACTTTTTGCTGACCTTGGCTGACTGCCGAAGGAAAAAGAGACACAATAAAAGTATTAGATTTTAATTTTGCATACTCGGTTGCCATCATGTCCAAATATTTTATATCCAATCCTTTATTTTGAAAATAAAAACTAGAACAATCAAACTGACCTTCGTTTTCTGATTTTGCAATATGATAACCGACATCACAATTACTTAAAATACAAGCAGCAAGCCTATGCGAACCATTAAGAAGTTCCATGTTATTGGTCACAGGAACCGTTCCCTTGGTAACATTGAATCCATTCAATCTTATATCGTCTATCAGTTCATCAAAAACCACAGAAAAATCAGCAAATGAATTTTTATCGTTGTTATCCAATTCATTAAAATTATTCCAAACTCTCAAATGCTCTTTATATAAATCTGTAGCAAATGAAGTTTCATGGGTTCTATACTTCCCATATAGATACTTTGCCAGAACATCAAATCTATTTTTTTTGAGTAATTCTATAGGAGAAATATTCATCAATTGCATCCTTCAAAATTGGGATCAATCCACACCTCATCACAGAGTGTGTCCGAGTGATGAATGAATCCTTTTGATAACAGAAAATCTCGACATTTTATATTTTTTTCAGCAGAAGACGAGACTTTATTTTTAATTTCCAACAACATAACATCAACAGAGATATCCCAATCCATAGACTCTAAAACATCCAACTCAGCACCTTCAACATCAATAGAAAAAAAATCTATGTGCTTAATTTCCGCATCATGCAAAATCTCACAAATAGGTATTGTGGGATACAAAATGGTTTTTTGTATCACATCCGTTGATTCTGGTGAGCGCATTTCGGAAACTTGAGTCATTGCTGGATGGTCATAAACATCAAATTGAACTTCTCCTTTTTTTGTTGAGATAGCATAATTATAACATTTTGATTTTGGTCGATTTGAAACCAAAGAATCAAACAATTCTATTGAAGGCTCTATTAAAACACCAGACCAATTAAAATATTTCTCAAGCGTATATGTGTTAGAAAATGTCAACCCGTCTATAGCACCCAGTTCAACAAATGTACCGCCAGTTTTATTTTTAAAAAAATTATCAATTATATACACATCTTCACCATGCTGGCTGTAATAATTCATAATGAATCAATCCTTTTATACTTCGGTCGGGACATCAATAAATTTGTAATTCTAATTTGCTCATGCGGAACAACATAACCATCAGAAAGAGAATTATTCAAATTATACACATACAAAGGTTGTCTAATACATTCAAATCTTTCTCCAGACATTTCAAGCATTGGCAGCATAAAAGTTAAATCTCCAGCAGCCTTAAACCATTCTCCATCATCATCAAGAAAATCAGCCTCTTTAATTTTTAAAATCAATTCTCTTCTAAAGGTTCTCAGGTGAGTAGCTTTCCAGTCATCTTCTCGAAATAAATTATTCCCAATAACAAAATCCGAATATCTTGGAAAAATGTTACGACCACCGTCTGATCTTTCATATGAACCATAGGTCATCCAAATTTTTTCATTGTATGTTTTATCTAAAACATTTAATACATCATTATTATATAAACAATCATCAAAATCAAGAGTAACTATAATGCTATCTTTCTTTGCGAGCTTACTTCCTTCAAAGATATTTTGGGATTGATATTTTCTAGGAGAATTTCTAATCAATGTAAAATTATGAACATTTTGATATTCGCATAGTATATCATATGTCCCGTCATTGGTTTCGGCATCAATTGCGATAACATCAAAATTTTCATGATTTTGAGACAATGCGCTTTCAACAGATTTTCTGATCCAAGGTTTAGAATTATAACCAACCATAACAATAGTATAGTGATTCATGATAATAGTCTCCCAACCAATCTATCTATGGTTTCCTTATGCATATGATAAGGTCTGACGGAATGGCAATCTATGTAAAAATCATCATCAATTAATGCATCATCATATCCCCAAGAAGTTCTATCTATTCGCCTGTTATCGGGTCGGGCTGGAGTTAAAACGAGATTAGTTTGATCGCGAAAACTATTAATTTTTTTTGAAATATAGGATTCATCAAACCCCCAATTGACAAATGAATTATTTTGATTCTCGGATCTATGTGTTGACATACCAAAATTATTATCTGTAGTTTGATTCCAGTCATCTATTTCTAAAGTATTTTTTACATGATCAACAAATTCTTCAAAATTATCACTCATCTCTAAAACTGATTTGAACAATGACCCCCTCGCAATATTATAACACACAGGAAAATAATCGGATTGACTATTTAAATTGATCCAAACATTATCATCGTGTTGTTCTAAATCAGATATGAAGTGTGTTCTTGAAATTGGAAACATGTCAATATCGCTCGTCATCCATATTTTATCTGGTAAAAATTGAGGATACCAAAATCGTGCTATTTGAGCCTGTATGTGAATTGGAATATTATCTATTTTTTTAATCTTAACAACAGATCCAAACTCTTCTGATAGTTCAATACCCCCTTCAGTAACATGCAATAATATGGGATCAATACCAAATCGCAATTTCCATACTTTAGATACCATCAACCAAAAATCGGTATAGTATGGATTATCATCTACCGAATGCATAACTAAATCAATCTTCATCTTATTAGATTTCCTTTAAAATATCAAGTAAAGTATTAGCCCGGTTATAATAAGTGTGCATATCCACTAAATCATACCCATTAGAAATAATACTAACCATAATTTCTGGATCATTCATACACATTTCAATTTTTTCACACAAATTTTCATATGAATTATATATAAGGCAATTTTGACCATCAATAAATCCCAACTCATCATACTGAGAATTTTCATTAGTTAATAGTAAAGTCCCGCAACCCAGAGTCTCAAAATTTCTATAATTTACATCATTACCAATATTCGTATTAAAATGAATGTTATATGAAGACACGGCATCAACCATATCATCACCTATCACAAAAATATCTTGATGCAATCCATATTTTGTAGTGAGCTTATCTAATACAGAATCTCTATTACAAACATTACCACAAAACCCAATAAAGTGTTTTTTATCTACTGGTTTTGGATACACCAAGTCGCTATCGTAGCCATTTGGAAACCAAACACTTCTAGTATCATGAACATAATCATTGGTTGCTTGTAGTATCAAATCATATCGGCTTCTCTCGTATTCGAGATAATACGGTTCAATTCCTCTAACGTGAGCGTCAATTGACCAAAGTAATTTTTTAACATTTACCTGAGATAAATCAGGAACCCAACCAGTATCATCATAATTTTCAAGATTCAAAATACAATCATATGAACCAAAATCAATCAACTGTTCAAAATTTGAATGCCCCAACCCCCAAACATCAACATCAACATCAAGTAATTGCAAAGCTCTTTGCATGGAAAAGCATTCTCTAAAGTTTCGATTTTTATCATGCCTCCCATTTTCTTGAATGATCAATATTCTCATAACATCTCCGAATGTTCTGGATGCAGTCGTTCATCATTTTCATCAAATGCCTGTCCAATAAAACAACCAGATACCCTTTCAGCGGGAAATGATTTCTTTTCAAAATACTCATCATGAACTAGCGAATTGTCTTTGACCTTTGGATAAATAATTTCCCTTAAAAAATTTTGATCGACTTGCCAAAAGTCTCCCTTTGAATAATTATATACATCTTCTACCATATCTAATAATAGACCATCCCGCACACCCCACATCCCTCCAAGAATCTGCGTATTGTGGTGTGGATGATCCCTCATAATATGAAAATCTTTATCACTCTCAAGCCACTCATCAACCGCAGCCCGTTCTCTTCCTGTCAATCTAGAATCAACATCTCGCGAAATCATCACATCGACATCTAAATCCGAAGCAGAATAAAATCTCCAAAACATTCCAGTCCAATCTCCGGGTTCGTTCATAATATATATCTCGGTATTATCAAACTCACTCAGCCGACCAATAATTTTAAGAGGCGTATTCTTGCCAATATAATAACGACAAATCCAACCGGGATAAATTTCCAATGCTAGTTCTGCATTTCTAACTGACCCCTCAGTGTATATTGGATTATCTCCCCACAAACTAAACGAAATTATTTTTTTCACAAACCCACTCCCCCAAATAGACTGTAGGAGCCCAATCAATATAATCTTCAGCTTTTGCGTTGTCGCATAAAGTCTCGCGGGACTCCCCAACTCGTTCTGGGAGGTGGGTGTATTTTGCTGAGTCGCCACCAACCATCTTCACCAAATCGTGAATATTGTAATTAATACCAGACCCAATATTCAAAACCTGCCCGAAGGATTTTTCATTTTGAGTGTTCATAGCTAAAATATTTGCATTCACAACATCACTGACATGCGTAAAGTCTCGTCGCTGAAATCCATCACCAACAATTGTCATGGGCTCATCGTTTTCAAACTGTTTTTGAAACAGCCCAATTACAGGTGCATATTGACCTTTCGTTGGCTGTCTTTCTCCGTACACATTAAAGTATCTGAATGTAATAGTCTCTAAACCAAAAAGGTCGTAATACATTTTACACAACCCCTCTCCAGAAAACTTTGAAACTGAATATGGATTAAGACAATTAGTATCATCCGTTTCTCTATTAGGAAGGGATTCTGTTAAACCATAAACAGAAGAAGATGATGAAAATACAACTCGCTCTACTCCATTTTCTCTTGCTGCCTGCAAAACATTACAAGTACCCAAAACATTAGTTTTAGTCGCTAATATTGGATTTTCAATTGCGGGCTGAATTCTTGCTTCAGCCGCTAGGTGAAAAATTCCATCAACGCCAGACGAACACTCTAACACCGATTGATAATGATTAACATCCAATACATGATTGTCCGCGCGAGGATTAATATAAAAATTATCATGCACATCAGTTGATTGGTTGTCCATTACAACAACAGAATTCCCTTCAGTAATCAATTGATCTACAAGATTGCTCCCAATAAAACCCATTCCACCCGTAACAAGATATTTACTCATACCAAACCTCCTAGCCCAAAGTTATTTTTCTTGCGTTCGTGAAATAACTTCTCATCATGAATACGATCATCATCTTTATCATTATCAATGTATAACTGATCATACCCACTCTTTGATCCATCATATCCATTTGAGTGTGTCCAGTCTGGGTGCTGATGCTTGAATATTGGTTCGGGGATAAATGCCAATTTATCAAGACGATCAGCAACTTCTGTAAACTCACTGTCGCACCAAAGAGTGATGTACTCTGGATAATAAATGTAGTTAAATCGTTCGTAATAGGGCTTTCCCATGATACTCATTGTATCTGTTCTGTTGTTGTATCCATCAAAGAACCAAAGCACACCATCTCCATCTTCAAAACAAACATCGAGTTCTTGAACGATTACGTCATCCCAACCTTTCTGCAAGACTTCCCAGTCATCAGAAGGCTGCATTAGAATATCGTAATCCGAAGAAACCTTTTCAATATCCCGATTCACAGAACCAATCTTTCCAGCACGTTCATCGAAAAAATACGAAAGATTGTCATATGATTCAAGACGCTTAATTGTTTCGGGAGTATTCATAGTCTCATCATCGTTGTCGCACGAAATTAGATAATGACAATCATGGTCCCCAGACTGTGAATTAACAAACTGATCCAACACATTAAAAAATGTGTCATGTCTTCCGCGAGTCGGAAACTTTACCAACAACTTCATATCATATTCTCCAAAACATATTCACCCTTTTTCTGACCATCCCAAATCTGTGGAAGTGAAACAAAAGGCAAATCAGAAGTTTTCACACCAGACAAAATCTGATAGATTTCTTTTTGTATTTCTTTCTCCAAAAACCCGTCAGCGTCAAAGGGCCACCCTTTGTTCGGGTCCAGAGAATGTTCTTGTCGCGACGACGACTGATCATCTAAACAATCATACACATATATATCATTACAATCTGTGCCCACAAATTTCATCTCATCTCTAAGATGAGCAGCAACACCCTGACATAAAAATGGATAGTCATCAGCCAATCCAATATCATCCAAATAACGCAGTTCACATTCTACTGCTTTATTAGACAGACAAAGAGGAGGCTCTCCACCGAGGCACGTTTGCCCGTCCCAAAGAATTTTTGAGGGTAATCCGAATCGCTGATCAAAAAAAGAATGAATGTATATCCCATCAGCTATTTGAAAATTAATTCTTGGGTCCAGATCGGCTGGAGGATTTCGGCGTACAGTATCAACGAATGG
>TARA_R110000822_G_scaffold59736_39_pt1 | contig 26030 bp, 25 predicted proteins | sample TARA_R110000822 | Tara Oceans TARA_R110000822 (sample SAMEA4397666) | marine metagenome | biome: Polar Biome; feature: [SRF] surface water layer (ENVO:00010504); material: water (ENVO:00002006), including particulate matter (ENVO:01000060) such as... | depth 5 m | reverse complement strand
TATTTTTTCATCATGATTTTTAGTTTATTCATATAGGCTGAGTGTTAATTTAAAAATCCCTACACAAAATAAAAATCAGTATGAGATAGAAGCTACCAGCTACCAGACAGATAGGCTTTGCAGCCCAGATCTTCACGTTGTTACCTTACAGACTATAATCCTAAAATAAAGAGCGTGTTATGACAAGTTAGATGCTCCACAGTCAGCGGTCATTATTTAAGGTGACCACAATGATGTGAAACGATTTTGGGAATACACCGATGGCACAAAACAAAAAATGGTCTCTATTGGAGGGTGTTTTGATGCAATAATTGATCGGTTGTAGACTGGCCAAACTTACACTTGTGTAGGGGCTAGATCTATCATGGACTATAGTAAGCTAAAGAAGTCACGCTGAATAAATGATATAGAACCACTAAACGTAAAGAGGTTTGCTATGGCAGAAACTACGCAGGCCTTCGATTGGCAGGGGACACTGGTTGAAACCTACCAGGAATTCATCCAACAGGCGATTGATCATATACCTCAGCTATTGGGCGCGATGAGTTTGCTTCTGGTTGGCTGGGGTATAGCTTGGCTATTGCGTCTGTTAGCACGCAAACTGATTCAATGGCTCGACGTACTATTATTACATGCTGCTCAAAAACGGGGGTTGCAGCAATCACCAAGCCGCTCCTATGCACGGTTGGGTAGCGATATTATATTCTGGGGCGTCTTGCTGTTTTTTATAGCTGCCAGCGCCAATATGCTGGACTGGAAGATCTTCGCAGGGTTGACTGACGCACTATTAACCTACCTCCCCAGTGTGCTTACAGGCTTGCTGATTATTCTGGCTGGTTTTGCTTTGAGTGGTATCGCGCGCTCAGCGGTGGCAAGCACTGCTGAGTCCACTGGTATCGCTCAGGCCGACCTTCTGGCGCGTATCGCCGAGGTGACGGTGGTGTTAACAGCCATGGTCATCGGTGTTGAGCAGTTAGGCATTAATGTCGCTTTTCTTACCACGACACTGATTGTTGTAGCCGGTGTATTGCTTGGCGGCGCAGCACTGGCTTTTGGGCTCGGCGCCAAGCACTTTGTTGCCAATGTGATTGGCGTGCAGACAGCACGTAAGCATTATCAATTGGGTCAGTTGATCAGAGTGGGCGAGATCGAAGGGTATTTATTAGAAATTACACCCACGCTGGTGATATTAGATACACAGCAGGGTAGGGCCGCAGTCCCCGCCAAGCTGTTTCATGAGCAGATTAGTGAGATCATCGCCGGCACCCCTGAGGGTGGAGGTTCGCTGAGGGGTAACTTCTTTAGAAAGAAAGGGGGCCATGATGAATCCGCGTGAACTGGATGTAGTCTTAGCCTTTGTCCAGCAGCATCCCGAGGCTGCTGCGCGTGAGTTAGAGTTACAACCGCAGGAAACGACTGCTGAGCTCATTCAGACTTTGCCGTTGAATCAAGGACGCCAGTTAGTTACCCATATGCTGCCACCCTATGCCGCAAGGCTATGTGCATATTTATCGCTGGATACGGCGGCTGGGCTGCTGGCGGAGTTTAATGCCAACAAGGCCGCCACTATTTTGAGGGGCATGGCCAAACCCAAGCGAGATGATTTACTCAAGGCGCTTCCAGAAAAAACCGCGATATTATGCCGTCTACTGTTAAGCTATTCTGACGATTCTGTAGGCGCTTGGATGAGCGCGGATATTGTCATGTTGCCATCGAACTGCTTGGTGGATGAAGCCATGCAACGGTTCATTAGTACGAACAGCTCTACCATTGGTGATGCACTGCCTGTAGTCGATAATGAACGTTATTTGGTCGGTCTGGTTTACCTAAGGGATTTATTACGTGCAAAAGGAGAGTCATCGATCTCTCATCTGCGTCAGGATGCGCCTTCTGCCTTATCAAGCAGAGCGAGTTTGGCGGCGGCAGCCCATCATGACGGGTGGCAGCAGCATGATGTTCTACCGGTACTTAACCGTAATAAGCAGTTAGTGGGATTGTTACGTCATGTTGATTTGCGTCGTAGTCTGGAGCAGTTCGGTGAAATATCCCGAGTGATACCTCAGGATGATTTTTTGGGCAGTATGGGTGAAGCCTATCTGGGCACGCTGACTGCCCTGCTAGGTTTGGTGAACAAGCAATCAGAGCCTGGCTCAATGTTGGGAAAGCGTTCATGACAATTGAACCAATGGTATTAACCGAGGTGGCAGAGACTTCAGTATCAAGATCGACAGAGGCTTTGACGCAGGCTTTTTTTCGCAGCTACCCTCGTGATGCTGCACGAAAATTAGAGTCCCTAATGCCAGAGGACGCGGCGTATATTCTCTCTTCACAGTCCCCCATGCTACGCCAGCGTGTCTGGGTTAACATCACACCACCTGCAGCAAGCCAAATATTGCCACTGACACCGGATACTGTGGCCTTGGATCTCTTGACGGCATTAGATGCCGGCCCCTGCGCCAGCCTGATCAGTCGTCTTGATGATAGCCACCGTGAACGTTATCTGGCCTTAATGAGTGAAGCTCAGGCCCACGAACTGCGGGAATTACTGGATTATCCCGCCAACTGTGCTGGCCACATGATGGACACCGGCGTGCTCACTTTTAGTATGGAGCTTACAGTCGCGGAAGCCATGGCACAGTTAACACAACATCCTGCCACTATGCGACGTCGAGTTTATACTTTGAACAGTGATCTGCGTTTGCATGGGCAGGTTGATCTAGTCGATATGGTCGCGGCGGAATCGACACAAACGTTGGCAGAGCTAAGCACTTCAACTAGTGTATTTGTGGCTGCTTTGGATCCCAAAGAGGACGTTGCCGAAAAGCTCCAAAAAGACGCCATCGATATTCTTCCGGTTGTCGATATTCACCATCGCCTACTGGGTATTATTCGCGGCGCCAACGCGATTGAGGTGTTAAAAGAAAACATTGCCGCGGATTTGCAAACTATGGTGGGTGCCAGCGCCGATGAAAGGGCGCTATCGAGTAGTTTTTTCGCTGTCCGTAAACGCCAGCCTTGGTTGCAAATTAACTTGTTAACTGGGTTTTTAGCGGCTTCGGTTGTGGGCTTGTTTGAGAACACCATTGCCCAATTTACGGCACTTGCAGTGTTGATGCCGGTTGCTGCGGGGCAGTCAGGTAATACGGGTGCGCAGGCGCTCGCTGTCACTATGCGGGGGTTGACGTTGCGAGAGATCACTATCCGCCACTGGTTTAGAGTAATGATCAAAGAGGCGGGTGCCGGTTTTATTAACGGTGTGGCTATTGCACTGACCTGCGGTGCGGGCGTTTATATCTGGAGCAATAATGTGGGGCTTGCCTTGGTGCTGTCGATGGCAATGATTATATCTATGACGATTGCAGGTATAGCGGGGGCATTGGTACCTATTTGTTTAAAAAAACTGGGACAAGATCCTGCGCAGTCGTCCTCGATTATTCTGACCACAGTCACTGATGTTGCCGGCTTTATGTCTTTTTTGGGTATCGCCACCGTTTTGTCCGGCATGTTGTCATGAGAGAAGCTATCCGTGCCGTTATGATGATGTGTACATGGGGCATTTCGATAATTTTATTGCTGCTATTACAAATGCCATTAGCCGCAGTATCGGATGAACTTAGCTCCCCTGAGGTGACACTGAAAAATGTAGCACTTGCATCACTGAATTTTAATGTCGCTAAAATTATTATTGATCTGGATGTCCATAACCCCAATCACACCGATATCGTTGTAGAGGCGATTCGTTATCGACTATGGTTAAACCAAATTGATGTTCAGCATGGTGTTATTCAGCAAGAGGAACACTTTCTGGCAGATGCTGAGCGTGTAGTTAGAGTCCCGGTGGCTCTGGCTTATGATGAGCATCTACCGGGTATTCTCGCAGCACTATCCAGCCCGGTATCACCGTCCTATGAGATCAGTGGGACTGTGAAAATCAGGGGCAACGTTGCCCTGTTCCCTTTTAATCATAAAGGTCAGTTGAGTTCTCCTCCCGCAAAAAATTAGGTTAGGACAAATACAGCTTGCAGGTGCCCGGCGGCTCTGAGAGGAGAAGGCCATGCCGGAGTTACCCCGCTGTGGATAAAATGATTACTGCAACGATTCGGCGAGCCAACGTACAACTTGCTCATAATAGCCTTGAAGCTCACCTTTGATGGTTGCCCAGTGAAAGGGTCGTTTGGTGTTTGACATGGCCTGAACGAAACTCCCTACCATTGTGATGGCCTGGTAGACATCTTTGGTTTTAAGTGAGCGTCTAATTTCCTTGCGTCCCGCGCTGTACTGTAGCTCAACAGGCAACACTAGTCGAAGGTAGTAAATACCATGGCGGTTTTGGTGTAGGTGGGGGATGTTAATTTTCACAGTTCCAGCCTCTTTGGATCACTTTTTGGCTAAATAGTGACCGTCTAGAGGCTTTCCCCGTTACTAACCCATTGAAATATAACGGGTTGGCTGCTTATTGGTGGAGGCGGCGGGAATTGAACCCGCGTCCGTCAGTCCGCTGCCGAAGGCTCTACATGCTTAGTTCAGTCTATTATATTTAACGTTTTACAGCCCGGCTGACAGGGCGCGTAAACCGCGATTCCGGTGAGTTTTTAGTGAATCCACCCCGGACGAGCTTCATCACGATCTTGTGAGTATGACACCTGAATGCTTCGCCGCTACCCTAAGGTAGATGAAGCGCTGGACGCACAAGCACGGCTCCAGTCAGATGGCAATCTACCGTTTCTTAGGCGGCGAGTGCGTAGTTGTCGTCGTTGGCAACTAATAGTTTGCGACTTTGGATTAACGAGATTGGTCACCATCTCGGCATGCACCCAGGGTTTTGTAACCGGCGTCGAATCCAAAACGCCCCCTGAATTAGGTTTGGTAGCCTTACACTGAGTTGAGAGGTGTTTACTCTCAGCTCGAACCTAAATAGTATCTCGGTTTAAAAAAATGAGACTCTACAAGGCACAAACCCACAGCCAATTCTAACACAGCACAGGCCAACTATTAGACCTTTTTTGGAGGTGTGGGTCAGTTAATTGACGTTTTTTGAAGTCGAGCTGCGCTGTACCAGGATACGCTATAAGGAACTATGTAAGTAAGCGCTAACTTTGACCAGTCCGTAATGTTCATGGTGCTCATTAGTACTTTATCAGCGTAATTAATGAAGGCAAGTAGAGTCCCTACAACTAGGGCAACTTTGATGGCTGTGTAATGAATGTTAGTTGCCATGGCGAGTCAGACGCAGTTTCTGGCGCTCCCAGTCACGGTCTTTCTCTGTTTCCCGTTTGTCGTAGGCCTGTTTTCCTTTGGCCAGTGCAATTTCGCATTTTGCTAGGTGGCCCTTCCAATAAAGAGCAGTGGCGACGCAAGTGTGGCCTTTTTGGTGAACCCCCTGAGATAGCCTGCTGAGCTCTTTGTGGTTGAGCAGCAGCTTGCGGGTTCGTGAGGGGTCAGTAACAAAGTGTGTTGAGGCGGTGTTGAGTGGGGCAATGTGGGCACCAAGTAAAAAGGCCTCGCCGTCTTTCAGCAACACATAGCAATCGGTGAGCTGTACTTTCCCCGCCCGTAGACTTTTGACTTCCCAGCCAAGCAGGGCAATGCCCGCCTCAAACTTTTCTTCCAGGTAATAGTCATGCCTCGCTCTCTTATTGAGAGCGATAGTCGTGCTTTTCGGGGTTTTATTGGGTTTCTTGGCCATAGCGGGGATTATAAGGATTGGTCGTCCACACGCCTATGATTTTGTTATGGCATTTCATCTGGAACGATACGACGGGGATGACGCTGGTTTTTCGCAGCAGTGATTGCCGGTACAATCCGGGCAAGTCGATGAAAGAGCACGATTGATGGCGGAAAATAATCAGGTTGGCACTGCAGCTAAGAGCGACCAACTCGGTGCAAAAAGAGGTATGCACGGTGTATGGGCTAGCCGCTGGACCTTTGTTATGGCGGCTACTGGATCAGCGGTGGGGTTGGGTAATATCTGGAAGTTTCCCTACATTGTTGGTGAAAACGGTGGCGGTGCCTTTGTGCTCGTATATTTGCTCTGTATTTTATTAGTAGGTATCCCCGTTATGGTGGCAGAGGTCATGCTGGGGCGTAGAGGGCGACAAAGCCCAATAAATACCATGCGCTATTTGACTGAAGAGGCGGGATTGCATGGAGCTTGGAATGCCATTGGCTGGCTCGGGGTAACCGCTGGGATAATGATTCTTTCCTACTATGCGGTGATTGCTGGTTGGGCGCTTCACTATATAGGGCAAATGGCGTCTGGCGCCTTTCAAGGCGCCAATGCAGAGCAGGCTGGGGCAGCCTTTGGTAGTCTTCTTGCCGACAGAGATACGCTAATTTTCTGGCAGTCTATTTTTTTGTTGCTAACAATGTCGGTGGTCATTGGCGGAGTGACCAAGGGGCTTGGTGTAGCCGTCCGAATATTAATGCCGATGTTGTTTGTCTTGTTGTTGGTACTGCTGGTGTTCGGCTATCAGCATGGTGATTTTGCCCGAGGCTTTAGCTTTTTGTTTAGTTTCAACTATCAAGCGCTGACATGGGAGGGCGTACTTGAAGCGCTGGGACATGCCTTCTTCACGCTTAGTTTGGGTATGGGGGCGATTATGGCCTATGGAGCCTATATGCCTGAGCATGCTCGGATTGGACGTACCGTATTAGCGGTAGGGTTTTTGGACACTTTGGTGGCATTGATAGCCGGTTTGGCTATTTTCCCCATTGTCTTCGCTAACCCAACGATAGAGCCCAGTGCCGGCCCGGGGTTGATGTTTGTCAGCTTGCCTGTGGCCTTTGGTAATATGACGGGCGGATTATTATTTGGCAGTTTTTTCTTTCTATTGGTGACACTGGCGGCTTGGAGTTCAGCGATTTCCCTTATTGAGCCAGCAGTGGCCTACTTGGTTGAGTCGAGAGGTTTTCATCGCATTACGGCTAATTTATCTCTAGGCTTTGTGGCCTGGGTTGTTGGGCTAGGAAGTGTATTATCGTTTAACGAGTGGGCTGATGCGCGAGTTGTTGGGTTTTCGTTCTTCGAATTCATGGACTTTCTTACTGCCAGCGTGATGTTGCCCTTGACCGGGTTATTTATCGCAATTTTTGTTGGTTGGATCATGAAGCCTGATACTGTCCGAGAAGAGTTGAGCGATGAATCCAGCCGAGTCTTCCTATTTTGGCGGTGGGTGTTACGTTTTATTTCACCATTGTTAGTGTTAGTGGTGTTTGTGTTAGGCCTTTACAAGACGTTTTCTTGATGCTGACAACAATTAAACGAAGTGCGCTGGTAATGTACTCGGCGCAGCAAATGTTCCACTTGGTTAATGATGTGGCAAGCTATCCGCAGTATATGGCTAATTGCGTGGGTGCCGAAGTTCTTGAGCAGAGTGACAGCTCAATGGTGGCCAGGTTGGATCTTAAGAAGGGCGTTATCGGGCACAGCTTTACAACCTGTAACACCCTTTACGAACCTGAACGAATAGTTATGAGTCTTGAGCAAGGAGCATTCAAGAGGCTGTCTGGAGAGTGGAATTTCATGGCGCTGACTGAGTCAGCCTGTAAGGTGATGCTGGATCTGGAATTTGAATTTAACAGTCTCTCGGTGGGAGTCGCATCATCCAGTTTGTTTACCTCAGTGGCGAACAACCTGGTAGATGCTTTGGCACAGAGAGCAGAAGAGGTTTATGGTCGATGACGGATGTTGAATTCATTGCTGTAGAAGTGGCCTATGCTTTACCGCATCGGCAGCTGCTGCTCACCCTCGATGTGCCTCTTGGCACAACTGCATTTGGAGCGGTTCAGCTGTCAGGTATTGTTGAGCAGTTCCCAGATATTGACTTAGAGAATGCCAAGATGGGTATTTTTGGCCAAGCGTTGGGCACTAAAGGGTTGGCGTTACCCAAAGAGTACGTATTGGGGGAGAAGGATCGTGTGGAAATTTACCGACCCTTAATTATTGATCCGAAGGAAGTGCGTAAACAGCGTGCTGAAAAAGTACGCCAGCAAGCAGGAAAATAAGCAAAATAACCGGCTGGGCTGTTGTTTTTGATTGGTGAGTTAGGATTCGGGTGATTTTTCGGATTCGGGTGATTCTTCGGGTTCTTCAGGTTCATCGGGTTGATTATTGCTGGGGATGAAGTCACCACGAAAGCCAACCAGTTGGTCATTATCGAAGAATATGGCAACACGTTCACGCACTTCTTCGCCTTTAGCCGGTTCTAGGCTGTAGTAATAATCCCAGCGATTCTGGTTGAATGTGTCTGCCAGAAGTGGTGTGCCCATAATAAAACGTACCTGTGATTTGGTCATTCCCGGCTTCAGTTTATCGACCATGTCCTGAGTGAGCACGTTGCCCTGCTGTACATCAAATTTATGTATGCCTGGCAAAGATGGCATGTTGAAGGTTGGCATGGAGAAATCAGAGCATCCTGAAAGGGCTATAGCCAAGGCCAAACAGCAAGTCATTCGTGCAGTAAAGTGCATTAGGGGTTCCAGTCATATCTTCGAACGGCGATAATACCGAATACATCCAGTGGATAGAAGGGGCCATAAAGGAATGAGTGAGGAAAATCTAGAATTACGCAAGGTGGGACTTAAAGTCACCGCACCCAGATTGAAAATTTTGCATATTCTGGAAGAGTCCTCTGGCCGTCACATGAGTGCGGAGGATGTCTATCGCAAACTGATGGAGTCGGGTGAGGATGTGGGTATCGCCACGGTCTATCGTGTTCTCACTCAGTTTGAGGGTGCTGGACTGATAGCGCGCCACAATTTTGATAATGGGCCGGCTGTTTACGAGGTTGATCGTGGGGATCACCATGATCATATGGTCAATGTGGATAATGGTGTGGTTATTGAGTTTCACAGTGCAGAAATTGAGGCGCTGCAAGAGAAAATTGCTGCTGAACATGGTGTTGATATTATCGGCCACAACCTCGTGCTTTATGTGAAGGATAGAAAATAATTTGTACTTCTAGTGCTTGGCCCAGTCGATTTGTTTGCACTGTATAATTCAAAACACTAAAAACCAAAATCCTTTATGACGATGGATTGTTTGTTGGTCTAGCCAGAGCTACTGCCGAATTTGGTTTCTTCCTCCTTCCTTGGCGCGGTACATTGCTCGATCGGCAGCTTTTAAGACAGAATCAAAGTCTAATCCGTTATGGGAATCTGCTAACCCCATACTCACCGTAGCTCGGATATTGCCTTTACCTCGGGATGCGCCGCGCTTCTTTTCACCTGTATTCTGACTCCAGGGGCGGGACTTTCTATCCCTAGCCGTCATATCGTACTCGGCAATGATTTTGCGAAGCGACTCTACGTTATCGAGCACCTCGTCAGCAGTTTTCCCCTTAAATAACAGGCAGAATTCCTCTCCTCCAAAACGGTAGGCCCTGCCGCCGCCTGTGACTTGGCAGAGTTTTGCTGCGATAGCTTTTAGAACCTGATCTCCCAAGTCATGTCCGTACTGGTCATTAATTTTTTTGAAATGATCAACGTCTACCATCGCTAGTGCGTAGGTGTTGCCTGTGTTGCGTGCATCTCTCAGCAGTGCTCGCCTGTTGGCTATTTGTGTGAGCTCATCGCGATACACCATGTTGAGTAGGCTGTGAGTTTGATTGATGATGAGTAACAGTCCGACAGCAGAAAATATTGTCGCTGAAATATGAGGTATCTGAAACCAAGCCAGAGTGATGAAACTGAAAAAAATGCAGCTAGGGAGGCTGCTATCTGGTTGCTGGTTCTTCAGGAACGGCAGAGCAAAGCTAAGTATAAAGGCGACAAGAAATAATACACTTGCTGTAGTCGATACTTTTAGTTCGAAAAAGGTGCTTTCTTGCAGATCAGGAGACAGCGTTGTGAACCACAGCGGTTGCCACTGAAATAGGCTGGTGATAATCAGGGCAAAAATTGAAATAAAAGAGATAAAGACTAAAAACCCAAGGTGTCGCCAGCCGGTGTTGGGTAGGATAATAAGTATTCCAAGTAGCAAAGGTAGGCAAAGGGAGATCAGAGCATAAGCTTGGCCTGCTGGTTCGGTATCAAGAGGCGCCTGAAGGTATTGGCGAATCAGCCAATAGCAGGCGAGCATAATGAGTGCTGCGCCCAAGTCCCTAGAATGATTGGCCAAGATGGCGACAAATGCAGCCAGCCCGCAAAGGATGTAGGGGAGTTGACGTAACGTGGAGAGCTGATTGCTTTCCAGTGACGGCGAGTACCAAGTAATAAATCCTACCAACACCAAGCAAAATGCCGGTGGTAGTAGGCGGGCCATTATTTGTGACATAACGTGCTGATTTTAATCGCCTTGCCCCTGATAGTGGCTGACAGTCTATGATTTTGTGGCGCCATCGTAAACAACTGACATGCGGTGGCGGGATGAGGGTGAATGGGGTGAGTTGTGGATAGGAGCAGGTTGAGTGAAAAACGCGCTAATCAGGTAACAAGAAATAGGTCGATTTTATGGGGTTAAGTGGTTTTATAAGGAGGGGGGTATGGCTGGTTTTACTGGTGCTGTCAGGCTCCGTCTATGCAGAAAAATTTTGTTTGCTTCTAGCTGAAAACTATTATGAGCAGCTCTATTGTGAGGTAAAGGCTATGGGGAAGGGAGCTAGTCTTCCTTCGCTCCTTGATTTTCGTCGAAATAATGAAATGACCCAAGCGCTGTTGTTAAAGCGTCCGGCAGCCAAGATTGGCGTTGAGGTTGTTATGCCGAAGAAGGATAATATTTCTAAAATAGTGCAGCCGGAAATGCGTTATGCAAATGCCGAGGAAAAAAGTGGTATAGACGGCGTTGGAGATTTGAGGCGTTGTGCGTTTCATACGCAAAGTATTCGGTGCGATGGTCATAGCTATAACCTAGTGGGAAATCAAGCTAATAGTAAGCTGAGAACCGGTGCATTAGATGGCGCCAACAAAATGGATATACCGGTATTTACGGGGTCGGGTAGTGACAAGTTGGCACTTGGCCTCTATCTCACGCGAGCTTATCGCCAATACATTGGGAAGATGCTAGAAATTGGTTTGGGCGGATCAACGTTTTCTTATGCCAAATTCGTGTTTCTTTTTCACGACGTGACGGCAAAAGGGATAGATTTCAGTCAGCGATTTGAAACCATGTTCCGTTTTCTTAAGCTGGATAAACAGAGTATTGCCGTGAGTGAGGCGCTGCCTGATAGTGTGATGCTGGCGGAGGAGCGGTGTGGCAAGCTAAATGATAGCTTGGTTGTTTGCGATGCGGGGCGAAAAAATTATTTGTACCGCACCACCAACTAACCCCGTCTCATGTTGAAGCAGGGTGATATTGTAGTTGGTCTGGCAGAGGGTAGCTGATAGTAGCTAACGTGGGGTCATCTAGTGAATGGTTTATCGTTATCCTATGCGCAGAAAATATTACCCAACCAGATTGGCAGCTACGATTAGGACGCACATAACGCCAAAGCCCGCGAGGACAAGTAGGCCGACTTTTGCCAGGGTGGCAGTATCTTCTAATTCCATGTTGAGCACCTCTCTCATTATTTTCTCAGTTCTCTTCGGTACATCTGATGTTACCGATAGAGTTTTTGAGTGAATAAATGTAGAGGTTCTGGTGGCAGGAAGAATTGATCTAAATCAACGTTTGGTGTTGTCTGCTTACAGAGGTTGGCGGGCTAGACCCAGCAGCTCTTTGGCATGGCTAAGCGTTGTGTCGGTGACAGTTGACCCGCCAAGCATGCGAGCAATCTCATTCGTTCGACCCGTTTCTGAGAGGGGTTTGATATGACTCTGTGTCGTATGCTGCTTGGTCATCTTGGAGACGAGTAAGTGGTGATGAGCGCTTGCCGCTACTTGGGGTTGGTGAGTGACACAGATAACTTGGCCTCGATCACCTAGTTTTCTCAACAGTTTGCCGACGACCTCGGCAGTAGCGCCGCCAATACCAACATCCACCTCATCGAATATCATCGTGGGAATAGATGAGTTTTGAGCAGCAATTACCTGGATGGCGAGGCTGATTCTTGATAACTCTCCCCCTGAAGCAATCTTGGCGAGGGGTTTTACAGGCTCCCCAGGGTTGGTGGAAATCAGGAATTCGACGGTTTCCTTGCCATGTGCTCCAAAGCTGTGGTCGGGTAGTGGTGACAGCTCAACTGAGAACTTGGCGCCGATCATCGATAGCGATGAGAATTGTTCCTCGATTGCCGAAGCCAATTGTTTGGCTGCCGATGTTCGTTTTGCGGTTAACGCATTTGCAAGCGTGCTGTAGTTGGCTGCCAGCAACTCAAGCTGATGTTGTAATGCGTTAATCTCGTCTTCGCCGCCATTGATGGCGTTGAGCACCTGATTTAGTTCGGCGTGCTTTTGCTCAAGCGCTTCAGGGCCCACGCGATGTTTACGTGCCAGCTGGTAAATAGCGCTGAGTCGTTCCTCTACTTGTTGTAGTCGTTCTGGGTCAAGCTCAAAACTGTCGAGGTGGTGTTGGATTTCTCGGCCAGCTTCTTCTACTTCAATTAGAGCGCTACCAAGTAGTTTTTCTGCCTCTTCTAGTGGTATGGGTTTATTTGGCATGTCCTGCAAGACGTGTAGTGCCTTACTGAGAGTGCTCTGTAGATTAAAGGTTTCGGCTTCGGAGCAGAGCTGTAACAATATATGGCTGTCATGAAGTATGGCGTCGGCATTAGCCAGTAGCTGTTGCTCCTGCTCTAATGTGGTGTATTCACCATCACTTAGACCCAGTTGGTTGAGCTCCTCTACTTGGAAGCGTAGTAAGTCGCGTTGCGCGGTGAGCTCATCGGACGAGTTTTCAAGCTGTTGAAGCTGTTCTTTAATAGATGCCCATTGTTGGTATAGCTGTTTAGTTTCAGCAACCATGGTGGCGCATCCGGCAAAATCATCCAAAATATGGCGATGAACTTCCCTGCGCAACAGGGATTGGTGTTCGTGCTGGCTGTGAATGTCTATCAGCATTTCACCCAGATCACGCAATTGCTGCATGGTGGCAGATTGGCCGTTGATATAACCACGGGAGCGGCCTTCCGAAGTAAGTAGCCTCCTGAGTAAGCACTCTTCGCTGTTGTTATCAAAATCGTTATTTTGGAGCCATTGGGTTGCGCGAGGCGCGATTTTTAGATCAAACATTGCTGAGACTTCGGCCCGCTCAGCACCGCGGCGTATTCGGTCAGTATCGGCTCGATCTCCCAGAGCCATCGCCAGCGCATCAATTACCAATGATTTTCCCGCGCCGGTTTCTCCGGTCAGCGCCGTCATGCCAAGGCTGAAGTCCACTTCGAGGTGTTCGACCAAGGTGAAATTTTTGACAGTGAGGGCTATGAGCAATGAGGATCCTACCGTTATGGGGTGATGTTCAGGATGCCAATGTTATACAGATTTTTTCAATGCGTCTGCCCTTGAAACTGGATGTGAAGACCCAATATAGCGGGATGAAACTAAACCAATACTAGATTAAACAATGTCCAAAATGGAGATGTTGCGTGTCAACTGAAGAGAATAATAGCCAGGAGACAGGGGTCGATGAGCCTCAGTCAGAGGAGTTGGGGGCTGAGCAGCCGATTATAGAAGATGCTGTGCCGCAGCCTAATGAAGATTTAGTACAGCTTCAGGCCGAATTGGAGGGGGCGAAAGATCAGGAATTAAGAACCCAGGCTGAGATGCAGAACCTGCGCCGTCGGATGGAACGCGATGTGGAGAATGCCCACAAATACGCACTAGATAAGTTTGTTGGTGAGCTTCTTCCTGTGGTCGATAACTTGGAGCGCGCATTACAGACTATTGATGACAGTAGTGACGACATCAAGGTGCTCAGTGAAGGCGTTGAGCTGACGCTTAAAAGTTTTCAGGACGTATTGGCACGCTTCAAGGTAGAGGCCGTTGACCCTAAGGGGCAGGTGTTTAATCCCGAATTCCATCAGGCGATGAGTATGCTGGAAATGCCAGGAGAGGCGCCCAACACCGTGGTCGATGTGTTCCAAAAAGGTTATACGTTGAATGGGCGGCTGGTTCGTCCAGCCATGGTAGTCGTGGCTAAGGCCGCACCAAATAACACTGGCGAGGGTTGAAATCCGCTAACACGGGCCAATATAAACAATCAGAAGCCGTTTTTTAAATAAAAAGTTTTTAAATAAAAAGTTTTTAAACTTGAAACAAATCCCGGAGAGAAAACAATGGGTAAAATTATCGGAATTGACTTGGGCACCACTAACTCTTGTGTGTCCGTGCTCGAAGGCGGAAAGCCAAAAGTGATTGAAAATGCCGAAGGTGGCCGCACTACGCCATCTATCGTAGCGTATACCGATGACGGCGAAATTCTGGTGGGTCAATCCGCCAAGCGCCAGGCGGTAACCAATCCTTCCAACACACTGTATGCCGTAAAGCGCCTTATTGGTCGTCGTTTTGAAGACGATGTTGTACAGAAAGACATCAAAATGGTGCCGTACAAAATTGTTAAAGCCGACAATGGTGATGCTTGGGTAGAAGTGAATGGCGACAAGAAAGCAGCCCCACAGATTTCTGCTGAAGTACTGAAAAAAATGAAGAAAACCGCCGAGGACTATCTTGGTGAAAGTGTGACAGAGGCGGTGATTACTGTACCGGCCTACTTTAATGACTCCCAGCGGCAGGCCACTAAGGATGCGGGTAAAATTGCTGGTCTTGACGTCAAGCGTATTATTAACGAGCCGACTGCAGCAGCGCTTGCCTACGGGATGGACAAAACGCCTGGCGATAGCGTGATTGCCGTTTACGACTTGGGTGGTGGTACCTTTGATATTTCCATTATTGAAATTGCTGATGTAGATGGAGAGCACCAGTTTGAAGTACTTTCCACCAATGGTGATACCTTCCTTGGTGGTGAGGATTTCGACCTGCGATTGATTGAATACTTGGCTGAAGAGTTCAAGAAGGAAAATGGTATCGACCTGCACAGTGATCCTATGGCACTTCAACGTCTAAAAGAGGCGGCTGAAAAAGCCAAGATCGAGTTGTCATCCAGTCAGCAAACAGAAGTTAACCTACCTTACATCACTGCAGATGCTACTGGTCCTAAGCACTTGGTGGTGAAGTTGACCCGCGCCAAATTAGAGTCGTTGGTCGAGAAGTTGGTTGAGCGCTGCATTGCACCATTGAAAATGGCATTGAAAGATGCGGGTAAGTCAGCATCGGATATCGATGAAGTGATTTTGGTCGGTGGTCAGACTCGTATGCCGATGGTGCAGAAAAAGGTCAGTGAGTTCTTTGGTAAAGAAGCACGTAAGGATGTTAACCCCGACGAAGCGGTTGCCATGGGTGCGGCCATTCAGGGTGCGGTATTGTCTGGCGACGTGAAAGATGTGTTGCTGCTCGATGTGTCACCACTGACGCTGGGCATTGAAACCATGGGCGGTGTAGCCACTCCCTTGATTGAAAAGAACACCACGATTCCTAGTAAGAAATCGCAAATTTTTTCTACTGCAGAAGATAATCAGACTGCGGTGACTATTCATGTAGTGCAGGGTGAGCGCAAGCAAGCCACCGGGAACAAATCGCTGGGCCGTTTTGACCTGGCTGATATCCCACCAGCACCTCGTGGTATGCCGCAAATTGAAGTGACGTTTGACATTGATGCCAACGGTATTCTACATGTGAATGCTAAAGATAAGGCCACTGGCAAAGAGCAGTCTATTGTTATCAAAGCCTCTTCCGGATTGTCCGATGAAGAAGTTGAAAAAATGGTGAAAGATGCTGAAGCCAATGCCGCCGAAGACCAAAAATTTGGAGAGCTGGTGCAGGCGCGTAATGCTGCAGATGGTCTAGCACACGCTGCCAAGAAAACCTTGGAAGAAGCCGGAGACAAAGCCTCTGATGAAGAAAGAGAAGCCATTGAGTCAGCAGTAAAAGAAGTGGAGGAAGCGGTTAAGGGTGATGACAAGGATGCTATGGATGCAGCGGCGAGCAAGCTTTCAGAAGCTTCTGCAGCCTTGGCTCAAAAGCTTTATGCAGAGCAGGCGGCTGAGGCTCAGGCTGAAAACCCTGAGGGGGAAGCTGCTGGTGGCCCAGATGATGCTGTTGATGCAGAGTTTGAGGAAGTAAAAGAAGACGACAAATAAGCCTTTGGTTTGTTTGTTGTTGCCGAACGCTAGCTGTCGGTTGCAGGCGCGGGCTTTGCTCGCGCTTTGCTGCGTTTGAAATATATCAAACTGCCTGCGTATTACGTTTTATAACTAGATAAAAGAAGCTGATAGCGAATGTCCAAACGCGATTACTACGAAATTCTCGGTGTGGCCAAAAGCGCTTCCGAAGCCGAAGTCAAAAAGGCTTATCGCCGGATTGCGATGAAAAACCATCCGGATCGCAATCCTGATAACAAGAAAGCTGAAGATATTTTCAAAGAGGCAACCGAGGCTTACGAGGTTCTCTCCAATAAGGAGAAGAAAGCGGCCTATGACCAGTATGGTCATGCTGGCGTTGGCTCTAATGGTGGGTTTGGCGGTGGTGCTCCTGGCGGCGACTATGGCAATTTCAGCGATATTTTTGGCGACGTATTTGGCGATATTTTTGGTGGAGGTGGCCGAGGTGGTGGCCGTGGACGAGCTGGGCCCACACGTGGATCTGATCTGCGATATAACTTAGACCTAGGTCTAGAGGATGCCGTAAGAGGTAAAACCGTTCAGATCAAGGTGCCTACGTTGTGTGCCTGCGATGACTGCAGTGGTTCTGGTTCAAAAAAAGGGGCTACCCCCGATACCTGTGCTACCTGTGGCGGCCATGGCCAAGTACGTATGTCTCAGGGCTTTATCTCGGTTCAGCAGACCTGTCCCAAATGCCATGGACGTGGCCAGGTGATCAGTGATCCCTGTGGTACTTGTTATGGTCAAGGGCGAGTTAAGGAAACAAAAACCCTTTCAGTAAAAGTGCCGCCTGGTGTAGATACCGGTGATCGCATTCGTTTGGCTGGTGAAGGCGAAGCGAGCCCTGATGGCGGGCCGTCTGGCGATCTTTATGTGCAGATGGATGTTCGAGAGCATGCTCTGTTCCAAAGAGATGGTCGCAACCTCTATTGTGAAGTCCCGATCAGTATCGTGGACGCCGCTCTAGGGGGTGAGTTGGAGGTGCCTACGCTGAATGGCCGTGTAAAACTGAAGGTGCCGCCAGAGACTCAGACTGGTCGGCTGTTCCGTTTGAAGGGCAAGGGCGTCACCAGTGTTAGAGGCGGTGGCCCGGGAGACCTGATGTGTCGAGTCGTACTGGAAACACCGGTCAATCTCGATGGTGACCAAAAAGCATTATTGCGTAAGTTGCAAGAAAGCCTCGAAGGCGGCAAGCACTCACCAAAAAAAGCATCTTGGTTTGAGGGTGTGAAAAAATTCTTTGATGGGTTTACGATATAGCGCTTCAGCTACAGCACTCCTGCTGAGCGCAAAATGAGAATAACTATGACTCGAATTGCAGTTACGGGCGCGGCTGGTCGCATGGGGAAAACCCTTATTGAGGCGGTCAGTCTTAATCCTGAGACTACGTTGACAGCAGCAATTGAGCGCCCAGAAAGCACGCTGATTGGCGTCGATGCCGGTGAGTTGGCCGGCATTGGTCGCTTGGGTGTTGCTGTTGTTAGTGATATAAAACAGGTCGTTGATGACTTCGATGTGCTGATTGATTTCACTGCTCCCGCAGCATCAGTTGTTAATGCTGCAGTCTGTGCTGCCAGTGGAAAGAAAATGGTGGTGGGCACGACGGGATTTAGTGATGAGCAGAAAGCACAACTGTTGTCAGTGATAGACAGTACAGCATTATGCATGGCTTCAAACTTCAGTACCGGTGTAAACCTTTGTTTCAAGTTGCTTGATATGGCGGCTCGAGTGCTAGGTGATGATGTAGACATAGAAGTTTATGAAGCTCATCACCGTCACAAGGTGGATGCGCCTTCTGGTACCGCGCTAAGTATGGGTGAAGTGGTGGCCGATGCGCTGGGTCGCAATTTGAATGAGGTGGCAGTCTATGGCAGAGAAGGGCAGACTGGCGCTAGAGATCGCCAAACAATAGGTTTTGCCACAGTGCGGGCTGGCGATATAGTGGGAGATCACACCGTCACTTTTGCCGCTGAGGGTGAGCGGGTTGAAATAACCCACAAAGCCTCAAGTCGTATGTCTTTTGCTCGGGGTGCAGTGCGAGCTGCCGATTGGTTGTCGAGTAGGGAGAAAGGCTTGTTTGATATGCAAGATGTGCTCGGGTTGAAATAAGCTATAAGGTTGACTAAAAAGGCCGCCCGTTAGGGCGGCCTTTTTTTGTTTTTAAACAGGTTAAAAGTACAAGGTTATTCCAACCGCTAGTGTATCTTTAAGCGGGTTGATGTTGTTTTAAACACTGGCATCACCTAGGGCGTGTTGGTAGATAGCCTCTAGCGCCGGTTTTTGGGCGCCAACTTGAATGGGTGAAAGGCACGAAGGTTTAATTCCTCTCGAGCTTCAATCGAGCCTCCCTGAGCCCCATCGGTGACTGATGGGTATCATCAGTAGATACAAGCATAAATAGGGGTCCAGATAAATTCTTCGCATGGTTTTTATTGTTGTCATTTGGGGGAAGTTGTAGAGCGATTTACTCACAGAATCTGTAGTGAATTTGCCTTAGGTTAATTGGGTTTTTCCGGCTAGATTGGCTAGACAGATTGCAGTGCTTAGCCTAGAATGTTTGGTTAGTTTCTACTGGTGTGTAATGCTCCGTAAACATAGAGGGACATGGCGCGGTAGAGGATTAGGAAGCGAGGTGAGACGTACGGTTTCATCTCGCTTTTTTATAGTCTGTTGTTGGCAAAACTGAGGCATTGATCCCGCTTTGTTCGCGGCAGCCTCTGAGAAGCTGGCATCTGTTGTTAAGTTGAGGAGATTGAATTGAATACCGATACCCATCGGTCCGCCATTCTCGTACTTGAGGACGGTACTATTTTTAAGGGCATTGCTATTGGTGCTGAAGGCATTTCCAGTGGCGAAGTGGTATTCAATACAGCGTTGACCGGTTACCAAGAAATATTGACTGATCCATCTTACGCTCGTCAGATCGTTACACTTACCTACCCTCATATCGGTAACACCGGTATCAATACTGAAGATGAAGAGTCTAGTCGTATCTGGGCCGCAGGGTTGGTGATCAGAGACTTGCCTTTAATGGCGAGTAATTTTCGCTCTCAGCAGAATTTAGATAGCTACCTAAAGGCTAATAATATTCTTGGTATTGCCGACATTGATACTCGAAAGTTGACCCGAATTCTTCGTGAAAAAGGTGCGCAAAGCGGCTGCCTGATGGCCGGTGAGGTGGATGAGGAGAAGGCATTAGCGGTTGCTCGTGAGTTTTCTGGCTTGAAAGGGGTGGACCTCGCTAAAGAGGTAACAACTCAGAACGTATACGAGTGGCAGGAAGGCAGTTGGGCGTTAGGTGTAGGCTATACGCAGCCAGCAGAGAAACCTTATAAGGTGGTCGCCTATGACTTTGGAGCCAAGCGAAATATTTTGCGAATGCTTGTAGATCGCGGCGCCGAGCTTATTGTCGTTCCAGCTAAGACGCCAGCAGCCAATGTGTTGGCAATGAATCCAGATGGTGTTTTCTTGTCCAATGGCCCCGGAGATCCGGAGCCCTGTGACTACGCAATTGAGGCTATTCAGCAAATCTTATTAACAGATATTCCCGTGTTTGGTATTTGTTTGGGTCATCAGCTATTGGCGCTAGCCAGTGGTGCTAAAACAGTAAAAATGAAGTTTGGTCATCATGGTGCGAACCATCCGGTGAAAAACCTTGATACTGGTGCTGTACTGATTACCAGTCAAAATCATGGCTTTGCTGTGGACGAGAAGTCGTTACCTGAGAACTTGCGTGCAACGCACTGTTCGTTATTTGATAAATCATTGCAGGGTATTCATCGTACAGATAAGCCAGCCTTCAGTTTTCAAGGTCATCCTGAAGCCAGCCCAGGGCCACACGATGCTGCCCCCTTATTTGACCACTTTTTTGAATTGATCCAAGCTCGTCGATCTGAAGCGTGATGAGCTTCTGCCCAGCTTTTGGGTAGAGAATTTTGAATATAGGGTTCTAAAATAGAACGTGCTGGAAATAGAGGCCTGGGTTGGATAGACGAAAACCTGGTGTATTACGAAGAACGGCCTGCACCAAGTGTGTGGCGTCAAACCTAGAAAGATAACGGCGACAAGCCTGAATTAACGATAACTTATGCCAAAAAGAACTGATATCAAAAGTATTCTAATCCTCGGTGCCGGCCCCATTGTCATTGGTCAGGCTTGTGAGTTTGACTACTCTGGCGCCCAGGCTTGTAAAGCGCTACGGGAAGAGGGTTACCGGGTTATTCTGGTGAACTCCAATCCTGCCACGATAATGACAGACCCCTCCATGGCCGATGCTACCTATATTGAGCCGGTGGAATGGCGAACTGTGGCAAAAATTATTGAGGAAGAGCGCCCGGATGCATTGCTTCCGACTATGGGGGGGCAAACAGCACTCAACTGTGCTCTGGATCTGGCGCGTGAAGGCGTGTTGGAAAAATTTGGTGTCGATATGATCGGCGCCGACCAGGATGCTATTGATAAGGCGGAGGATCGTAGTCGTTTTGATAAGGCGATGAAGAAGATTGGCCTAAATACAGCGGATTCAGTCATCGTCCATAGCCTCGAAGAAGCGCTTCAAGCGCCAGATCGTTTTGGCTATCCCTGTATTATTCGACCCTCGTTCACCATGGGCGGGTCGGGTGGTGGTATTGCCTACAACCGTGAAGAATTTGTAGATATTTGCCAGCGCGGACTTGATTTATCGCCTACCAATGAGTTGCTGATCGATGAATCTCTGATCGGCTGGAAAGAATATGAAATGGAGGTGGTGCGAGACAAAAATGACAACTGCATCATCATTTGCGCCATTGAAAATCTGGACCCAATGGGTGTGCACACGGGTGATTCTATTACTGTGGCCCCCGCTCAGACCTTGACTGACAAGGAATACCAGATTATGCGGAATGCATCCATTGCGGTGCTGCGTGAAATTGGTGTTGAGACCGGCGGGTCTAATGTGCAATTTGCGGTTAACCCTGAAGATGGTCGTTTAGTCGTTATTGAGATGAACCCTCGGGTATCTCGCTCCTCAGCTTTGGCGTCCAAGGCAACAGGTTTTCCTATTGCCAAAGTGGCGGCAAAGCTGGCCGTGGGTTACACCCTCGATGAGTTGCAAAATGATATTACTGACGGTGCTACTCCAGCGTCGTTTGAGCCGAGCATTGATTACGTGGTGACCAAGATTCCACGATTTGCTTTTGAGAAATTTAATCAGGCCAATGCCAAGCTGACGACTCAGATGAAATCAGTGGGTGAGGTGATGGCCATTGGTCGCACTTTTCAGGAATCACTGCACAAGGCACTTCGTGGTTTGGAGGTCGACTCTGCAGGTTTTGAGCCTCGGGTGGACGTTAGTACTGAAGAGGGCATGATTGAGCTTCGCCAGCAGCTCAGGGAGCCGGGCTCCGAGCGTATCTGGTATGTGGGCGATGCTTTTCGAGCAGGTATGTCTGTGGATGACGTCTATAAGCTTTCAGCCATTGACCCTTGGTTTTTGGCGCAGATTGAAGACATTATCCGTGACGAAATTAGCCTGGATGACGTATCGCTGGGAAGTCTTGATGCTGATCGCCTGTTTCGTCTCAAGCGTAAGGGCTTCTCTGATAAACGATTATCAGTCTTGCTGAATACGGATGAAAAAACGGTGAGAGAAAAACGTCAGTCCGTCGGTATTCGTCCTGTATTCAAGCGGGTTGACACCTGTGCAGCTGAATTCTCAACGGCGACTGCTTATATGTACTCTACCTATGAAGAGGAGTGTGAGTCACAGCCTTCGGATAGAGATAAGATTTTGGTGCTCGGCGGGGGCCCCAATCGTATTGGTCAGGGCATTGAGTTCGACTACTGCTGTGTACATGCTGCGTTGGCGATGCGTGAAGACGGTTATGAGACCATTATGGTCAACTGTAACCCCGAAACCGTTTCCACAGATTATGACACCTCTGACCGCTTGTATTTTGAACCGGTCACACTGGAAGACGTGCTAGAAATAGTCCATATAGAAAAGCCGAAGGGTGTCATTGTTCAGTTTGGTGGTCAGACACCACTGAAACTTGCCCGGGCATTGGAAGCTGAAGGTGTACCTATTATTGGTACGACTCCAGATGCGATTGATCGGGCAGAAGATCGTGAGCGCTTCCAGCAAATGATCCATAAGCTGGATTTGTTGCAGCCCCCCAATGCGATTGTTCGTTCTGCAGAAGAGGCGGTAGGTGCTGCGGCCAGTATCGGTTATCCATTAGTGGTACGGCCCTCCTATGTGCTGGGTGGTCGAGCGATGGAGATTGTTTATAAGGAAGAAGAGTTGGCGCGCTATATGCATGAGGCTGTTCATGTGTCTGATGATACGCCAGTATTGCTGGACTACTTTCTTTCCTCTGCAGTCGAAGTGGATATTGATGCAGTTTCTGATGGCAATGATGTGGTCATCGGCGCGATCATGCAGCACATTGAGCAAGCGGGTATTCATTCTGGTGATTCTGCCTGTGCACTGCCCCCTTATAGTTTACCGGCAGATGTTCAGGATGAAATGCGTGCTGTCGTGAAAGCGATGGCGGTTGAGCTAAAAGTGAAAGGTCTGATGAATGTGCAGTTGGCTTGGCAAGATGAAAAAATCTATGTGATTGAAGTTAATCCTCGTGCCTCCCGAACGGTTCCCTTTGTGTCTAAATGTATCGGAACTTCATTGGCGAAGGTGGCAGCTCGTTGCATGGCCGGTGTCACTCTTGAAGAGCAGGGCTTCACCAAAGAAATAATTCCCAGCTATTTCAGTGTAAAAGAAGCGGTACTGCCCTTTAATAAATTCCCCGGTATTGACCCGATTCTTGGGCCAGAAATGAAATCTACCGGTGAGGCTATGGGTGTAGGTGATACCTTTGCCGAGGCCTATGCCAAGGCAGAATTAGGTGCCAGTGACCCAATACCCACATCCGGGACTGCATTTCTCAGTGTTCGTGAGCCGGATAAGGCGGGCATTGCCGATGTGGCCCAAAGTTTGCTGGCAGCTGGCTTTAAGTTGGTTGCCACTCAGGGAACGGCCAGGGTCCTTGAAAAGGCCGGGCTGGAAGTGGAGCTGGTCAATAAGGTCCAGGAGGGTCGTCCCCATATTGTGGATATGATTAAGAACGATAAAATTGATCTGATTGTTAATACTACCGAAGGTCGCCAGGCGATTGCTGACTCTGCGACTATTCGCTCCAGTGCAGAGCAGCACGGCGTTTATTACACTACCACCTTGGCTGGTGGCGAAGCGGTTTGTATGGCCTTGAAGCAAGGCGGTGAGATTAAGGTCCATCGTCTGCAGGATCTTCATCGGAGGAACGGTTGATGCAAAAAATACCAATGACTGTGGAGGGGGCAGAAAGTCTGCGCCAGGAACTGGATAACCTAAAAAAAGTGGAGCGTCCGCGGATTGTTGCTGCTATCGCTGAAGCTCGGGCGCACGGTGATCTTAAGGAAAATGCGGAGTATCACGCTGCTCGTGAGCAGCAGGGATTTGCTGAAGGTCGTGTTCAGGACATTGAAGGCAAGCTTAGCCATGCCCAGATTATTGATATTAGCGCAATCAAGGAAGGGAGCAAGGTCATCTTTGGTTGCACCGTCAACATTATTAATTTGGAAACCGATGAAACAGTAACCTATAAAATTGTTGGCGATGATGAGTCGGACGTAAAAGCCAATAAAATTTCCTACCAGTCCCCCATTGCCAGAGCATTGATTGGGAAGGAGGTTGGTGATGAGGTTGTGGTTAAAACGCCCTCTGGAGAGGTCGAATATGAAATTGATGATGTGAAGCATTTGTAGCGTTTGAACAATTCACTGGGTATCGGGTTTGTGTTGAAAGTGATGGCGAGCTAATTTTCTGTATAAAACCGTGGCTCCCAGTATCAGTCTATTTATCCGAACCATTTATTCGAGTTTTTCTCTTGTGAATGGTAGATATGGTCTATCGGAGCAGATTGGATAACCGGGGGTTTGGTTTGTCGGCTTTTCTCAGTAGCAACACGATATGGCCAATGGATTGTACGGCTTCAGCTCGAAGCTTCTCGCATATAGTGCCAATGACTTGTTGCTTGGTTTCATTGTCGCCCACAGCCAACTTTACTTTGATTAGCTCGTGATCGCTGAGTGCGCGGTCGATTTCAGTCAGTACATTTTCACTTAAACCGTTTCCAGCAACAGTAACAACGGGATTCAGGTTGTGACCCAATCGTCGCAGGTGTTTTTTGTCATTATTGGAAAGTGTCATAGAATAGCTACCCTTCAAAACGGCACGCATTCTATCCTGAATACGGTATCTATGCGCTAATATTTGCCTAAGGCTCTTATAATTGCTGGGTTTAAGCGAATTTAGCTGTGGTAAAAATAGTAACACGTTAAAATTTGGTTGTGGGGCAATGTGTAGGTTGGCCTCAGGTAATAGGTGGATATGGGACGCTCAAAGAGCAGCCAGCGTTGGTTGCAGGAACATAATAGTGACCAATACGTAAAACGCTCCCAGCAGGAGGGTTATCGTTCTCGTGCCAGCTACAAATTGATCGAACTGGACAACAAAGACCGCTTGTTTCAGCCTTGCATGACAGTCGTCGATTTGGGCGCAGCACCTGGTGGTTGGTCGCAGGTGGCGGTAAAGTTGGTGGGCAATAAGGGCCGTGTGGTGGCTTCCGATATTTTACTGATGGATAGTATCGCCGGCGTTGATTTTGTGCAGGGAGATTTCACTGAGGAGTCGGTGCTAAAAGAGATTCTTGATGCGCTTGGTGACAATCTTGCAGACCTTGTAATTTCGGATATGGCCCCCAATATGAGTGGTATGAGGGCGGTGGATCAACCCAAGGCTATGTATTTGGTTGAGCTGGCACTGGATTTAGCCTGTCAAATATTGAAACCTGACGGCGATTTTGTTGCCAAAGTGTTCCATGGAGAGGGATTTGACGAACTTCTACATCAGGTGAGGGGTAGATTTCAGCGTGTGGTGACGCGCAAGCCCGATGCTTCACGACCTCGGTCTCGAGAGGTTTACTTGGTGGCCAAAGGGTTAAAGCGTCAGGATTAATTAATTTAACTGGGTTTGCCATTGTGACGCAGCCCAATAATACTGCTGATAGTCGGTGGTGTCTCAGATGAGGATATTTACTTGAACGACATGGCGAAAAATCTTGTGTTGTGGCTGATTATTGCCGCGGTGTTGCTGTCAGTATTCCAGAATTTCAGTCCTCCTGCTCAGGATAAGAGCATCAGTTATTCTTCTTTTATTGAAGAAGTACAAACTGGTCGTGTTGACAGTGTGGTTCTTCAAGGGCCCACTACTGTCGAAGGGAAGCGCGCTGATGGCAGTATGTTCAAAACGACTCGCCCAGATGCGCCTGACTCTGGTTTGATGACAGACTTGCTCAATAATAACGTCGAAGTTGTAGGGCAGGAGCCAGAGACACAGAGTCTGTGGACTCAGTTATTGGTGGCCTCTTTCCCTATATTGCTAATTCTGGCCATTTTTATGTTCTTTATGCGTCAGATGCAGGGTGGGGGCGGCGGTGGTCGTGGTGGCCCCATGGCTTTTGGTAAAAGTAAGGCTCGATTATTGGGTGAAGATCAAATCAGTACCACCTTTGCTGATGTGGCTGGTGTTGATGAGGCAAAAGAAGATGTCCATGAACTGGTGGACTTCCTGCGAGATCCTTCTCGTTTTCAGCGTCTCGGTGGCCGCATACCACAAGGTGTGTTGATGGTGGGCCCGCCCGGGACCGGTAAAACACTCCTTGCCAAAGCCATTGCGGGCGAAGCCAAGGTACCGTTTTTTTCTATTTCCGGTTCTGATTTTGTAGAAATGTTTGTCGGTGTGGGCGCCTCTCGTGTTCGAGATATGTTTGATCAGGCCAAAAAACAGTCTCCCTGTATTATCTTTATCGATGAGCTGGATGCTGTGGGTCGTCATCGTGGCGGTGGTTATGGTGGCGGTAACGA
>TARA_R110000822_G_scaffold59736_30_pt1 | contig 26285 bp, 20 predicted proteins | sample TARA_R110000822 | Tara Oceans TARA_R110000822 (sample SAMEA4397666) | marine metagenome | biome: Polar Biome; feature: [SRF] surface water layer (ENVO:00010504); material: water (ENVO:00002006), including particulate matter (ENVO:01000060) such as... | depth 5 m | reverse complement strand
AGATCAAACTGATCTTTGCTGGCTTCGTTGGTCAGGCATAGGGATAACTGAGGCACGCCAGTAAGCGCCTTCAGGTCGGTGACAGTCTCTGTCAGTGTTTGTTTATCAATAGGACCTTCAGATAATCGCTGTGCCGTGCTGTATAGAAAATCCAGCATTTGGTTGGACTGTTGAAGCTGAACCGTTTTTTCGTTGACTAGATCTTCCAGTTTTTGATAGTGACGTGCCAGGCTGGCGGACATGTCATTGAAGGTGCTACATAGCAGGCCGATTTCGTTGACGGCTTCGTAATAGGTTCGGTAGGAAAAGTCTCCGATACTGGTATGTTCTGCTGCGCGCACTAAATCTTTTAAGGGCTTCACCAAGTTTTGGTCAGCACGCATCACGATAAACAGTAGGGCTATAAATGATAGAAAAATACTCAGGCCTTCATATATCCCCAGTAGTTCAATTTTATCTTCTGTGTTCTGTTGAATACTAAGCACCAAATTGTCGATGTTAGTTACATGGCCATCTACTAGTGCCAGGTAGCTATCATTAGCTTTGGCGAGCTGTTCAGCGTTGACAGCTTGGCCCGCAATGAAAGGTGACAATATAGGAACAATACGATTTTCCCAGTTGTCGACTACCTGACGGTAGTTGTCTTTGATCGGGCTCAAACTGCCTTTTTCAGAAGCTCTAGAGATACTGGATTCATAGAGCTTCTTGGAAAATAATTGGTATTCACTGGAGAGGGCTTTGGCGGCTGCTGTCCTCTCCATATCTCCTGATGAGGCTTGCTGCAATAACAGGGCAATCCGGTACGACTGCATTCGCATCGACCCAGCGATATTAATGGCCTCCGCGTCATGTTGGGTATTCACGGTAACGAGGAGTGAAACCAACATACTGGCTAATGCCAGTAGGCCAATCACCGCCATAGGGATCAAAACCTGAATGGCAATGGATTGAGAGAATCGAAGTTTCTTGCCCACTAGGGTTGACGACATCGTGTTTACCACCAAATACCTGACTTTCAAAGAGTGCCGCTTACACTCACAAATAAAACATATAACCTGTTGTTTCTAATTAATATTATCGTTTTTTGTTACTACTACCTAGGTGGTAGTGGTGGGGAGTGTGCACTAATGGGCAAACTGAGCGAATTGATGCAGGTCATGTTCCATTCTATCGCTCATCACTACATTCGGTTCACATCATTGAACCAATTAAAACCCTATGACTGCAATAAATGATCAAAAATGGTATGGGCTAGGCGTATGTACGGTGGCGTTTGCTGCCAACTTCGCTGCCTGGACTCTATTTGCCATTCTTGGTTTGCAAATTCGAATTGATCTCAGTTTGAGTGATACTGCGTTTGGGGTATTGCTGGCCACACCAATACTGACGGGTGCCTTTGCCAGCCTGATATGTGGAATATTGGCAGAGCGTTTTGGTGGGCGCATTGTGTTTTTCTTGCAAACCCTAATAGTGGCGCTATCACTTTTCACCTTGCCCTATGCTGAAACCTTTGGCCAGTTTCTGGCTTTTGGTCTGGTGCTTGGTATATCTGGTGGTGCCTTTGCCAGTGGTATCAGTTATGTCTCCAGTTGGTTTGATCGCTCTGTGCAGGGTACTGCCATGGGTATTTTTGGTGCCGGTGATGTTGGCGCGGCAATCACTAACTTAGTAGTTCCTATCATCATCATCAACTACGGTTGGCAGGCAGTACCAAAATATTACGGTGTTGTTCTATTGGTAGTGGCGCTGCTGTTTTGGGTGTTAACGAAGTCCGCACCCAAAGCCCTCTACCCGAAAGAAGACGGCGAATTGTTGGTCAATAAATTACGTCCCTTGCGTGACCTTAGGGTGTGGCGATTTGGCCTCTACTACTACTTTGTTTTTGGTGGCTTTCTGGCTCTTACGCTGTGGTTGCCTCAGTACTATATGGGTGAATACGGTCTGGATTTTAAAACCGCATCCTTTTTCACACTGTTGTTTACGCTCCCTGCCGCGATTATTCGGGCATTGGGTGGTTGGTTTGCCGATAACTTTGGTGCCCGCCGGATCAACTGGTTGGTATTTTGGGTGTGTTTGGGCTGCCTGTTCTTTTTGTCCTACCCGCCGACGACGATGACAATTCATGGTATCGAGCGCGATTTGTTTTTGGATATCCGTATCTCCCTTTGGATGTTTGTGCTGCTGACCTTTGTTGTCGGGCTAGCCATGGGGTTTGGCAAGGCCAGTATTTATCGAATTATTTATGACTACTACCCGGACAACATCAGTGTCGTGGGTGGTGCCGTGTGCGCTATTGGTGCTTTAGGTGGGTTTTCGCTACCCATCCTATTTGGTGTTGCCGCTGATATGACAGGCATTCGCAGCTCCTGCTTTATGTTGCTCTACGGTGTATTAGCCGGCTGCATGGTGTTGATGTTTTATGCCATCAAGATTGATGCATTTAGGCAACGGGTTGATCAAGCCCGTGCTGATGATTTTTTAACGTTGTAACACAGTAATAAAATGAGGAATAACTGCTATGTCTGATCTACAAAAATGGGATGTCGAGGATCCTGAATTTTGGGAGTCTGAAGGCAAAAAAGTTGCCAATAGAAATCTCTGGATTTCTATTCCTAGTCTGTTGTGCGGCTTTGCCGTGTGGCTCTACTGGGGGATTATCACGGTACAAATGCTGAACCTAGGCTTCCCTTTCGCTAAATCGGAATTGTTCACCCTGATGGCTATTGCGGGCCTTACTGGTGCGACACTACGAATACCCAGTAGCTTCTTCATTCGGCTCTTTGGAGGTCGTAACACCATCTTCTTTACCACGGCACTACTGATGTTGCCGGCGGTAGGTGCTGGTATTGCTTTGCAAGACATGAATACACCGTTGTGGGTATTCCAGGTGCTGGCGCTGCTGTCCGGTTTTGGTGGCGGTAACTTCGCTTCTTCCATGTCCAATATCAGTTTCTTCTTCCCTAAGAAGCAGCAAGGATTGGCGCTAGGGTTGAATGCGGGACTCGGCAACTTCGGTGTGACCAGCATGCAAATTCTGGTGCCACTGGCCATGACATTTGGTCTGTTTGGTGCGATGGGGGGGGATTCCATGACCCTGCAACAAACCTCTGGGACACTGATTGGTAAAATTCCTGTAGGTACAGAAGCCTGGATTCAGAACGCCGGCTTTGTCTGGCTGTTGTTCTTGGTGCCGCTGGCATTTGCAGGCTGGTTTGGTATGAACAACCTGCGGACTCAGGAGGTATCACCTGATATCCCTAACCCTATTGCTAGTTTTTTCACTATTTCTGGCATGTTGCTGATCGGCTTTGTCACTGCCGCCATGGGTTTGTGGTTAATGTTGCCAGAAGCAGCAAATGGTTCTGGTTTTGGTGTACCGAAAGAAATTGTATTGGTACTGGTGATAGCTTGTACGGTGTTTGCTCTGAAGATGATTCCCGGGCAAATCAAGCCAAACTTGCAGCGTCAGTTCCAGATTTTTGATAACAAGCACACCTGGGTAATGAGCGTAATTTATACCATGACCTTTGGTTCTTTTATCGGATTTGCTGCCTCTTTTCCACTGTCGATCAAAGTGATATTCGGTTATCAACACATCATGGTTGATGGCGTAATGACACACGATATGGTCAATGCCAACGGCCCCAGTGCGCTGATGTATGCTTGGATGGGTCCTTTTATTGGTGCGTTGATTCGTCCCGTAGGTGGTTGGGTTGCCGATAAGGTTGGTGGAGCACTCGTTACGCAAATCTGTTCTGTTGTGATGGTGGGTAGCGCCCTCGGTGTAGCCTACTACATGAAGGCAGCATACGGTTCTGCTACACCTGAACAGTTCTTCCTGCCCTTCTTCATGTTATTCCTGTTGTTGTTTGCTGCGACTGGTATTGGTAACGGTTCTACCTTCCGGACTATCGCCATGGTGTTTCCTAAAGAACAAGCAGGGCCGGTTTTAGGTTGGACTTCAGCTGTTGCCGCTTATGGCGCCTTCTATATTCCAAAGGTTCTTGGAGAGCAAATTAAGGCCACCACGCCTGAAGTTGCACTGATCGGTTTCGCCTCTTTTTACGTGGTATGTATTTTGATCAATTGGTTCTTCTACCTGCGTAAAGACGGTGAGTTCTACAACCCATAATGTTTAGAAATGTAACGTTGATGGGGCTAGCTCCCATCAGCGTTTTTAAGTAAAGAATGTTAAGTAAAGAATGTTAAATAGAGAGAGTAAAATCATGAGTCATTTTCTCGATAGCTTACAATTCTTCAAAAAAACCAAGGTAGACGACTTCGCTGAAGGTCATGGAGAAACCCGGAACGAGAGCCGGGAATGGGAGAATAGCTACCGCCAGCGTTGGCAGCACGACAAGATTGTACGTTCCACCCACGGGGTTAACTGTACAGGTTCCTGTAGCTGGAAAATTTATGTTAAAAATGGATTGATCACTTGGGAAACCCAGCAGACTGATTATCCTCGTACTCGTCCGGATCTACCAAATCACGAGCCGCGCGGTTGTCCTCGGGGTGCCAGCTACTCCTGGTATATCTACAGTGCCAACCGGATCAAGTATCCCAAAGTACGCAAGCCGTTGCTGAAATTGTGGCGTGATGCTCGCAAACAATTTGAAAACCCCATAGATGCCTGGGCCTTTATTGTAGAAGACCCAATACGCGCAAAATCCTACAAGTCTAAACGTGGGCTTGGTGGTTTTGTTCGCTCTTCATGGGATGAAGTGAACGAAATGATTGCCGCGGCCAACGTTTATACGGCGAAAGAACACGGCCCTGACCGCATTATTGGTTTCTCGCCCATTCCTGCTATGTCCATGGTTTCTTATGCCGCAGGCTCACGATACCTGTCACTAATTGGCGGCGTGTGTATGAGCTTCTATGATTGGTACTGTGATTTGCCGCCGGCCTCTCCGATGGTCTGGGGTGAGCAGACGGATGTGCCGGAGTCTGCCGATTGGTATAACTCTAACTACCTTATTTTGTGGGGCTCTAATGTGCCTCAAACACGTACTCCTGATGCTCACTTCTTTACCGAAGTTCGTTACAAGGGCGCTAAAGGCGTGGTTATTACGCCCGACTACAGTGAAGCGGCCAAACTGGCTGACATGTGGCTGAATCCCAAACAGGGTACTGATGCCGCTGTCGCCATGGCCTTTGGGCATGTGATTCTTAAGGAATTCCATCTCGACAACCCCAGTGCTTACTTCACTGAATATGTCCGCCAGTATTCAGATATGCCTAATCTGGTGACCTTGGACGCCACTGAGGGTGGTTACAAAGCCAGTCGCTTCCTACGTGCATCCGATTTGGCCGACAATTTGGGACAAGAAAATAATCCAGAGTGGAAAACCATTGCACTGGATGAACTGAGTGGTGAACTGGTTTCTCCGCAAGGCTCCATTGGTTATCGCTGGGGCGAGCAGGGTGATGGTATCGGTAAATGGAATATCGAAACCCGTGAAGGCAAAGATGGCAAAGAAGTAAAATTGCAGTTATCCCTGATTGAGGGTGGTGATGTTGATGCGGTTGCCTTCCCTTACTTTGCTGCCGGAGGCAGTGATCATTGGGATAAGCAAGAAGGTGAAAGCATTCAAATGCGCAATGTGCCCACGCGTACGATTACGCTGGCAGATGGGTCTCAAGCGAAAGTTACTACTGTTTATGACCTGATGATGGCCAATTACAGTATTGATCGTGGTTTGGGTGGTGAGCATGTGGCGGCCAGCTTTGATGACGATACAGTTGCTTACACACCGGCTTGGCAAGAAAAAATTACCGGCGTTCCTCGCGCTAAAATTATTCAGGTTGCCAGAGAGTTTGCTGACAATGCCGATAAGACCCGTGGTAAATCCATGGTGATTGTAGGTGCGGCAATGAATCACTGGTACCACATGGATATGAACTACCGTGGCTTGATCAATATGCTGATCATGTGTGGCTGTGTTGGTCAAAGCGGCGGTGGCTGGGCTCACTATGTGGGACAGGAAAAACTGCGTCCACAAACGGGCTGGCTGCCTTTGGCATTCGGTCTGGACTGGAGTCGCCCACCTCGCCAAATGAATTCCACGTCGTTCTTCTACAGCCACAGTTCTCAATGGCGTCACGAAAAAGTGAGCATGCATGATGTGCTATCGCCCATTGCGGATAAATCACAATTCCAAGAACATATGCTCGACTACAATATTAAAGCCGAACGTATGGGCTGGCTACCTTCAGCACCACAGCTGAACAGAAACCCGCTGCACATTACCCGTGATGCGGAAGCGGCGGGCATGGATCCGAAAGACTATGCAGTACAGGAGCTGAAATCTGGCAATCTGCGTTTTGCCGCAGAGCAGCCTGATAGCCCTGAAAACTTCCCACGCAATATGTTTATTTGGCGCTCAAATTTGCTGGGTTCTTCCGGTAAAGGCCATGAGTACATGTTGAAGTACCTACTGGGTACTAAAAACGGCGTGATGAATGATGATAACGGTGTAGGTGGTGGCCTTATTCCTCAGGAAGCTGAGTGGGTAGAAGAAGGTGCGACCGGTAAGTTGGACTTGGTTGTCACTCTGGATTTCCGGATGTCATCTACCTGTATGTACTCCGATATCGTGTTGCCCACGGCAACCTGGTACGAGAAGGACGATCTGAATACATCAGACATGCACCCCTTTATTCACCCGCTGTCAAAAGCGGCTGACCCTGCATGGGAAGCACGTTCAGATTGGGATATCTACAAAGGTATTGCCAAGAAGTTCTCTGAAATCGCCAGTTTCAATGACAATCTGGGTGTTGAGAAAGACTTTGTAACGGTCCCTATGCTTCATGATACTCCCGGAGAGTTGGCCCAGCCTTTCGATGTGAAAGACTGGAAATATGGTGAATGCGATCTGATTCCCGGTGCAACTGCACCCAACATGGTGGTGGTAGAGCGGGATTACCCTAATACCTATAAGAAGTTTACCTCTCTTGGTCCGTTACTGGAAAAATTGGGTAATGGTGGTAAGGGTATTGGTTGGAACACCGACGAAGAAGTGAAGCTACTTCGTGACCTTAATTATACCGTGACAGAAGAAGGTATTAGTAAAGGCCAGCCTCGTATCGAATCAGCCATTGATGCAGCTGAAGTGGTACTTAGTCTTGCACCAGAAACCAACGGTAACGTTGCGGTAAAAGCCTGGGATGCATTGGGGAAGATTACCGGTCGTGATCACAAGCATCTGGCTGAGCCAAAGCATGATGAGAAGATTCGCTTCCGCGACCTTCAGGCGCAACCAAGGAAGATTATCTCTTCACCTACTTGGTCAGGTTTAGAAGATGAGCACGTGAGCTACAACGCGTGTTACACCAATGTCCATGAGTTGATTCCTTGGCGCACCATTACGGGTCGTCAGCAGTTTTATCAGGATCATAAATGGATGGAGGCCTTTGGTGAGCAGTTGATTTCTTACCGCCCACCGATTCATACCAACACTATCGACTTAGTGAAAGGTAAGAAGTCCAACGGTAATAAAGAGATTGTGCTGAACTGGATTACGCCTCACCAAAAATGGGGTATCCACAGCACCTATTCTGACAACTTGTTGATGCTTACCTTGTCTCGCGGTGGCCCAATTATCTGGCTGAGTGAAATCGATGCCAAGAAAGCGGATATCGAAGATAACGACTGGGTTGAGGTCTTCAACGTTAATGGTGCCATCGCCTGTCGCGCAGTGGTCAGTCAGCGGGTGAAAGAGGGCATGGTCATGATGTACCACGCTCAGGAACGCATTGTGAATGTCCCCGGTAGTGAAACCACAGGTACACGTGGTGGTCACCACAACTCGGTTACCCGGATTGTGATGAAGCCAACGCATATGATTGGTGGTTACGCCCAGCAATCCTATGGCTTTAATTACTACGGCACCGTGGGTTGTAACCGTGACGAAATGGTCGTGGTTCGCAAGATGGATAAGGTCGATTGGCTCGATAACGAGACCGGTGATGGCCTTCCTCAACCACTTCCAACAGAAGTTTAAGGAGACAGCGCAATGAAAATTAGATCTCAAGTTGGAATGGTGCTGAACCTCGATAAATGTATCGGTTGTCACACCTGCTCCATTACGTGTAAAAATGTGTGGACCTCCCGTGAAGGTATGGAATACGCCTGGTTCAACAATGTTGAAACCAAGCCAGGCATTGGTTACCCGAAAGAATGGGAAAACCAGAATAAATGGAACGGCGGTTGGATTCGCAACAAAGATGGCTCTATCAATCCGAAAATTGGTGGCAAATTCCGGGTGTTGGCAAATATTTTCTCCAACCCTGATCTACCACAAATTGACGATTACTATGAGCCGTTTGATTTTGACTATCAGCATTTGCACACCGCACCCTTGTCAGAGCATCAGCCTACGGCGCGTCCGCGTTCGTTGATAACGGGCAAACGTATGCAGAAAATCGAATGGGGCCCAAACTGGGAAGATATTCTCGGTACCGAATTCGAAAAGCGTAAGGTCGACAAAAACTTCGACAATATGCAAAAGGAAATGTACGGCGAGTTCGAAAATACCTTCATGATGTATTTACCTCGGTTGTGCGAGCACTGTCTCAATCCTACGTGTGCCGCATCCTGCCCATCAGGTGCGATCTACAAACGGGAAGAAGACGGTATCGTTTTGATTGATCAGGAGAAGTGTCGCGGCTGGCGGATGTGTATATCTGGCTGCCCTTACAAAAAAATCTACTTCAACTGGAAATCAGGTAAATCAGAAAAATGTATTTTCTGTTACCCGCGGATCGAAGCGGGTCAGCCAACAGTGTGTTCCGAAACCTGTGTAGGCCGTATTCGCTACTTGGGCGTGCTGTTGTATGACGCAGACAGAATTCAGGAAGTAGCCAGTACCGAATCTGAGCAGGATCTATATCAGAAACAATTGGAGATTTTCCTCGATCCCAATGATCCGGCAGTTATCGCTCAGGCGAGAAAAGAGGGTATTCCGGATTCAACGATTACCGCAGCTCAGCAATCACCAGTGTATAAACTGGCCGTAGATTGGCAGTTGGCGTTACCGCTGCACCCTGAATATCGTACGCTTCCCATGGTTTGGTATGTGCCGCCATTGTCGCCTATTCAGTCCGCAGTAGATGAAGGACATATGGGTATGAACGGCGTCATTCCCGATGTGGATTCTCTGCGTATTCCGCTGAAATACCTGGCCAACTTACTCACTGCTGGTGACGAAGAACCGGTCAAGCTGGCACTTAAGCGCCTATTAGCGATGCGCGCTTACAAGCGCTCACAAATCGTTGATAACCAGCAGGACTTGCAGGTACTGGAAGAGGTTGGCTTAACGGAACTTCAGGTAGAAGAGATGTATCGCTATCTGGCCATTGCCAACTATGAAGATCGCTTTGTGATTCCTACGGCCCATCGTGAAGAGGCGATGTCAGAAGCCTTTGCTGAGCGCGGTGGTTGTGGTTTTACCTTTGGTAACGGTTGCTCTACGGGTGAGTCAGATATCAACTTGTTTGGCACCAAGAAAACGACTCGCAGGGATGTGATTGATACCGTTCAGGTTTGGGAGGAATAATATCGTGGATATTCTTAAGGTAATTTCTCGACTAATGGGCTACCCCTGTACCGAACTTCAGGATCAGATAGTCGGTATTGAGTCAGCGATCAACGACGCCCGGGAGATTTCTCCTGAGGTGCGTCAGCAGTTAGTTCATCTGCTTCATGAAATTTACGATGGTGACTTACTGGATGCCCAGGAAGCGTACACGGGTCTGTATGATCGCGGTCGCTCTCTGTCACTGCTGCTGTTTGAGCATGTGCATGGTGAGTCTCGGGATCGAGGCCAGGCCATGGTAGACCTACTGGGTATTTATGAAGAGCATGGCTTCAGCATTAATGCACGGGAGCTACCGGACTATATTCCTCTGTACTTGGAGTTTCTGGCGCATCGTCCAGACCTCGAAGTGCGAGAAGGATTGTCGGACGTTAGTCATATCCTCGGCGTGCTCAATGCCCGTTTACAGGAGCGTGAATCTGCTTATGCCGCCTTGTTTGAAGCACTGCTGATGATCAGTGGTGTCAATGTCGACATTAGTGAGTTGCGAGAAAAGGTAGCGAGCGAAAAGCGGGATGATACGCCGGAAGAACTGGACAAAATTTGGGAGGAAGAAGCAATCACTTTTGGTGCAGGCGATGCCCTTGGTAGTGGTTGTTCTTCTTCCTCAGCCCCTGTTCAACCGAAAAAATCAGCCAATGATGCCATAGCTGTTCGCTGGGCAAATTAAGGCAAATTTAAGACAAGTTTAAGGAGTGATCCATGAATAGTAATACGATCTTATTTGGCTTGTACCCTTATATGGCAGTAATAGTTTGCCTGGTAGGCTGCTGGATTCGTTACGACCGAGAACAATATTCCTGGAAGGCAGGTTCCAGTCAGGTGCTGCGTGGTAAAGGGATGCGAATAGCCAGCAATGCCTTTCATGTGGGTATATTGTTTGTATTGGCGGGTCATTTTGTCGGCTTGCTGACCCCTGAGGTGCTTTACCACCATGTAATATCTACGCCTAACAAGCAATTATTGGCGATGGTATCTGGCGGTTTATTTGGTGCTCTTTGCTTTGTGGGTATGACTATGCTGATCTATCGTCGTTTTACCGACGAACGTGTTCAGGCGAGCAGTAGTTTCTCTGATAATCTGGTACTTATCCTACTCTACATCCAGTTGATACTGGGGCTGAGCACTATCTTTGCTTCAAGCCAACATATGGATGGTTCTGTGATGGTGATGTTGGCGGACTGGGCGCAGTCAATCGTGCTTTTGCGTCCAATGGAGGCAGCAGCGTCAATTACTTCAGTAGGTTTGGTGTATAAACTACATGTATTTTTGGGGATGACGCTGCTCTTGATCTTCCCTTTTACTCGTCTAGTTCATATCATTAGCGGTGTGGCTGCGCCAGTTAAATACTTATTGCGCAACTACCAGATAGTTCGCCAAAGCAGATAGTTCGCCAGAAACGCGCTTAATCTGAATTGTGCCGACAGTGGGGCTGTGGAGAAATCCGGACTCCTCTGTTGGTTATTTTGATAACAACCAAGTAATAGAGATTAACCCTATGAGCTCTTCTTCCGGTACTGATTCCGCTGATAACAACCCTGTAGACATTCCTGAAATTACGGTTAATGGTACTAAAATCACCCCAGATGAAGTTGCCAGGGAAGTACAATACCATCCGTCTGAATCTCCTGAAGCGGGTGTTAACAAGGCTTCAGAGGTGTTAATTATCCAACTGTTGTTGTTGCAAAAAGCGAAAGAGCTTGGTCTGGATAAGGACCTGCCTGAAGATAGCAATGTGCCTTCCGAAGAAACCATTATCGGTCGATTGATTGAAAAAGAAGCGTCTCCGCCAGAAGTTAACGAAGAAGAATGTCAGCGGTATTTTGATGCAAACAAGGCTCAGTTTGTCAGCCAGGATCTAATGGAGATAAAGCATATTCTCCTCGGAGCTGATCCAGAAGACGATGAAAAAAGAGGTGTGGCTAAAGAAGCGGCACAATCGCTAATTTCAAGACTGGTCGAATCATTTGATCAATTTGAGGCGCTGGCGAATGAGCATTCAGACTGCCCTTCCAAGGAAACGGGTGGTAGTTTGGGACAGATCACCAAAGGGCAGACTACGCCAGAGTTTGAAGAGGCGATCTTTGAGCTTGAAGAAGGCCTGGCCAATGAGCCTGTCGAGTCTCGCTATGGTTTCCATGTGGTGTACGTAGACAAAAAACTGCAAGGAAAACAGCTGGAATACGAACAGGTAAAAAATGATGTGGCTAACCTGTTGATCGAATTTGGTCAGCGCAGAGCGATAAGTCAGTATATTCATAATTTGATTGCTGAAGCTGATATTCAAGGCGTTGACTTTGAAGTTGGTCGCGCCGCAGCTGATCAGTAGCTTTTTAACACTGTATGCGGCTCTATATGAGCTGTTTTGACTATGAGAAAGTTCGAGCCGCATACAATCTAATTAGCGATTACGGGTAAGTAGGGCCAGTTGTTGAGAAACCAGCTTTTCCCCTGAGTCATTGAGTCCGTTGACTCGATATAAAGGGCTATCTTCGGCAAGTGGTGACAAGGATACATCGACCAGAGAAGGGTGAGAGCCTGTGTCCTGATCCAGCAGTATTTCGCCCGTCACGGCTTTATCCAATATCGTTACCAAGCTCTCGATACGCTTTTCATGGCTGCGTTCATTAATCAGTGTTGATGAGGAAAGCGGTTGGAGGCAACTGGTAATGGTGCCCACCAGTTCTACCGTAACACCTTGGGTGGCGAGCAGTTGTTGAGCCAGTTTAAACAGTGCCGTAGCGCAGTAGATGGCTCGAATCCGGTGGTCTCCCTGATCATCTTCACTACTAAATTCGAGATAAATACTGTATCGAGTGCCGTTGAGACGCGTGGCGCCATACAGTTCAGTTGCATCATCTACCAACTGGTCCAGTCGGGTCATCAGTGCATCAAAGTGTTCTTGATTGAGTAGGCTTTCAAGGCGTGATAGGTTTTGGCAGGCAATACCCAGTAGGGAGCTGTGGCAGATTGAATGCTTTCTGGTAAATTGTTGCCTAGTGGCTAGTAGTGGCTCAATCCTTTGTTCAAGGAGGCTTAATTCGTCCAGTTCCGCTGATTCGTCGCCGGGGAGTTGTTGGGTAATATGTTTCAGCCGGGTGGAAAATTTCCTTCCCAGTTGGATCGATAGCAATACCAGAACTGAGGTCAGGGCTAGCCAAAAAAAGACGAAGGACTGCAGTAATTCTCTAGACGAGGTCGAGAGGTAGTATTTATCTAAGTCGATAGTGACATAGCCAGCAATGGTATCCTCCATGGTAATGGGACTGGTGTGTCGACTTGGTTCCCGCTCCGGAAGGTGCGCGCGTTGGGCCTGAACGAGAAGGTGATTGCTCGCATCGTAGACAGAGGCTCGCTGCACCCCGTCAATCGGTAACATTTCATCAACTTCAACCTGCAGGCTGAGCGTATCTTGATGAATAATAGGGTCTCGTACTATTTTTGCCAATTGGGTCGAGAGGGTTTTACCTAGGTGGTTAAGTTGTTCTGTGGCGAGAAAATGTAACTGTAGGCTGAGAACTAAGCCAATCACCAAGCCCGTTACCAGTGTAACTATCAGGGTAAATGTGGGTAGTCTTTTAGCAAATGATTTATGTGTGGTGCCCATCAAGCAAGACGTCCGTTGGGTTCGTTAGTGTCACCTGTGTTGGTGAGGCGTTTGTTTTTATGAGGTTTGTTCGATGGGCGCATTCTATCTTATTCCTAGCTCTCCTATAATACGCTCTCAATATGATAGCCGTTGTGGCATGTGCCACCTGTGATGGAATCCACTGTGAGAGAAATTATACTGATCAATGTATCTGGTGAGGATAAGCCAGGTGTTACCCGTGCTGTGTCTGAAGTACTAGTGGAGCACGGTTCTGATGTTCTGGATATTGGGCAAGCTGTCATTCACGATAGTCTAAACCTTGGTATTCTTGCAAAAATTCCAGAGAATCAGGATGCCGCGCAGGTTCAGAAGGAAATCCTATTCAGTCTTCACGCTATGGATATGAAGGTTAGATTTCTGTCTATTTCAGAAGAGAGTTATGAGCACTGGGTCGGGCAGCAAGGTAAGCCTCGTCATATTGTGACGTTGCTTGCTCACCGGGTGACCGCACAGCATATTGCCCGTGTTACCACAGTGACAGTGGAGCAGGGGCTAAACATCGACAAGATTACCCGTCTCTCTGGACGTGTGCCCTTGGAGCTGATAGAGGATCACAGTAAAGCCTGCGTAGAGTTTTCATTGCGAGGCGAGCCAACAGACATGTCTGCATTACGGAGCTCACTACTGGAGTTGTCGGCTGAGATGGATGTGGATGTGGCATATCAAGAGGATAATATTTATCGCCGAAACCGACGCTTGGTGGTGTTTGATATGGATTCCACGCTGATTGATGCCGAGGTGATTGATGAGCTAGCCAAGGAGGCCGGAGTTGGTGAGCAGGTGTCGGCTATTACTGAATCTGCCATGCGTGGTGAGTTGGACTTTAAAGAGAGCTTTGTCAGGAGAATGGCGCTGCTTAAAGGCTTGGATGAATCTGTGTTAGAGAGGGTGGCCCAGCGTTTGAGGCTTACGGAGGGTGCCGAGGCTTTGATATCCACGCTGAAAAGACTGGGTTATAAAACCGCTATTCTCTCAGGAGGGTTTGATTACTTCGCCAAACGTATTCAGGAGAAGCTGGGCATAGATTATGTGTATGCTAATCAGCTTGAAATTGTTGGCGGAAAAGTAACGGGTAATGTCGCTGGTGAAGTGGTCGATGGTCAACGTAAGGCTCAGTTATTAAGAGAGATTGCTGCGGGTGAGAACATTGACCTCGAGCAGGTGATTGCGGTGGGTGACGGGGCAAATGACTTGCCAATGTTGAGTATTGCTGGTTTGGGTATTGCTTTTAGGGCCAAGCCTTTAGTGAAAGCTACGGCCAAACAGGCCATTTCAAAGCTGGGTCTGGATGGCATCCTTTATCTGATGGGTTTTAGCGACAGGGATACCTTGCATTTGAAATAATATTTATAGGCGTTATGTCATGGGAAGCAGTAATGTGTTAGTTTTCGTCGCTGAAATCGTAATTCATCACTGGCGAGGGCGGTTGCAGGAAGTACCCTTGTATATAATGAACCCCGCAACGCCAGAGTGTGGGGATCATATCGGCCCGCTCTACATAGGGAACAATAATGTTCTCATCTTCAGCTTTCAATGCGTTGATAAGACTTTCAACTTCTTCTACTCCATTTTCACTTTCATTGGCCTTTTCAATAATGACACTATCAAATTTCACAAAGTTGACCGAAAGCTTTTTCAATAGCTTCATGGGCTCAATGGCGAGTCCAAAATGAGACAGCGCGACGTCACCATTAATTCGACATAGCTCCTCGATCAATTGTACGGAGCGATGAAATTGTCTGGCCACATCAATTTCACGAAGCTGAAATACCAGATGTTTAGGAAGCAATCCTGAGGCTTTCAGTGCAACTTTTAGCCAGGAGGTAAACCCTTCATCGGAGATGGTATGTCCACTGATATTAATAAACAGCCGTGTTGTCGGTGCTGTCTTCAGTTTTCCAGCAAGGGTCTTGATGGACTCAAGAATGACCCAGTGATCAATATCAATAGCTGTGGGTGTTTTAAACACTTTGGCAATAAACTGTTCGGGAAGATGGTCGCCAGTTGCTTCAGGTTTAACCTGCATAAGCACTTCGTAGAATTCCTGGGGCTCTCCGTGCAGTGGGATAACAGGCTGGTAGAGTAATTCAAACTGCTTATCGTGTAGCATGGTCTGAGCAATAGTTTCAACATCATCCTCTGTAAATTCTGGGCCAAAACTGGATTCGTGCAATTTTGCACCATTGGCGAAATCGTTACTGTCCTTCTCCATATGGAGCTCAGTTATTGCATTGAGCGCATTATCAATACAATTTTCGGCAGTGGATGCTGTTTCGCTTATAATCGTAGCGCCAATACCTAAGGTTAGAGAAATAGTTTGGTCGTTGAGTTTAAATATCTTTTTACCAATTATTTCACATAGGTGTGAGGCAAACATCAACCCTGCCTCTGCCCCGGTATTGGGTAGTATCATGACAAAACTATCTTCTTTGAATCGTTTTAGCGTGTAGCTGTCTTTACTTTCCGTCTTAATTTTTTCGACCAAGAGCCAAACTAAATATTCTGTTTCCTGTAGACCAATTTCTTTCTGGGTATTCAAGTAGCGGTCGATATTAATATAGAGAAGTGTAGAAGTATTATGCTTTTGAGCGGTTTGACGAATAGTGGCATTGATCAATTCAACAACTTTGTCACGCTGAATATCTATGCTGCTTGAGCTATTGTTGTTGAGGTTAACTTCTATACCACTGGATCGGTTTTCGAGGAATGTTTTGGTAATGAGAAATTCCAGTGCGGGTTCACTCTGGTAATCAACTTTGGCTATTCGCATTTCAATTGGTACGGGTATTTCGTTGTTCGTCATACCCGTGAAGTGGATGGTTTCGGTATCCACGCTCTCATTGGCCTCAATCGGCTTGAGAAACTTCTTCATTCGAGGCCGGTCTTCGGCAGATATGTTATCGATGACGGGTAAGCAAAGCATGCTGTCATCGTTTAAGTAGCCAAACAGTTGTGAGTAACTCTCATTGGTAAATAAGTAGGTGCCCTCCTGGACGATAGCAAGAGCATCTTCGGAGCTGGCAAGCAACCGATCGCAGCGTGCTTCGGCATCAGCGTAACGTCGGCGGCATGAGCGTAGGCGGCGGCGTTGTTCCAGATCGTAGAGCGTGCGAGCTATGGCTAGTAGAAAATGCTGGTCTTCATCCATTGGGATGATGTCAGCGGCCCCGAGTCGAAGACCTTCAACAATGTCTGGTGGATTGTATTCGTCTGAGATTAATACAACAGGTGTATCCAGATTGAGTTTTCTGATCATTGGGAAGATTGATTTGATCGGGAGATTTTCTCCGCTGAACTGGGCGATGACCAGATCCCAGGGTTTGTCCTGAAGCAGCTTGGTTAATACCTCAACGCTGGTAACATGCTTAGATTCGGAACGGTAGTTGGCATTACGCAATAGGCTGACTATTCGGTTTGCTTCCTCAAGATTGTCATAGGCCAGAAGAAGTTTCAGTGCGTTATCTGTTGCCATTGTTATTGGGTTCCATCTTTGAGTCTTAGCGCGTTCGAGTCTCAGTGTACTTGAATCAGGGCGGTTTTTATTGTCGTCACAAAGAATTATTATAAATGAATATTGGCGTAGGGCTACCGTGTCTAAATCATCTGATTTAGTTTGTGTTTTCTTCGTAGTGATTGGTCAGGCTAGGGGAGTACTTATAGTATGAGTACTTTGCTGTTTGCACTGGGTATTTCACGCACCAGCTTCGGTACTAAATAGCCTGGCAATGCAGCTGTTAGCTCAGCAATCAATTGTTTGGCTCTGAGGTCTGTAACTTCAAAATGTGCGGCTCCATTTATTCGATCCAATTGATGAAGGTAGTAGGGTAGGACGCCAACTTCAAACAGCCGTTCACTCAATTGTTGAAGTGCGGATAGGGTGTCATTTATTCCAGATAACAGTACCGTTTGATTCAGTAGTGTCACACCGGCCCGCTTCAACCGATAAAGGGCATTGGCGACCTCCTTATCCAGCTCGTTGGGGTGATTGCTGTGAATGACCATCGAAGGTATAAGTCGGGTGCTGGTCAGCCATTGGAGGCAGCTATCGGTGATTCGATTGGGAATGACTATCGGTAGTCGGGTATGAACACGCAACCGCTGGACGTGTTTTATGCTGGCGACTTGTTCTGTTAACCACTGGAGTTGCTTGTCACTGGTCGCTAGAGGATCACCGCCGCTATAGATAACTTCTCTGATGGAACTGTCATTAGCAATATAGTCAAGTGCGTGTTGCCATTCACTACGGCCAGGTTTGTTGTCTTGATAGGGAAAGTGGCGACGAAAGCAATATCGACAATTGATAGCACAATTGGGGCTAACTATGAGTAATACCCGTCCGTGATATTTGTGCACTAACCCCGGCACTGGGTTTGAATTTTGTTCATCGAGAGGGTCATCGCTATAGCCAGGAGCCGCCAGCAATTCACTGCCCAGTGGCAGTACTTGCCTTAATAGAGGGTCATTCGGGTCTCCTTTTGCGATCCGTTGCAGATAGGGCAGCGGGACTCGCAACGGGAAATCCTCGTGCGCATTCAGTGCGCCGTCCAGCAGAGAGGTATCGAGTCCCAGCATATTGAGCAGTTGCTTGGGATCACGAATACTGGTGGCCAGTTGTTCTTGCCACGTCAGACTATCCACAGTTGCCACAGAACGGGTTATCATAGCGGGCTCTTCTATCTAGAAAATTTTACTGAATTTTGAGGTAATAATGGCTAACTATTCTACCAATGAATTTCGCTCCGGTCTGAAAGTAATGATGGATGGCGATCCATGTTCTATCGTGGAAAACGAATTTGTTAAACCCGGCAAAGGCCAGGCTTTTAGTCGTGTGCGTATTCGTAATTTAAAGACGGGCCGGGTTTGGGACCGCACATTTAAGTCTGGTGAGTCCCTAGAAGGTGCTGATGTGATGGATCTCGATATGCAGTATCTCTATACCGATGGTGAATACTGGCATTTCATGGAGCCTGATACCTTTGAGCAGCACCAAGCGGATGAGAAGGTTGTTAGCGATACGGCCAAATGGCTGAGAGAGCAGGATACTGTGATTGTAACCTTATATAACGGTGCGCCATTATCCATTACGGCACCTAACCATGTGGAGCTAGAAATTGTTGATACAGACCCTGGATTGAAAGGGGATACGGCTCAGGGTGGCACTAAACCAGCCACTCTAAGCACCGGTGCTGTTGTGAAAGTACCGCTGTTCCTGAATATTGGGGAAGTGGTCAAAGTTGACACGCGCACAGGTGAGTATCTAAGCAGAGCCTAACTAGGGGGCTTTGTAGGAACCTTTAATACGTGGTGGTCATTAATGAAAGAAGGGCGGCCTGTGCCGCCCTTCTTTTGTTTAACCTGAAATATCCGCACTGATGAGTAAAATGGAGAGGTAATATAGATACATGGTTAATTGGCAACCAACAGCATCACTTGAAACACTCCGTTGTCGAGCAAAAGTACAGGCACAAATCCGCCAGTTTTTTGAAGCCCGTGATGTGTTGGAGGTTGATGTGCCTGTTCTGTCGGAGACCGGTGTCACTGATCTCCATATTGATTGCCTTCATACACAGGTCAGTGGCGATATACGGTACCTCCAGAGCTCGCCAGAATATTTTATGAAACGGCTTTTGGCCTCGGATAGCGGTTCTATTTACTATTTGGGTAAGGCGTTTCGTGATGGTGAGGTGGGTCACCGACACCGCCCTGAATTCACCATGCTTGAGTGGTATAGGGCGGGTTGGGATGAGTGCCAATTGATGGGTGAGGTGGCCTCCCTCTTATGCGAGCTAGGTTTGAAGCATTCACCCCAGACACTGATGTACGCTGATGTATTCGAGAATATAACAGGGCTGAATCCTCATTCAGCTGTCCTTGCTGAGCTTCAAAGCAGGGCTTCTCATATTTCTGGTAGTGATTTTTCAGATGAAAGCCGGAGCACCTGTCTCGATCTTATCTTCAGTCTTTCAGTGGAGCCACAGTTACCCGATGGATTAGTGTTTGTTCATAATTACCCTGTTTGCCAGTCAGCCTTGGCCAAAATAGGTAAGGATCAAGCGGGAAACACCGTTGCGCGACGCTTTGAAGTTTTTCTGAACGGTGTTGAGTTGGCTAATGGGTATTGTGAATTGGTTGACCCCGTTGAACAAAAATCCCGCTTTGATGCAGATGCAGTACTCAGACAAGCAATGAAAAAAACGACTATGCCTGTAGATACAAAATTGTTGGCGGCTATGGAAAGTGGATTGCCGGACTGTGCTGGGGTGGCCCTAGGTGTTGATCGTCTGTTAATGCAGTTGCTGGGTATTGACGACATCAGTCATGTGATGTCATTTGGCCATATTGGACATAGTCGTGAATAAAGACTTACCGTTCGCCATCTTTCTGATGGGTCCAACCGCCACAGGAAAAACGGACTTGGCGATAGCCCTGCGGGAGTACCTCCCCGTGGAGTTGATCAGTGTGGATTCAGCGTTGGTCTACAAAGGTATGGATATTGGCTCAGCAAAACCCGAACCAGAATTGCTGGCACGCATTCCTCATAGGCTGATTGATATTCGTGACCCATCCGAATCTTACTCGGCGGCGGATTTTGCCCATGAGGCTAGGCAGGCCATGGTAGACATTACTGCAGAGGGCCGTATTCCGCTGCTGGTAGGCGGGACCATGCTTTATTTTAAGGCGCTTCTTGATGGTTTGGCTGACAGTCCTCCCTCGGACCCCCTGATACGTCAGGCCATTGAACAAGAAGCGACGAAAAAAGGGTGGCCCTATCTACACAATCGATTGGCTGAAGTTGATCCAGACACGGCCGCTCAACTACACCCTAATCACTCTCAGCGCATTCAGCGGGCGTTGGAAGTGTTTCAGATTACAGGCAGGCCCTTATCAGAGCTCAAGCGTGAGCAGGCTGAATTTGGCAGTAGCTTGGCTCCCATTACTGACGCGTATCAATTGGTACAAATTGCCTTGATGCCGCAAAACAGAGCACTGCTTCATCAGCGTATCGAGCGTCGCTTTAAGGCAATGCTGGCGCAGGACTTTGAATCAGAAGTCAGGCATTTATATGATCGCGGCGATCTGCATATGGATTTGCCGTCCATGAAAGCTGTTGGTTACCGGCAAATGTGGCAATACCTGTCAGGTACCATTAGCTATGATGAAATGGTGGAGCAGGGCATTGCCGCTACAAGGCAGCTTGCCAAGCGACAGCTTACCTGGCTGCGTAAGTGGCCCGATTTACATGACATTTACATTGACTCTGAGGTCGGGCAGTTGGCTGTGCTTGAAGATATTTTGGACAATTGCTTGAAATTACTGGGAAATACACCCATATACAAGGGTAGAAGCCGGTAGTATCATTATCCGTCTTGTTTTTGGTGTGTGTACGTTATCGTCGATTCATTTGGCTAATCCATTGTTTTTCGGCGGTTTATTTTGTTTCTTCATTAAGGAGAATATCCATGTCAAAAGGGCATAATCTACAAGACCCTTTTTTGAATGTCTTGCGCAAAGAGCACATTCCTGTCTCTATTTTTCTGGTTAATGGCATTAAGCTACAAGGCCAAATAGAGTCGTTTGACCAGTTTGTCGTGCTGTTGAAAAATACCGTGAGTCAGATGGTCTACAAACACGCTATTTCCACCGTGGTTCCCTCTCGCTCTGTTCGCTTACCTATGGCTGTTCCTGATGCCCATAGTGATGGCGGCGTGTCGGAAGATGAGGCATAAGGAGCACTGATTGTTTTTTGAACGCCCTGACTCCGGTGAACTTGCAGTACTGGTCCATCTTAATCTAGCCAGTGAACATGAACCTGAGGATCCTAGGGAGTTTGAAGAACTGGTTCTCTCCGCAGGTGGTGATCCGGTCTCTCTTGTTACAGGCCAAAGGAAGTCCCCTCATCCCAAATACTTTGTCGGTACAGGCAAGGTTGATGAGCTGTGTCAGGTGGTTAAAGAAAACGCCGCTGGGCTGGTTATTTTTAATCACAATTTATCACCAAGCCAAGAACGAAATCTGGAGCATGAACTCAAGTGCCGGGTGCTTGACCGAACCGGTTTGATTCTCGATATTTTCGCTCAGCGAGCACGCACCCACGAAGGGAAGCTGCAGGTTGAGTTGGCTCAGCTGCAACATATGTCAACGAGATTGGTGCGCGGCTGGACTCACTTGGAGCGGCAGAAAGGGGGTATTGGTCTGCGTGGCCCGGGTGAAACGCAGCTGGAAACAGACCGGCGATTGCTGCGCGGTCGTATTAAGTCAATTCTTAAGCGGCTAGAGAAAGTTCGTCGTCAGCGCGATCAGGGGCGCCGTTCCCGACTACGGGCAGAGATCCCCACCGTATCCTTGGTGGGGTATACCAACGCAGGTAAATCAACACTATTTAACCGGCTCACCGATTCGGATGTTTATGCAGCAGACAAGTTGTTTGCCACACTAGACCCCACCATGCGTCGGATTGAGCTGGACGATGTTGGGCCGATTATTTTGGCTGATACCGTAGGGTTTATTAGCCACTTACCACACAAGTTAGTTGAGGCTTTCCATGCCACGTTGGAAGAGGCGGCAAATGCCTCGCTACTGTTGCATGTGGTTGATGCTCACAGCGAGGAGCGGCAAACCAATATCCAGCGCGTTAATGAGGTGTTGGAGGAAATTGGTGCTCTGGAGCTGCCGACACTGACCGTGTTTAATAAAATTGACCTGATGAATGATATGGCGGCTCGGATTGATCGAGATGAGAGCGGTAAGCCTGTTGCTGTTTGGTTATCAGCGCAAACTGGAGATGGCTGTCCGTTGCTTCTTGAGGCCGCCACAGAATTGTTATCTGATGATGTTGTCTGTGAAAGTTTTATGTTGCCGCCAACCTTGGGCAGGCTGCGTGCCATGTTGTACCAAAATAATGCGGTAGTGTCTGAGTCTCAAATGGATAATGGCGATGTGTTGGTGGAGGTTCGTATGCCAAAGCCGAGTTTTCTTCGGTTGTTGAAAGCAGAAGGGCTGTCTCATAATCAATTGCGGACAGTATCCCCATCACCAGAACAGTAAAGGGTATAACGCGCTATTAATTTAAAAGAACCATCGATTTTGAAAGAACTAATGCCCCGGAAAAAAGTATCGACCCGGAAAGAATAGTATTTCACTGGCGGCTTGATACAATCACCAGCCGTAGAATAACGCTAAAGAATGTGGAGAAAAGTATGGCCTGGAATGAACCCGGTGGTGGCAAAGATCCCTGGGGTGGCAAAAACGACGGTGACGGCCCCCCAGACTTAGATGACGTGCTGCAAAAACTACGAGACAAAGTGGATGGTATCTTTGGTGGTTCGGGAGGCTCTGGTAGTAAAAAAAGTGGATCGAGTGGCGGCTTGGTTGGCATTGTACTGGCGGTCTTGGTTATAGGTTGGGCAATGTCTGGCTTCTATCAGGTCGATGAAAAGGAGCAGGCAGTCGTATTGCGTTTAGGTAAGTACCTGGAGACGGTGGGTTCGGGTCTTCACTGGAATCCATCTCTAATAGATAGCGTGACAACGGTGCGTGTCACTGAAGAACGTCAATATTCAAGTCGTGGCCAGATGCTGACTCAAGACGAGAATATCGTTGAACTGCCCTTGACCGTTCAGTACAACATTAGTGACGCGAAAGCCTTTGTGCTTAATGTGAAAACACCAGAAACCAGTCTGCGTCAGGCTACTGATAGTGCCCTACGCCATGTAGTAGGTAGTAGTGAGTTGGATGAAGTGGTTTCCACCGGCCGCCTGAAAATTGGCGATGAGGTTAAGAGTCGATTGCAGACTTACCTCGACAATTACGGCACGGGTATCAAAGTCCGAAAGATCAATATTCAAGAAGCCAAGCCGCCAGCGCAAGTGAAGGCGTCCTATGATGATGTCATCAAGGCTCGTGAAGACAGAGAGCGTCTTATTAATGAGGCTCAAACCTATTCCAACGGTATTATTCCAGAGGCTCGTGGTCAGGCTCAGCGCATGATCGAAGAATCCAACGGCTATCTCGCGCAAGTGATTGCCGAAGCGGAGGGTGAGTCTCAGCGCTTTGAGTCGCTATTGGCAGAATATCAAAAAGCACCAGAAGTGACGCGTCAACGTCTATATCTGGATGCTATTCAAGACGTCATGAGTAATAGCTCGAAGGTGTTGGTCGATGTGGAAGGGGGCAACAATATGCTTTACCTACCATTGGATAAAATTATCCAGCAGGGATCTTCGCGTAGCCAATCGTCTTTATCTAATGGCGGTGATGTGAACAGCGTCGTTGATGAAGTAATCAACAAATTACGTAGCGAAAGCAGTTCCACTGCTAGACCACGGGGAGTGCGCTAGATGACTAGTCGTTCTACAGGATTGTTGGTATTACTTGCAGCTTTATTGTTGCTGGGTAGTAGTACCCTTTATGTGATACAGGAAACGGAAAAAGCCGTAAAATTACGATTTGGCCGTCTCATTCAAACTGACATTCAGCCCGGTTTACACATTAAAATTCCGCTGGCTGATAAGATTCGAAAATTTGATGCACGAGTATTAACACTGGATGCGGAACCTGCCAGTTTCTTTACGGTTGAGAAAAAGCGGTTGATCGTAGACTCTTTCTCCAAGTGGCGCATCGTGGATGTGGACACATATTATAGAGCGACGGGTGGTAATGAAGCGGTTGCCCAAGATCGGTTGGCTAGTCGGGTTAATGATGGGCTGCGTAATCAGTTTGGTGCGAGAACGCTTCATGAAGTGGTTTCAGGTGAGCGTGATCAGCTAATGAAACACCTGACGGAAAATCTTAATACGACCGTGCGTGACTCATTAGGCGTTGAGGTGGTTGATGTCCGAGTTAAGGGGATCGATCTACCTCCTGAGGTGAGTGAGCAGGTCTACCGTAGAATGCAGGCCGAGCGTGAAAAAGAGGCTAGAGTGTTGCGTTCAGAGGGGCGTGAGCAAGCAGAAAAAATTCGTGCAGATGCTGACCGACAGAAAACAATACTTGTCGCTAATGCCTATCGTGATGCAGAGCAAACTCGTGGTAAGGGTGATGCACAGGCCACTTCCACCTATGCTGAAGCTTACAATAAAGACCCCGAGTTCTATGCTTTTGTGCGTAGTTTGAATGCCTACCAAGAAGCCTTTGCCAGCAAAGGTGACGTGCTTTTGGTTGACCCTGATAGTGATTTTTTCCGCTATCTCAATAGTCAGGATGGTAAATAGCCCCCAGGCTAGCGACGGGTTGATCTACCCCGGTATGTTGCGGTATAAACATGCAGCAACATATCGGAGACGGTGGTAGAATTCCGCAACCGGGGCAACCCGGTTTTTTTACGACTGAAAGAGCTGAATTATGTGGGTTGATTTGGGTCGGGCGTTTTGTCTGATGTTAGTGTTGGAAGGCATTATGCCGTTTCTGGCACCTGCACGTTGGCGCAATATGGCGTCACTGTTAGCTCAAGTTGATGACCGCAGCATGCGCATAATGGGGCTGGTTAGTATGCTTCTTGGAGCGGGTGCTCTATACCTTATTAGCAAGTAAATGTGATGATTAGTAGGTGAATGTGATGACTGTCGCTGATCGTTGGCTGTTGCCAGATGGTGTTGAAGAAATTCTGCCCAACCAGGCGCTGCAGGTAGAGCGCTTGCGTCGACAGGTTCTAGATCTTTACCACTGCTGGGGTTACGACCTCGTTATTCCTCCGCTTGTGGAGTTCACTGATTCATTATTGAGCGGGACGGGTTCGGACTTGGACCTGATGACCTTTAAAGTTACTGACCAGATCAGTGGCCGAATGATGGGTATCCGCGCAGATATTACCCCTCAAACAAGCCGTATGGATGCCCATAGCCTTCGCCGCAATGGACCCAGTAGGCTCTGTTATGCAGGTACCGTACTCTACACCAGACCACGTTACCCGTTAGCGAGTCGCTCTCCGATTCAGATTGGGGTTGAACTCTATGGTGAGGCAGGGTTAGCCGCTGATATCGAAGTGATCAGCTTAATGGTGGAAACCCTCCGATTAGCCGGGCTAGAAAAACCTCAATTGGATCTTGGCCACGTGGGAATCTATGGCAACCTGCTGGAAGATGCCGGGTTGAGTAAAGTTCAAGAAGCCGAATTATTTGATCTGCTTCAGCGTAAGTCTGTACCAGAACTGGATGTTTGGGTGGCGGGCAATATCAGCGATACTTCTACGGCGACGATGATTCGTGCATTGGTGGATTTGGCTGGCGACGCGACGGTGCTTGACCGTGCTCGAGAGGTGTTTGCAGAGGCTCCCGCTGAAGTGGAGCTGGCGCTGGATGAGTTACAGGCAGTAGTGGATGCGCTGAAAGCGAGTAGCCCCGAAACGGAACTGTATCTAGATTTATGTGAACTGCGTGGTTATCACTATCACACGGGTGTGGTATTTGCGGCATTTGCTCCAGGTGTTGGGCAGGCTATTGGTAATGGCGGTCGTTATGACCACGTGGGTGAGGGCTTCGGTCGATCTCGCCCCGCCACAGGATTTAATATGAGCTTGCAAGCATTGGTGCAATTTACCCATGCACAGGATCAGGTTTTAGCCGGTATTTATGCTCATGCCTCCGAGGAGTTTGTTCAGCAGCAAGCTGTCGATAAGCTTCGTGCGAGCGGCGAACGTGTGGTCTGCGGTTTCCCGGGTCAACAGCCAAATTATGATGAATTACACTGTGACCGCCAATTACTTATCGTAGATGGCGAGTTTCAAATTAAACCAATTTAAATTATTCCTTATCAGGATAGAGATATCACATGGGTAAAAATGTTGTGGTGCTCGGCACCCAATGGGGTGACGAAGGCAAGGGTAAAATAGTCGATTTACTGACAGATCAGGCTTCGGTAGTAGCCCGATTCCAGGGCGGCCATAATGCCGGTCACACACTAGTGATTGAAGGCAAGAAAACGGTATTACACCTGATTCCCTCCGGTATCCTCCGCGACAATGTGACCTGCCTGATTGGTAACGGCGTGGTGCTATCGCCAGAGGCTCTACTTAAAGAAATGCAGGAGTTGGAAGAGCAGGG